>Ga0105243_10000968_pt1 | contig 26764 bp, 24 predicted proteins | sample KBSM34metaG_FD_81525 | JGI IMG/M metagenome (GOLD analysis project Ga0105243, IMG submission 81525) | Miscanthus rhizosphere microbial communities from Kellogg Biological Station, Michigan, USA - KBS M3-4 metaG | ecosystem: Host-associated > Plants > Roots > Rhizosphere > Soil | place... | reverse complement strand
CTGTTCGTCGACATGTCGAACGGCTTCAAGTTCGTGACCCGTTCGTGCGCGAACACCAAGGAAATGGGCAAGACCGACGACGGCCGCGAGCTGCCCCTGTTCAAGCTCGACACCACGAGCGAATCGCACCCCTTCTACACCGGCACGCAAAAGTCGGTGGACAACATGGGTGGTCGCGTCGAGAAGTTCCGCAACCGCTTCGGCAAGACCGCTGCCAAGTAATCAGGCACGCGCTCTGGCGTCGAGGGCAGCCCGGTTTACCGCGCTGCCCTTTTTCTTTCCAATCACCCCTTCGCCTCTTCCGCCTCGCCCTTGAACCAGCCGACCCCCGCGATCGTTGCCCAGAATGCCGTACGCCGGCTGCCGCGCGTCGCGTTGCTGCTGCTGTGCGCGGCCTACCTGCTGCCGGGCCTGCTCGGCCGGGGCCCCTGGAAAAGCGCCGACATCACGGCCTTCGGCTACATGGCCGAGCTGGCCCGCGGCACCGAAGGCATCGCCCGCTGGTTCGATCCGCTGCTGCTGGGCATGCGCCCCGAGACGCCCGCGCTGATCCCCTACTGGATCGGCGCCTGGGCGATCCAGCTCGCCCCATCGTGGGTCAACCCCGACCTGGCCGTGCGCTTCGTGTTCGCGCTGATGCTGTGGGGCACCTTCACCGCGACCTGGTACGCCGTCTACTACCTCGCCCGCACGCCGCGCGCCCAGCCCGTGGCCTTTGCCTTCGGCGGCGAGGCGCGCCCCACCGACTACGCCCGCGCCATCGCCGATGGCGGCCTGCTGGCACTGATCGCTTCGCTGGGCCTGGCCCAGCTGGGGCATGAAACCACCCCCGCACTGGCGCAGCTGTACTTCGCCTCGCACCTGTTCTACGGCGTCGCCGCACTGCCCTACCGCCGCGTCGGCCCGGTGATCGCGCTCGCGGTCGGCACCCTCGGCATGACGCTGAGCGGCGGGCCGACGGTCGGCCTCGCACTGGCGATCGGCAGCGCCGTGTACATGGTCTACGAACGCCGCCAGCGCGCCGCCCGCGAAGCGGAAGGCCGCAGCGACGACGAGAGCCCCGGCTTCACCCTGCCCGCCCTGCTGACGATGGTCGGCATCACCGTGCTGGCCGCCGCGCTGGTCTTCGGCCTGGGCCTGGCGCAATGGAAGATCACGTTGGGCCACTCGCTGCTGTCCGACGTGCGCAGCCAGGCCAAGCTGCTGCTGTGGTTCACCTGGCCGGTCTGGCCGCTCGCGATCTGGACGCTCTGGCGCTGGCGCCGCCAGTGGCTCGAGCGCCACGTCGCGCTGCCCCTGTGGTTCGCGCTGGTGCCGCTGGCCGCCACCTGGACCACCGATTTTTCGGACCGCTCCCTGCTGCTGGCCCTGCCCGCCTTCGCCACGCTGGCGGCCTTTGCGCTGCCGACCTTCCGGCGCAGCGCCGCGGCGCTGATCGACTGGTTCAACGTGCTGTTCTTCAGCGGCCTGGCCGTGCTCGGCTGGATGTACTGGATCGCCATGCTGACCGGCGCGCCGCGCAAGCCGGCCGCCAGCGTGGCGCGGCTGGTGCCGGGCTTCGTGGCCGAGTTCTCGCCGGTGGCCTTCGTGCTCGCCCTGGCCGCCACACTGGCCTGGTGCTGGCTGGTGCGCTGGCGCACCGGGCGTCATCGCGCCGCGCTCTGGAAGACGCTGGTGCTGCCGGCCGGCGGCACCGCGCTGTGCTGGATGCTGCTGATGACGCTGTGGCTGCCGTCCATCGACTACGCGCGCAGCTACGTCCCGCAGGTGCGCGCCGTGACCGAGCGCATCGGCCACCCGCGCTGCGTTGCCGAGCTGGCGCTGAGCCGGCCGCACGTCGCGGCGCTGCGCCACCACGGCAACCTCAACCTGCAGCCGCTGCTGCTGGGCAACGACTGCCCGTGGCTGCTCGTGAGCCCCGACACCATCGAGCGGCTGCACACCATCATCCCGCTGGAACAGTGGCGCTTCAGCGGCACCCTGCGCCGTCCCAGCAGCCCCGCGGACGACCTGCTGCTCTACGAAAAGATCGTGCGCTGACCCGTGAGCAGCAGCACGCACGGGAACGAACGCGGACTCATCGCACGGCACGCCGGCACGGTGCTGATCGGCCAGCTGGCCGTGATGGCCTTCGGCGTGGCCGACACCATCATCGCGGGCCGTTACTCCGAAGGCGCGCTGGCCGCGCTCTCGGTGGGCGCCGCCATCTTCGTCAGCGTGTATGTCTCCCTGATGGGCGTGCTGCAGGCACTGCTGCCGGTGTGGGCCGAACTGCACGGCGCCAACCGGGGCAGCGAGATCGGCCGCTCGGTGCGCCAGTCGCTCTACCTCGCTGCCATCGCCGTCGTGGTGGGCATGACCGTGCTGCTGCTGCCCGGCGCCGCGCTGCGCTGGACGCAGGTGCCCGCCGACATGCGCGGCGAGGTCGAGGCCTACCTCGCGGTGCTGGCCTTTGCGCTGGCGCCCGCCCTGCTCTTTCGCCTTTTCAGCACGCTGAACCAGAGCCTGGGCAAGCCCAAGCTCGTGACCTGGCTGCAGCTGGCCTCGCTGCTCGTGAAGCTGCCGCTGTCGGTCTGGTTCACCTTCGGCGGCGCCGGCCTGCCGGCGATGGGGCTGGTGGGCTGCGCCTGGGCCACGCTGTGCGTGAACTGGGCCATGCTCGGCTGCGCGGTCTGGCTGCTGCGCCACGGCGCGTTCTACCGCGGCTACCAGCTGTGGGAACGCATCGAGGCGCCCGACTGGCGCCAGATCCGCCTGTTCGCGCGGCTGGGCGTGCCCGGCGGCCTCGCGGTGCTGGTGGAAGTGACGTCGTTCACGCTGATGGCGCTCTTCATCGCGCGCCTGGGCACCGCTGCAGCGGCCGCGCACCAGATCGCCTCGAACCTGCTGGCCGTGGCCTACATGACGCCGCTGTCGCTCGCCATCGCGACCAGCGCGCGCGTGAGCTTCTGGCTCGGCGCCGGCGACACCGCCCGGGCGCGCCATGCCTGCCGGCTGGGCTTCGAGCTCACCGCACTGTTTGCCCTGCTCTATGCCGGCGCGATGGCCGTGTTCCGCACGCAGCTCGCCAACGTGTACTCCGACAACCCGGCCGTGATCGCGATGGCAGCGGCATTGCTGACCACGGTGGCGCTGTATCACATCGCCGATGCCTTCCAGACGCTGTGCGTCTTCGTGCTCCGCTGCTACCGCGTGACGCTGGCACCGCTGGTCATCTACTGCGCGATGCTCTGGGGCATGGGCCTGGGCGGCAGCTACCTGCTGGCCTACCGCGGCCTGGGGCCATGGCCGGCCATGCAGTCGCCGCTGGCGTTCTGGCTCATGAGCGCCGCGGCGCTGGCGCTCACGGCGCTGTTGTTCGTCGCGCTGCTGCGCTGGACGATGAAGGCGCGGGCCCGCTGAGGGCCACGCGGCTTGCTTACTTGCTCATCACGCGCGCTTCGCGCACGCGCGTCGCCGGGAACAGCAACGCGAAGCGGCTGCCCTTGCCCACGGTGCTTTCGATCCGCAACTCGGTGCCGTGGCGCTGCGCAATGTGCTTCACGATCGCCAACCCGAGCCCGGTGCCGCCGGTCTCGCGCGAGCGGCTGCGGTCGATGCGATAGAAGCGCTCGGTGAGCCGCGGAATGTGCTCGGCGGCAATGCCCGGGCCCGTGTCGCGCACGGCATACTCGCCGCGCCCATCGGGCAGCACCCGCCAGGTCACCACCACCTCGCCGCCGCCGGGCGTATAGCGGATGGCGTTGCTCACGAGGTTCGACATCGCGCTCTGCAGCTCGGTCGGCGCGCCCGACAACTCGGACTCGGCTTCGGACGTGAACGTGAGCCGGTGTCCCTGCGGCGTGAGCCGGCCCGACAGGCCGCGCCCCTCGTCTTCGCACTGCGCCAGCAACGCGCGCATGCGCACCCACTGGTTGCCCGACGGCGCCGCACTGCCTTCGAGGCGCGACAGCGTCAGCAGGTCGTTCACCAGCGTTTCCATGCGGTGCGACTGCTGCCCCATCAGCGACAGGTAGCGCGTGCGTTCATCCGCATCCAGCGGCAGGTTCTGCAGCGTCTCGACAAAGCCCGCCAGCACCGTGAGCGGCGTGCGGATCTCGTGCGACACGTTGGCCACGAAGTCGCGCCGCATCGCCTCGGCCTGTTCCAGCGCCGTGATGTCGCGCGTGAGCAGCATGCGCCGGTTGCCGGCGTAGGGATGCACCTGCACCGACAGCCGCACCGGATGGCCGCGATGCTGTGCATGCACGAGGCCGGGTGCGTCGATGACGACGTCGCGGCTGTAGTTCCACGAGGCCAGGTAGGCCACGAACGCCGGATCGCGCACGAGGTTCGCCAGGTGCTGCAGCAGGTCGCGCTCGGCATCGATGCCGAACTGGCCCGCCGCCGTCTGGTTGCACCACTCGATGCGGCCCTGCTCGTCGAGCAGCACCACGCCGTTGGGCGAAGCCTGGATGGCGGCCAGGAACTCTTGCAGCCGGTCTTCGGCCTGCCGGGTCTGTTGTTCGCGCTCGCGCAGCAGCTTGCGGATGCGCTCCGAGAGCTCGCCCCACACGCCCGGCCCGCGCGACGGCAGCCCGGCCGCGTCGTTGCGCAGCACGCGCAACAGGCGTTCGGCGCGCCAGGCATCGAAGCCCAGCCAGAGCACCGCGCCCAGCCAGGCGCCCAGCCAGCCGTACTTCCAGCCGAAAAGGCCGACAGCGCCCGCCGCGATTGCGAGGGACGCTATTAAAAAAGTAGCAATACGGAAAGGCATGGCGGGCGATTATCCGCGCCCGCCGCCGAGGCTCACGGCGCTGCTCACACCGTGACTTGGGCCGTCAGCCGGTAACCCGCTCCGCGAACGGTTTCCACCATCGGCGCGGCCACGCCCAGCGACTCGCGCAGGCGCTTGACGTGCACGTCGACCGTGCGTTCCTCGATGTAGACGTGGTCGCCCCACACCTTGTCGAGCAGCTGTGCGCGGCTGTGCACGCGCTCGGCGTGCTGCATCAGGTAGGCCAGCAGCTTGAACTCGGTCGGGCCGACCTTCAGCGCCCCGCCCTGCCACGTCACGCGGTGGGTGGAGGTGTCGAGGGCCAGTTCGCCGATCTCGACGCGCTCGGTCACCACCTCGGGCGCGCGGCGGCGCAGCACGGCGCGGATGCGCGCCAGCATTTCCTGGGTGGAGAACGGCTTGGTGATGTAGTCGTCGGCGCCGGCATCGAGGCCGGCGACCTTGTCGGGCTCGTCGCCGCGCGCCGTGAGCATCAGGATCGGGATGGCCTTGGTGCGCGGGTCTTTGCGCCACTGGCGCGCGAGCTGCAGGCCGCTCTGGCCCGGCAGCATCCAGTCGAGCAGGATCAGGTCCGGCAGGAAGGCGTCGATTTCACGCTGGGCAGCGGCACCGTCTTCGGACCAGATCGGCTCGAAGCCGTTGTGGCGCAGGTTGACGGCGATCAGCTCGGCGATCGAGGATTCGTCTTCGACGATCAGGACTCTTGGTTTCTTCATGCGTTATGGGGAGTCTTTGCGGCGACGGTCGTCACTGCAATGCCGACTCGATTTCCTCCATCGAAGTGTGCCGCACATCGGCGCCCTTGACGATGTAGATGATGAACTCGGCGATGTTCTTGGCGTGGTCGCCGATGCGTTCGATGGCCTTGGCCAGGAACAGCAGGTCCAGGCTGGCGGAGATGGTGCGCGGGTCTTCCATCATGTAGGTGACCAGCTTGCGCACGAAGCCGTCGAACTCCTTGTCGATGAGGTCGTCGTCCTTGAGGATCGACAGCGCGGCGGCCGTGTCCAAGCGCGCGAAGGCGTCCAGGGCGGTGCGCAGCAGGTTCGAGGCCAGGTCGGCGGCAATGCGCAGCTCGGTGGTGGGCAGCTGGCGGGCCGATCCGCTTTCGATGATCGACTTGACCATGCGCGCGATCTTGTTGGCCTCGTCGCCCACGCGCTCCAGGTTGGCGGTGGTCTTGCTGATGGCGATCAAGAGGCGCAGGTCGCGTGCCGTGGGCTGGCGACGGGCGATGATCGACGACAGCTCGCGGTCGATCTCGATCTCCATCGCGTTGACGCGATGCTCGGTCTCCATCACGCGGTCGGCGGCTTCGGCGTCGAACTGCAGCAGGGCGTACACGGCCTGGTGGATCTGCGACTCGACCATGCCGCCGAGCTCCATCACGCGCGACGAGACGCCGTTGAGTTCGCTGTCGAACTGGCTGGAAAGGTGTTTCTCGGTCATGGTGTTTCCTTTGACTTCAACCGAAGCGGCCGGTGATGTAGTCCTCGGTCTCCTTGCGCTGCGGCTTGAAGAACATCTGTTCGGTGGCACCGAACTCGATCAGGTCGCCGAGGTACATGTAGGCGGTGTAGTCGCTGCAGCGCGCAGCTTGCTGCATGTTGTGGGTCACGATGACCACGGTGTACTCGTTTTTCAGCTCGGCGATCAACTCTTCGATCTTCGCAGTGGAGATCGGGTCGAGTGCGGAGCAGGGTTCGTCGAGCAGCAGCACTTCGGGCTTGATCGCGATGCCGCGCGCAATGCACAGGCGCTGCTGCTGGCCGCCGGACAGGCCCGAGCCGCTTTGCTGCAGCTTGTCGCGCACTTCGGTCCACAGCGCGGCCTTCTTCAGGGCCCACTCGACGCGGTCGTCCATTTCGCTGGCCGACAGATTTTCGAACAGCTTCACGCCGAAGGCGATGTTGTCGTAGATCGACATCGGGAACGGCGTGGGCTTCTGGAACACCATGCCGACCTTGGCGCGGATCAGCGCCACGTCCTGCTTGGATGTGAGCAGGTTCTCGCCGTCCAGCGCAATGGTGCCTTCGGCGCGCTGCTCGGGGTACAGCTCGAACATGCGGTTGAAGGTACGCAACAGGGTCGACTTGCCGCAGCCCGACGGGCCGATGAAGGCCGTGACCTTGTTCTCGGGGATCTCGAGGTTGATGCCCTTGAGCGCGTGGAACTTGCCGTAGTAGAAGTTCAGGTCCTTGACCGAAATCTTCGAGCGCGACGGTTGTTGTTGTGCGACGGTGTTTGGCATGTTGGCGCCTTCTTGATTTAGTGTTTGTTGCGCGTCAGCACGCGCGCCAGGATGTTGAGGGCAAGCACGGCGACGGTGATCAGGAACACACCGGCCCAGGCCAGTTGTTGCCAGTTCTCGTACGGGCTCATGGCGAACTTGAAGATCGTGACCGGCAGGCTGGCCATCGGCTGGCTCACGTCGGCGGTCCAGAACTGGTTGTTCAGCGCGGTGAAGAGCAGCGGCGCGGTTTCGCCGGCGATGCGGGCCACGGCCAGCAGCACACCTGTGACCACACCGGCGCGCGCGGCGCGCAGCGTGATGCTGAGAATGACCTTCCACTTCGGCGTGCCCAGTGCGTAGGCCGCTTCACGCAGGCCCGGCGGCACCAGCTGCAGCATGTTCTCGGTGGTGCGGATCACCACCGGAATCACGATGAGCGCCAGCGACAGTGCGCCGGCCAGGCCCGAGAAGGTCTTGAAGTAGGCCACCACCACGGCGTAGACGAACAGGCCGATCACGATCGAGGGTGCCGACAGCAGGATGTCGTTGACGAAGCGCGTGACCGATGCGAGCAAGCCCTTGGGGTTGTACTCGGCCAGGTAGATGCCGGCCATGATGCCGATGGGCGTGCCCACGAAGGTCGCCAGCATCACCATCACGAACGAACCGAAGATGGCGTTGGCGATACCGCCCGCCTCGTTCGGCGGCGGCGTCATCTCGGTGAAGGTGGCCAGCGCGAGGCCGCCCACGCCCTGGCGCAGCGTTTCCCACAGGATCCACACGAGCCAGAACACGCCGAACGCCATCGCGGCGAGCGACAGCGTGAGCGCGATCTTGTTGACGCGGTTGCGCGCGGCGAACCGCGCCTGGCGCGTTTCGGCCAAAGTCTTGGCGTTGATCAGGTTTTGCGCAGTACTCACGACTTGGTTCCTTCGCTCTTCTTCATCTGGGCCAGCAGCATCTTCGAGAGCGACAGCACGACGAAGGTGATGAAGAACAGCACGAGGCCGAGGTACATCAGCGCGGCCTGGTGCAGGCCCGCGCCGGCTTCGGCGAATTCATTGGCCAGTGCCGAGGTGATGCTGTTGGCAGCCTCGAACACCGACAGGGAGTTGAGCTGGTTCATGTTGCCGATCACGAAGGTGACGGCCATGGTCTCGCCCAGTGCACGGCCCAGGCCGAGCATGATGCCGCCGATCACGCCGGCCTTGGTGTAGGGCAGCACGACCTTGGAGACGACTTCCCAGGTGGTGGAGCCCAGGCCGTAGGCCGACTCCTTGAGCAGCGCGGGCGTCACTTCGAACACGTCGCGCATCACCGAGGCGATGAACGGAATGATCATGATCGCCAGGATGATGCCGGCCGACAGGATGCCGATGCCCACGGGCGGGCCGGACACCAGGGCGCCGAGGTACGGCACGCCAGCCAGCAGCTTCTGCAGCGGCTGCTGCACCCAGGTCGAAAGAATGGGGCCGAAGACCAGCAGGCCCCACATGCCGTACACGATCGACGGCACGGCAGCCAGCAGTTCAATGGCGGTGCCCAGCGGGCGCTTGAGCCAGTTGGGCGAGAGTTCGGTCAGGAACAGCGCGATGCCGAAGCTCACCGGCACGGCGATCAGCAGCGCGATGAACGAGGTGGCCAGCGTGCCGTAGATCATCACGAGGCCGCCGTACTCGTCCTTCACCGGGTCCCACACGCTGCTCGTGAGGAAGCCGAGGCCGTACTTCGAAATGGCGGGCCAGGCACCGACGATCAGCGACAGCAGGATGCCGATCAGCATCGCGAGCGTCAGCAGCGCGGCGCCCTTGGCGGCCCAGCCGAAGAGGCGGTCGGCCATGGGGCCGGAACGGGCCGCCTTGACGGGCGGCGGAGGAGCGGCGGAGGTGCGCGCGCGCTCGGCCGCGAGGTCGAGGGAGGCGGCAGCAGCGGGGAAGGTGGATGACACGGGTCGCTCCGGCAAAGACGAAAGCGGCGCGTCCTGGAGCGAAGAGTTGCTCATGGGCGCGCCGTCCTGGAGGGTGGATGAAGGGTTGCTTCTTCGCTTACTTGAACGCGACCGGCTTGCCCGATGCGTCCTTCACTTCACCCCACGCCTTGGCGATGGTGGCCTTCACGGCGTCGGGCATCGGCACGTAGTCGAGCTCGTCGGCCGTCTTGTCGCCGCCCTTGTAGGCCCAGTCGAAGAACTTCAGCACGGTGGTGGCGCTGGCGGGCTTGTCCTGCACCTTGTGCATCAGGATGAAGGTGGCGCCGGTGATGGGCCACGAATCCTTGCCGGCCTGGTTGGTCAGCACCTGGTAGAAGCTCTTGTTCCAGTCGGCACCGGCGGCGGCGGCCTTGAAGGCGCTGTCGTCAGGCGACACGAACGTGCCCGCTGCGTTCTGCAGTTGGGCGTAGGTCATCTTGTTCTGCTTGACGTAGGCGTACTCGACGTAGCCGATCGAGTTGGGCAGGCGATTCACGAAAGCGGCGACGCCTTCGTTGCCCTTGCCACCCGCGCCGGTGGGCCAGTTCACGGCCGTGCCTTCGCCGACCTTGCTCTTCCACTCGGCGTTGACCTTGCTCAGGTAGTTGGTGAACAGGAAGCTGGTGCCCGAACCGTCGGCGCGGCGAACCGGGGCGATGGCAGCGTCAGGCAGGGCCAGCGACGCGTTCAGTGCCTTGATGGCGGGGTCGTTCCACTTGGTGATCTTGCCCAGGTAGATGTCGCCCAGCACCTGGCCGTTGAGCTTCAGCTCGCCCGGCTTGATGCCGGGGATGTTGACCACGGGGATCACACCGCCGATGACGGTGGGGAACTGCATCAGGCCCTTGGCTTGCAGTTCGTCGTCCTTCAGGGGAGCGTCCGAAGCGCCGAAATCGACCGTCTTGGCTTCGATCTGCTTGAGGCCGGCACCCGAGCCAACCGACTGGTAGTTGATCTTGACGCCGGTGGCCTTGTTGAAATCGGAGGCCCACTTGGCGTACAGAGGTGCGGGGAAGCTGGCGCCGGCGCCGGTCACGTCTTGTGCGAAGGCGGAAATGGAGAACAGCGCGGTCACGAGGCCGGCGGTTGCAAATTTGAACGTCGTTTTCATAAAGCTTCCTTGAGAAGTAAGAAGTAGTCCCTTTGGGGGCTCGAACGGACTCTAAAAAGCTTTTGTGACATCGATATGACACCCCTTCTGTCGAGGGAAAATGCCGCTGCGCCACCCATGCCGTGTGTGACGCTGTCACACAACCGTCATTCGTCCCGCCTAACCTCCAGCCCTCGCCGTGACGCGATCCAGGGAGGCGGCGCCTGCTGTCACAGCGCTACGATCAGAGAACCGCCCTCTTCACTACAACATGCAAAACGGCACCCGCCTCGCAGCGGTCGATCTCGGCTCGAACAGCTTCAGGCTGGAAATCGGCCAGGTCGACCACGGACAGATCCACCGCACCGAGTACCTCAAGGAAACCGTGCGCCAGGGCAACGGCCTGGACAGCGCCCGCAACCTCACGACCGAAGCCATGCAGCGCGGCTGGGACGCCCTCGCCCGCTTCGGCGAACGGCTGGCCGGCTTCAAGCGCTCGCAGGTGCGCGCCGTGGCCACCCAGACCTTGCGCGAAGCGCGCAACCGCGAAGAATTCCTGTTGCGTGCGCGCACCATCCTGGGCTTCGGCATCGACGTGATCCCTGGCCGGGAAGAAGCCCGCCTGATCTACCAAGGCGTGGCACACCACCTGCCGCACACCGACGCGTCCGACCAGGAACGCCGGCTCGTCATCGACATCGGCGGGCGCTCCACTGAAATGATCATCGGCCACGCCCTCGAGGCCGAGCGCATGGAGTCGTACCGCGTGGGCAGCGTCGCCTGGTCGATGAAGCATTTCGGCGAGGGCCAGTTCACCGCCCCCGCCTTCCGCGCCGCCGAAGTGGCGGCCAAGGCCGTGCTGGACGACGCGCTGTCGAGCTACACCCGCGATCAATGGGATGTGGCGTATGGCGCCTCCGGCACCATCGGTGCGGTGGGCGACGTGCTCGCGGCGGCCGGCGGCGAAGCCGGCCTTGTCACGCGCGAGGGCCTCGACTGGCTGCTCGACCGCCTGCTCAAGGCCGGCAGCATCGACAAGCTGCGCATCGACGGCATGCGCGAAGACCGCAAGGCCGTGATCGGCGGAGGCCTGAGCGTGCTGCGCGCAGTGTTCGACCTGCTCGACATCCAGGAAATGAAGGTCGCCCAAGGCGCCCTGCGCCACGGCGTGCTGTACGAATTGCTCGAACGCGACGAGAGCGTGGCCGACATGCGCAGCGCCACGGTGGCGCGGCTCGCCACCCGCTTCGCGGTCGATCCGGCGCAGGCCAAGCGCGTGAGCGATACCGCCGCCGCGCTGTTCGTGCAGCTGGCCCCCGCCGCGCGCGGCGGCAGCACCTCCAGCCGCGCCGGCCGCGCACTGCGCAAGCTCGGCTGGGCCGCGCAGCTGCACGAGATCGGCGCGCTGGTCTCGCACAGCGACTATCACAAGCACGGCGCCTACATCCTCGACAACACCGACGCCCCGGGCTTTGCAGTGAACGAACTGCACGCCCTCGGACAGCTGGTGCTGGGCCAGCGCGGCAAGCTGCGCAAGCTCGAGGCCTCGCTGGACGACGAGACCTTCGTGATGCAGCTGCTGGCGCTGCGCCTGGCGGTGATCCTGTGCCACGCGCGCCGCGACCCCGAGCCGCAGGCGCTGAACCTCGCGGCACTCGGTGCCAGGGCCTTCACGATCGCCTGCGCACCCGACTGGGCCGAGATGTACCCGCAGTCGGCGCACCTCCTGCGCGAGGAAGTGCTGGCCTGGCAAAAGACCGGGAACTGGCGCGTGGAACTCAGCGGCGCCTGAGCCGTTTCACTTCGTGTCGATGCCGGCCGTCTGCGTGACTGCCGCAGCGCTGGCCTTGCGCGGTTCGTCTTCCCCGAACAGGCTGACATAGGCCGGCTGCACGATCTGGTCAAGCCCCCGCTTCAACCCTTCGCGAGCGCCTGCGGTGTCCTTGAGCAGGCCGTCGTACAGAAGATAGGTCGGCTCGCTCAGGTCGGCGACCTGCAACGTCTGGCCCACGACGGACTGCTTCTCGTCCCTCAGCAACTGCTCCACCCAGACGTACGGCTTGAAGCTCGATGTCGCATCGGCCGCGCCATAGGACGTCGTGATCCGCAAGATCAAGGTGCTGTAGCCGGGCGTCGGCTGGAGTTCCTGCACCTGCATCTGCGCGTGCTCTCCGGTCGCGCGGAAGAAAGGCGTCAGCTTCACCTCGCGGCCACTGTCCCGCAGGCGCGCCGCCAGTCGCTCGGCGAACTGCCTGTTCAGTCCCATGGTCACTCCGCTGTTCTTCACTGCGGCCGTGAACTCCTTGCTGCGCTGGTCGGTCCGGGCGGCCATCGTCAGTCGGCTGTTGGTATCGACGGAAATGGCCACCAGCGCAGCGACGGGTCCCAGAAACCCTGCGAAGCCCGTCAGCCCCGACCCGCCGCCATCCGTGACGATCAGTTGGTCTTCCTGGTTGTAGATGAGCTCGATCTTCTCGATCGACCGGGCGACATCGTGACGGGTCGGCGCCATGGGCGCGGCGGTGTTCGTCGCACACCCCGACAGCAGGGCTGCGGCAACAAGCAGAAAAATCAGCGCCTTCAACCGCACGTCCGCGTCTGCACGCAGCATGTTCATGAAGCTTCCTGGCAGTGTGTTGAGCGGTTTCATGCGTCTTCCCCAGTGATGTGGTCGACCGGCACCGCTTCTTTCCCGCATCGGCGTCAAAAGCACGCTGCCGTGGAGTCACACTGTAGAAATTGCGCCGCGCGCGCGCATGAGTGCTTCGCCCCTTTTTCCGGGAGACAAGCGCCCTGCCACCTCTGCCCTCGACCGTGACAAAGCGCCTGCCCGCAAGCGCCAGGCAGGGATGTCCGCGGCGAAGGACGGCAGCTAAAGAAGCTCGGGCGCCTGCACCGTCACCACGACGGTCTGCACGTCGCCGTCGCGCTCGCGGGTGCGGATCCACCACAGCGAGCCCTTGCGCACCGGGCAGCTGTCCTGCTTCAGGCCCAGCAGCATCGAGATGGCCTGCCCCAGCGAGGGCTGGTGGCCGATCACCAGCACCACCGACTTGCCGTTGGGCCAGCCCGTGGCGGCCAGCAGTGCGTCGGGGGTGGTGTCGGGCGACAGCTCGGAGCGCAGCTTGTACTTGCGGCCCAGCGCCAGCGCGGTCTGCTCGCAGCGGCGCGCCGGGCTGCACACGATGCGCGTGCCGTCGGGCAGTTGCCGGTCGAGCCAGGTGGCCATGCGCTTGGCCTGCTTTTCGCCGCGCGGGGTGAGCGAGCGCTGCATGTCGTCACACCCTTCGGTCCAGTCCTCGGCTTCGGCGTGACGCCAGAAGATCAAGTCCATGCTCATCGTCTTTCGAACTTCTTCTTCAATTTCAATTGCCGGACGCATCACGGTGGTTTCCTCGTGATGCATAGCGGCCCATCAAGGCGGCCTGGGCGCCATGCGCTTCAATCGCGGGGGACGCACCCGCCTCGCCGGGGTGGGTGTCATGGTCGACACGCCGGTAGATGCCGTCGCCGCCCAGGTCCCAGGCGTCGCGCCCATCGTGCAGGTAAGCCACCAGGCACTCGTCGATGAGGCGCTGGCGCAGGTTGGGGTCGGTCACGGGCCAGGCCAGCTCGATGCGCCGCATCATGTTGCGGTTCATCCAGTCGGCGCTCGACAGGTACAGCGACTCGTCCTCGCCATGGCGGAAATAGAACACCCGCGAATGCTCGAGGAAACGCCCGATCACCGAGCGCACGCGCACGTTGTCGGTGAGCCCCGGCACCTGCGCCGGCAGCGTGCAGGCGCCGCGCACGATGAGGTCGATCTTCACGCCCTTCTGCCCCGCGCGGATGAGCGCGCCGATGATCTCCTCGTCGGTCAGCGCGTTCATCTTGGCGACGATGCGCGTGGGCTCTCCGCTGGCGGCGGCCTGCCCGAGCGCATCGATGCGCGCGACCAGGTTCTTGTGCAGGTCGAAGGGCGCGAGCCACATGCGGTTGAGCTTGGGCAGGCGGCTCTGGCTGGCCATGTGGACGAACACGGCCTCCATGTCAGCCGTGAGCGCCGGGTCGGCCGTGAGGTGGCTGATGTCCGTGTACAGCCGCGCCGTGCGCGGGTTGTAGTTGCCGGTCGACAGGTGACCGTAGCGGCGCAGCTGCTTGCCCTCGCGGCGCGTCACCAGCAGCATCTTGGCGTGGGTCTTCAGGCCCACCACGCCGTACACCACCTGCGCGCCGATCGACTCGAGCATCTCGGCCCAGTTGATGTTGGCCTCTTCGTCGAAGCGCGCCTTCAGCTCGACCACCACCGTCACTTCCTTGCCGCGGCGCACGGCTTCGCGCAGCAGGTCCATGAGCTCGGAGTCGGCGCCGGTGCGGTAGATGGTCTGCTTGATCGCCAGCACCTGCGGGTCGAGCACCGACTCGCGCAGGAACGCGAGCACGCCGTCGAAGCTTTCGAAGGGCTGGTGGATCAGCACGTCGCCGCGCTGCAGCCGTTCGAAGAACGACTGGGCGGGCGACAGCGTGACGGGGAACGACGGCGCGTACGGAGGAAAGCGCAGCTGCGGCTCGCCGATCAGGTCGATAAGCTGCGTGAGCCGCGCCAGGTTCACCGGCCCGTGCACGCGGTACAGCGCCTGCGGCGGCAGGTTGAACTGCGCCAGCAGGAAGCTCGCGAGCGACTCGGCGCAGCTGGCCGACACCTCCAGCCGCACGGCCTGGCCGTAGTGACGGTGCTGCAGGCCCTGGCGCAGCGCGGTGCGCAGGTTCTTGACGTCTTCCTCGTCGACCGCGAGGTCGGAGTGGCGCGTCACGCGGAACTGCGAGAAGTCGCCCACCTCGCGCCCCGGGAACATGCTGGCAAGGTGCGCACGCACCACGCTCGACAGCGCCACGAACAGCGTCTTGCCGTCCGACACCTTGGCCGGCATCTTGATCAGGCGCGGCAGCACGCGCGGCAGCTTGACGATCTGGATCGGGTTCTCGCGACCGAAGGCGTCCTTGCCGCCCAGGCGCACGATGAAGTTCAGCGACTTGTTCGCCACCTGCGGGAACGGGTGCGCCGGGTCGAGCCCCACGGGGATCAGCAGCGGGCGCACTTCGCGCTCGAAATACTCGCTGACCCACTTGCGCTGGGCCGGGTTGCGTTCGCCGTGCGACACGATGTGGATGCCGTGCGTGGCAAAGGTCGGCATCAGCTCGTCGTTGTACAGCGCGTACTGGCGCGCCACGAGCGCATGGGCCGCTTCGGACAGGCGTTCGAAGGATTCGACCGTGTAGGTGCCCTTGCGATCGCCGGCGCTGCCCGCGCTCAGGTGCGGCGCGGCACGGACCTCGAAGAACTCGTCGAGGTTCGACGACACGATGCACAGGTAGCGCAGCCGTTCGATCAGCGGCACTTCGGGCCGGTGGGCCCAGTCGAGCACGCGCTCGTTGAACGAGAGGATGCTGTGGTCGCGGTCCAGCAACGCGAACGAAGACGCTTCGCCGGCACGCGACGGGTCAGCGGAGAGGGAGGGCATGGGCACTGATTCTGGAGCAAGCGGCACGGGAGAACACGACGGCTGAAATATGACAGTGTCAACTTCGTCCGTGACAGTTCCATGACATTCGCGTGACGCGCCCTGCCCCACAGAGAGCGAACCTGACACATTCGGCGACAGCGAAGCAGCGTGCGGCCCGGCGTCGGGCCGGATGGCCGCCGGCTTCATGCGCCGAGGAAGTGCTTGCGGTAGCGCGCCGGCAGGTCGTCGATGCGCATCAGCATCGGCAGGTCGGCGGTGTTGAAGTCCGGGTCCCAGGCCGGTGCGCCGAGCACCTTGGCGCCCAGGCGCAGGTAGCCCTTGATGAGCGCGGGCGGTTCCACGTCGAGCGCGCTGTCGAGCCGTTCGACCGGCAGCGGCAGGCGCGGCTGCACCTGGTATTGAATGGGCGCGAGGTGGCTGGCCGAGAGCTGGCGCCAGATGCTGGCCGCCGCGTCGCCGCTGGTCACGCCGTTGTGCGACATCGGGATGCTCGCGCAGCCGATCATGGTGTCGAGCTTGTTGCGGTGCATGAAGCCGGCCAGCGCGCCCCACAGCGCGAGGATCACGCCGCCCTGGCGATGCTCGGCGTGCACGCAGCTGCGGCCCAACTCGACCATGCGCTCGCGCAGGTCGCGCAGGCGGGTCAGGTCGAATTCGGTGTCGCTGTAGGTGCTGCCGACGCGGCGCGCCTGCGCGGGGGTCAGCACGCGGTAGGTGCCGATGACCTGGCCCGTGAGTTCGTCGCGCACCAGCAGGTGTTCGCAAAAGTCGTCGAACAGGTCGATGTCGTGGCCGGCCAGCGGCGTGGTCAGGCGTGCGCCCATCTCGCCGACGAACACGTCGTGACGCAGGCGTTGCGCGGCGCGCACGTCATCCAGATGACGCGCCCAGCTCACCGTGATGCCCGGCTTGGCTTCGACCACCGGCGGCACGATGACGGCCAGCGGCGCCTCGGGCACCGCCGTGCGGGTGGCCATTGCGGCGACGGTGGCGTCGGCAGCAACGGCGGGGGTTCCGGCCGCGGGTGCGGGCCACAAGGCTGCGCGCAGTCCGAGCTGCGAGAGCGGAAACGTCGGGTTCGGCAGTTCTTTCATGGGAAATCCCTTTCTGCTGACCGAGTCTGGACACGCGCAATGAAACCGGCATGTCAGCGGCGTGGCAGACACATGACGTTGTTACAACGCGCGCCACGCCCGTTTCAGGGCCGCTTCGGCGTCTAATGCGGGGCATTCGCGACACGGAGTTCGACCCCATGGCCACCGACGCACCAGGCGCCAACAGCCGCCTGCACCAGACTTTCCCCGTCCTCAGTGACGCCGAGATGGCACGCATCGCCAGCTTCGGCAGCGTGCAGCGCTTTGCGCGCGGCGAGCGCCTGTTCACCGCCGGCGAGACCGGCGCCGGCATGTTCGTGCTGCTCAAGGGCGTGGTCGCCGTCACGCAGCGCGACGGCCTCGGCCATGTGGTGCCGATCGCACGCCAGGGGCCGGGCGAATTCCTTGCCGAGGTCGGCCAGCTGAGTGGGCGCCCTGCCCTGGTCGACGGGCATGCCGACGAAGAAGTCGAGGCGCTGGTCGTGCCGCCGGACCGCCTGCGCGCGCTGCTGGTGGCCGAGGCCGACCTGGGCGAGCGCATCACCCGCGCGCTGATCCTGCGGCGCGTGGCGCTGATCGAATCGGGCGCGGCCGGGCCGGTGCTGATCGGCCGGCCGGATTCACCCGAGATGGCGCGGCTGGAGAACTTCCTGCGCCGCAACGGCCATCCTTATCACCTGGTCGATGCAGCGGCTGACGCCGATGCCGCCGCGCTGCTCGCCCAATACGGCCCCGACCAGCTGCTGGCCGTGTGCCCCGACGGCTCGGTGCTCGTCAACCCGAGCGACGAAGGCCTGGCGCGCTGCCTCGGCATGGTCGACACCGCGGCGCGCGACGAGCTGTACGACGTGGCCGTGGTCGGCGCCGGGCCGGCTGGCCTCGCGACCGCGGTGTATGCAGCCTCCGAAGGACTGCGCGTGATCGTGCTCGACTGCCGCGCCTTCGGCGGCCAGGCCGGCGCCAGCGCGCGCATCGAGAACTACCTGGGTTTTCCGACCGGCATCTCGGGGCAGGCCCTGGCGGGCCGCGCGTTCGTGCAGGCGCAGAAGTTCGGCGTCGAGATGCTGATCCCGGCGCAGGTCGCGGCGCTCGACTGCTCGCGCGAGAACGCGCGGGACAGCCTCGCGCTGAAGCTCACCGACGATCGCACGATCAACGCGCGCACGGTGGTCATTGCGAGCGGCGCGCGCTACCGCCGACCCGGCGTGCCGCGCCTGGCCGAATTCGAAGGCCGCGGCATCTGGTACTGGGCCTCGGCGATCGAAGCCAAGATCTGCGCACAGCAGGAAGTGGCGCTGGTGGGCGGCGGCAACTCGGCGGGCCAGGCGGCGGTGTTCCTGTCGCGCCATGCGGCCAAGGTCAACGTGCTGGTGCGCGGGCCGTCGCTGGCGGCCAGCATGTCACGCTACCTCATCGACCGCATCGAGGCCACGCCCAACATCTCGCTGCAGCCGCACACCGAGCTCGTACGGCTGCACGGTGCGCCCGAAGAAGGGCTGACCGGCGCCACCTGGCGCTGCCACACCTCCGGCCAGGAGCACGACTGCCCGGCGCGCAACATCTTCCTGTTCGTCGGCGCGGAGCCCGAGACCTCATGGCTCGAAGGCTGCGGCGTGTCGGTCGACAAGCACGGCTTCGTGCTGACCGGTGCGGCCGCGAGCAGCGGCTTTCCGGCACGTCCGGCCACGGCGCTCGAATCGAGCGTGTCGGGCGTGTTCGCGGTGGGCGATGTGCGCTCGGGCTCGGTCAAACGCGTGGGCGGCGCGATCGGCGAAGGCGCTGCGGTGGTGGCGCTCATTCACCAGCACCTGTCGTCGGCCTCGGCCGTGGCTTGAATCTTTCTTTTTGTCCTGAGACACCCATGCCCATCCAAGCCTGCGAACACGTTCCTGCCGACCTCGCCCCACCGCACACACCCCGCGGCTGCGAAGACTGCCTGAAGACCGGCGACACCTGGGTGCACTTGCGCCTGTGCGTGCACTGCGGCCATGTGGGCTGCTGCGACTCGTCGAAGAATCGCCACGCCACGAAGCATGCGCGGGCCGAAGGGCATCCGGTGATCCAGTCGATCGAGCCCGGCGAACACTGGATGTGGTGCAACGCGCACGAGCGGCAGGTGGGGTGACCAGCGGCTGAACGGCCAATGCCCGCACCCGCACGCGTCCGGATGCGCGTGTATATGCTGCCGTTCTCCCGTCACAACCCTCTCACTCCGGAGCCCGCGACATGCCCGCATCGCCCATCGAGGTCTATTCCTGGCCCACGCCGAACGGCCACAAGATTCACATCATGCTCGAGGAGTGCGGCCTGCCGTACCACGCGCACCCGGTGAACATCGGCACCGGCGACCAGTTCGCGCCCGAGTTCCTGAAGATCAGCCCCAACAACAAGATCCCCGCCATCACCGATCCCGACGGACCGGACGGCCAGCCGATTTCGCTGTTCGAATCGGGCGCCATCCTCGTGTACCTCGCGGGCAAGACCGGCAAGTTCCTGCCCACGGGCGACCGCGAGCGCTACGACGTGCTGCAGTGGCTCATGTTCCAGATGGGCGGCGTCGGTCCGATGCTCGGCCAGGCGCACCACTTCCGCATCTACGCGCCCGAGAAGATCGCCTATGCCGTCGACCGCTACACCAACGAGGCCCGGCGCCTGTACGGCGTGATCGACCGGCAGCTGTCCAAGCACAAGTTCATCGCCGGCACGAGCTATTCGATTGCCGACATCGCCATCTTCCCGTGGCTGCGCAGCTGGGAAAACCAGGGCATCACCCTCACCGACTACCCGCACCTGAAGGCCTGGTTCGACGGCATCGCCGCGCGCCCCGCCGTGCAGCGCGGCGTGAAAGTGCTGGCCGACCTGCGCCGCCCGATCACCGATGACAAGGCGCGCGAGATCCTTTTTGGCAAGACGCAGTACGAGAAGCGCTGAGCAGCCCCTTATTCGGGCTAGAATGGAAGGCTTGGCGGGGTGTAGCGCAGCCTGGTAGCGCATCTGGTTTGGGACCAGAGGGTCGAAGGTTCGAATCCTTTCGCCCCGACCAAAAGAAAAGTGAAAGCCTGCAACGATGAAAGTCGTTGCAGGCTTTTTTCTTTTCCGGGCCGCTCGCGATCACCGCGAATCTCACCGCCCTTTAGACGTTTCGTAGCACGACCCACGGCTTTCCGTACATCGGGCAACGCCGCTGCCTTGTTGTTACACCGTTAAGACAACCTTTTTCTTAAGGAACTACCCGCGAGGCCCTCGGCGCTCACGCAGAATCGAGCCAATCGTGATCGTGTTTACAAAGTAAGCGAAATCGCGTTTACAAAGCCGAAGAGCTGAGTCAGGGATGGACGTCGCAACAGAACCCTCACCCCTGGACCCTTTTCCGATGCTGAATTACTTTTCCCGCTGTTCTTGCGGCCTCAGGCATCTCGCACGCATCGAGCGCCGGCCATGGATGCGACTCTTCTCGAGCCTGCGCTTCTACCAATGCAGCGCCTGCGGAAAGAAGCAACTGGCGTCCGAACGCGCGGTGAACGACGCGGTCTGGAAGTACCGCTCGGAAAACGTCTGACGCCCCCTCCGCCCCAGCGATCCACAAAGGCATCGGACGGTCGAAACGCCCTCCTTAGCAATCTGTTGCGCGTGCAGCCCTTTCGCTGCATGCCTTGCGCCCCCACAGAATCGAACGCGGGTGCTTCACGGTTGCGCAAACCGCGAAGCAGCGTCGGGGAAAGAGTGTCGACACCTTCCCGGTTTGAACTCTTCTGTGATGCTGCTGAATCTGTTTCTCCGATGTTCCTGCGGCCTGGCCGGCCTTCGCCGCATCGAGCGGCGAACCTGGATGAGGATGCTGCCGGCCCTCAGGTTCTACCGGTGCAGCACCTGCGGCAAGAAGCAGCTCGTGTCGAAGCAGGCCGCCGAGACCGCCAGGGTGTCGTCCCGCGCCGACCCCGCCCTTTCGCCCTCTCAACGACCGCCGCCGAAGGCGTCGTGCATGGAGGGATGTGGGTAGAATCCGCGCTTCCCCGGTCAGAGGCAGAAGCGTCCAGACCGTTGATTTTTCGGGTCTGTTGCCGCACCGCTTGCGGCCCGAGGACCGAAGGCTCCGGCCCTCGCTTCTCAACCGGAATCTGCCCGTAGCTCAGTTGGATAGAGCACCTGCCTTCTAAGCAGGTTGTCGGGGGTTCGATCCCCTCCGGGCAGGCCAATTTCCAGTTTCAAGTAGCTCAAAACCATCCTGAAACCCGCTCTCCCTCGAGGAGAAGCGGGTTTTTCTTTGCGCCACGACAGATCGGGGCATAGCATCTCTTGTCGGTACTTTGTCGGTACTTCTGCAGGTATCTGCCCTGCTGCCAAAGCCAAGTACCGACAGCAAGGAGAAAAACCCAATGCTGACAGACACTTTCGTGAGGCAAGTGAAGCACAAGGGCACCGAGATCGGCGAGCGATACGCGGACGGCGGCGGCATGTATCTGCGCGTCAAAGCCGCAGGTAAGTACTGGCGCATGGACTACCGGTTCAACGGCAAGGCGAAGACGCTGGCCTTGGGCGTCTACCCAGCGGTCTCGCTCGCGAAGGCACGACAGCGGCGCGACAAAGCCCGCGAACTGCTCGCCGACAACGTCGACCCCGGACTCGCGAAACGCGCAGAGAAGCTGTCCCGGGCGGTGGAAGCAGCCAACACATTCGAAGCGTTGGCGCGGGAATTCCACGCCACCAAGGCCAGCAGCTGGAGCACGTCCTATTCGGAGCGCTGGCTGCGCATCATGGACAAGGATCTGTTTCCTTACATCGGCAAGCTGCCGATCGCCACGATCCAAGCCAGGGATCTTCTGCACGCGCTCAAGCGCACCGAGGGCCGCGGCGTCATCGAGACGGCCCACACCCTGCGCCAGTGCGCCGGACAAGTGTTCCGCTACGGTGTGCAGACAGGTCGGTGCGCGAGCAATCCTGCCCCGGATCTGCACGGGGCGCTTCGGCCCGTGCTCACCAAGAGCATGGCCGCTGTCCTGGAGCCACAGAAGGTAGGCGAACTGATGCGCGCCATCTACGGCTACAGCGGGCAGCCGATCACCCGCGCCGCCCTCCTCCTGTCCGCCCTGCTCTTCCAACGCCCCGGCAACATCCGTGCGATGGAATGGGCCTGGATCGACCTCGAAAAGGCGATGCTGACCATCCCGGCGCAGGACATGAAGCGCAGGCTCCATGAAAAGCTCAACGGTCGGCCCCACTTCGTGCCGCTGGCGAAGCAGGCACTGCAGACACTGGAGGAAATTGAGCCATTGACCGGACATGGCCGATACGTGTTCCCCAGCATCCGCACGGGAGAGCGCCCCATGAGCGAAAACACCGTGAACGCCGCGTTGCGAAGGCTTGGGTACACCAACGACGAGATGACCGCCCACGGCTTTCGTGCGATGGCCCGCACGGTCATGGCGGAGCAACTTCACGGCATTTCGCCCGACGTCATCGAGGCACAGCTTGCTCACGGCAAGAGCGGGCCGCTGGGTACGGCCTACGACCGCGCGGAGTTCATGGACAAGCGCAAGGACATGATGCAGCGCTGGGCGGATTACCTGGGCCAACTTGCCGCAAGCGCGCAAATCCTGAAGTTCAAAGCAGCCTAGTCGCACCTGGGCAAGACGTACATCTCTCGCGAACGACGTCGAGGCTTGGAGAGCGATACGCCGCCACCTTGATGCAGGCGATTTGGGGCGAGCGCCCCCTTGAGGCGCAGCGACGGCGCCGGGGGCGTCCGTCCATTCAACTCACTCGACGCGTGTGCATGAGCGAGGCGTTCGCGTAACCCTCCGGATCATCGATCCAGCGCTGAATCGCCGCACGCGGCCAACCACAAGCGCGCCCGCCCAGATGCACGGGCGGGGGGAACTTTCCTCCGGCAATTCTTCGATACACCGTCGTACGACTCAGTGCGGTGATGCGCACCACATCGGTCATGCGAAAGAACGCAGGACCTGTCACAGTTGAAGGCTCAACATCGCGGTGATTGGCATGGTGTTCAAGATGCATGACGAATCCTCGAAGTGAAGCCGAGCTTTCAAGTCGCGGTTGTGCGTTTCCACGGTGAAAATCCTCGCTTGAACAACTCGGCTAGAAGCGGAACTGGAACCCAAGCCAGAGCGGCAGTGCCGCACTGAACTTGACTCAACAATCGCTGTCCAAACCCAGCGGTAGCCGCACCACAGCGTCGTCTTCCGTATGGATTTGCGTCGAGCATGGAACCACGCGCGACTTCCGACAACTGGCAGTTGTAGTAGGTCTGTGGAAATTTGCGGCCGACGAAGCTGACCCTGCCACCCCAGAAAACCTGACCATCGAGAAGCAGGAATTCCGGCATGACTTTTTCACCCATTGAAAAAGGGAACATGCCGTCAAGAGAAGCAAATTTATGGAAGAGCAGATCGCCTATGCTTTGAAGCAGGCGGATGTTTTCTAAGAGACTAAACTGACACCGCTTTGCCCATCACGGACACAACTGCGCCCCCTATCCACCGCTCAATCAGGTGAGAAGATCAACGCTATTTATGACCGCCGCATCAGAAACGCCAACAAAATTACAACTTCGGACAAAGATAGAGTCCCTCACTCATGGTCGCAGGCTCACTCCGACGCACCGAAGAATTATTCATTGCCTTCTTGAGGGAGTTGAAAATATTGGCTTGCTCTCGAGCGCAGAACTAGCCAATCTTGCCAATGTGAGCCAACCTTCGGTCTCGCGTTTTGCAATGGCACTAGGCTATTCTGGATTTCAGGAAATGAGAACTGATCTCCGAGAATCGCCCTCCGCGGGAGCCTTGAATGACGGCCAACAATTACAAGTTGGCAATAAATTTCAGGCGGCAGTTGAAGCTGAAATAAAAAATTTGAGAGCAACCTTTTCTGCACTTCAAGACATCTCTCGATTGCAAGAAGCCGGACGCTCCATCATGCAATCAAGACCGTTTCCTGTTCTTGGAGCGCGAGCATCCTTAGGTTACGCAACGCAATTCGCCTACTATGCAGCAAAAATACATCCTTCCACTCGCCTCATTTCCGATGGAGGCTCCTTGGTTGACGATCATTTGGAGCAAAATCGAGCAATGGGTGCAACTACCTTGCTCACCTTCTTGCTTCCCCTGTACCCAATTGAAGTAATAAATTCTCTAAAGTTTGCCAAAAATCTAGGCTACTTCAACATTGTGGTCACCGATGCATCAAAAGAAAAACTCCAAGGTAGCGCCGACATTATTCTTCCGATCTCTGTAAACTCGTCGTTAGTTTTCGACTCCAGTTGCAGCGCCAACATGACAAGCTTTTTCTTACTCGAATCAATGAGTGATGCAGCCATTGAATATGTTGACGGCCGGCTGCAAGCCTCCGAGCAATCCACGAAAAAACGGCGAGTTTTCGCAAAATAAAAAAGGCTCCGATTTGGAGCCTTTTTTGCAAATTCGCTATCAAAAGTTGTGCGTAATGCCTGTCGCCCAACTAACACGACGGCCTGCCGTTTGATAAATTCGTGCATCCTCATTCATCCGACCCGCATTGAAGTAAAGCGAGGTTCGCTTGGACAGATAATAGTTGGAGAAAAATCCGACCACTGCCGGCTTAACACTCTTCTTATTGACGACCGCTCCTCGATTCCAAGCGTATTGCAGTCCGACAGAAAGTGCACCAATAGGAACCGACACACTCACACCATAGCCTTTGCCGTCGGAATCATAGTGATTGTCGAAATAGGTGGCAGCAGCAACGAAGCTACCAAAATCGTACCGCACACCGGTTCCCCAAGCGCTTGAGGAGCCCCGAGTGTTGTCCAGCTTTGACTCATAGGCCAAGCCAATACTCAAGTTCCCATTTTTATAGTTTCCGGCGACCGAGTAGAGATTGTCCACATTGCGATTCGCTTCCGTGAAGCCGCGATCAGCCTTAAGGACATACGAGCCGCGGATGGTCACACCACCCATATTGGGACTGGTATATCTGATTTGATCTGACTGCCTAGCTCGAATACTGGTCAGGATCTTCTGATTGATACCGGAGACACCGGCGAGACTGAAAGCGCCACCGAGGTTCGGAGACCAACCCAAGTCATACTCGCCAAGCGTCGTGTTCGCAAGCGTCTGCATGCGACCGAGGTCGATTTGGCCCCAGTTGCTTCCCAAACCGACTGTGGACAAGCGAGTGGACCCCACTCCCCCATCCACGATGCTCCACTCGTACGCGTAGTTTGCCGACAGACCACCACCGAGGTCTTCCTTTCCTCGAACACCCCAGATAGGTGTGACCCCGCCTCCTAGGAATTCCGAAAACCCCTTGGAAGTTCTACCTTCGTAATAACCCCCATTTCCATAGCCAAGACCAATATCCATTCGGCCATACAGCGTGGCATTGGATTGGGCGTGAGCCCCTACCCCAGCCAAAGCACCTGCGATAAACACAAGAATTTTATTCATGATTACTCCTCGATTTTACTTCTAAAGGATGCAAAATACCCTCCACTTCATTCTCATGAAATGGAACAATTTGCCCAACAGGGCTAAGAACTGGGGATTTACGGCGCTTGGATGTGCCTTACGGCGCCTGGACGTGCCCGAAAATCAGAGGCTGGCAGCCAACGACTTCAGCTTTGCAACGTCTGCGTGTGGGAACGCTACGCCGAGATTCCACGGGAAGATGTAATGAATCCAGCGATGCATACGAATCACGTAGGTCATCATCGTTCCGGTCAACTCGACATACTCCTCCTTCGTCTGCACGAGATCGAGGGCGGCTGCATAGCGATCGCCCATTTCATGCATGTTTGTAATTCCAAGGTCAGTCAGGAATTCAAATGCATTGAAAGTTCCGACGAGAAATTCCTTGGTCATCTTGACCAATTCAGGAAGCTCGATTTTCTCGTACTGTGAAACCTTAAGGAATCGATACATCACGTCGGCGCCGACCAGCATCAGATAGGCTTCGAGGTGAACAAGAACGCTGAACGATTGCTGCCCGCTACCTGCGCCGCTATCAATAATTCCATGGCGAATCTTCGTGATTTCCAGAGGCTCGTTCAACCAGACTCTTTCGATCTCCCGCACGATGTCTTTTTTTACCGCGCGCCAATCTTCCACCGTCACTTTATTGTGGCTCATTCCGTCACCTCGCTAATTTCAAAATTGACCTGTTCACGCTGAAAGTCAGCAACCGTTTTTTGCCAAACAATCTTCCCCAACTGCTGCAGTCTGGGAAGATGCTCATCGATAACCTGGGCGAATTTGTTAACCAAGGCGCTTTCCGTAATGCTTCCGTAGGTCATGCAGATTGTCTGACCCGGCGCATACAAATACACGGCGCCAGGCGTGCGAGTCACCATATTGCTTTTTCCGAGAAACACGATCTGAGTCGGAGTCCAGATCGCTTCACCGGAGATCACAACGTGGCCCAGCACACTTTTAAAAGGCAGCTTCTCCCGCACGGCCTTGATCACATCTGGATTTTCATCCAGAAGGAGTTTCGCCTTGAACTCAATACCGTGATCCGGCGCTTTAAAAAGAATAAAAGATGGTTTCGTCATATCAAATAAGCAATAGCTCCTGTGGTTGAAAATTCTTAATATATTTATAATATATTAAATAACTAGGTCACCAGACCCCAAAAAAAATTCACTGAATATTTAATTCATCGACCTCGGAATTCCGAGGAAGAGCGAATTAGCCTTTATTAATCATCGGTAGCTTGAGCCCTTGCTTCTTCGCCGTGGCGACCGCGATGTCGTAGCCCGCGTCGGCATGGCGCATGACGCCGGTGGCCGGGTCGTTGAAGAGCACGCGCCCGATGCGCTTGGCCGCGGCGTCGGTGCCGTCGCACACGATCACCACGCCCGAGTGCTGCGAGTAGCCCATGCCCACGCCGCCGCCGTGGTGCAGGCTGACCCAGGTCGCGCCGCCCGCGGTGTTGAGCAGTGCGTTGAGCAGCGGCCAGTCGGAGACGGCATCGGTGCCGTCCTTCATGGCTTCGGTCTCGCGGTTCGGGCTGGCGACCGAGCCGGTGTCGAGGTGGTCGCGGCCGATGACGATGGGGGCCTTGAGCTCGCCGTTCTTCACCATCTCGTTGAAGGCCAG
>Ga0105243_10000966_pt1 | contig 26795 bp, 24 predicted proteins | sample KBSM34metaG_FD_81525 | JGI IMG/M metagenome (GOLD analysis project Ga0105243, IMG submission 81525) | Miscanthus rhizosphere microbial communities from Kellogg Biological Station, Michigan, USA - KBS M3-4 metaG | ecosystem: Host-associated > Plants > Roots > Rhizosphere > Soil | place... | reverse complement strand
ATATATTTAATGTAGAATACATTTTTAATCATCTATTAGAGGAATTTTAAAATGTCAAAATTCATGTATTATAGTTAGATGTACTATATTTCAGTATTTATTTTAAAATAATAAAAGAGATTGCCTTCATAGGAGGCAATCTCTTTTTATAGAGAGGTATTAATTGTTTATCTCATAAATATCAGTGATCTCTACAACTGCCATTTCATGTCTTTCAGAGTTGTTACCTTCCAGAATAAAAGTTGCATAATATCTGATCCCTCCAAATATCTGATCCTTCTTCTTAATAATCTGTATTTTAAATTGTGGATTAGATACGTTTCCTGCATTAGTGTTGGTAGCCCATAAAGAATTTGAAGCAATATAAGGGGTATTTTTATACAATACCAGATTACCGTCTCCCTGAGCAGACAAATAAGGATTGTTACTTCCGGACTGTACCGTATTAGAAGCCCATCTTGCTGGATTTGGATGAAGACCTACCCAATGAATAGGACTTGCATACAATACTAGGTTACAGTCGTGCTGAAGATCAAGATGAAGATTTACATTTCCATAATTAAGAACCAAAGAACCTCCTGCTGCCATTCCATAAGATCTGCTGCTTTCAGCTAGAACTGTGGTTTTGGTCGTTGACAGTCTTTCCGTAGACTTGGTTACCGATGATTTTGCCATGGCTGTTTGCTGTGTTTCTGTGGCGATGTCATTCTCTGTAGAACAGGAAAAGGTTACCAATGCCAACAAAGCTAAAGATGAAATCTTTACTGCGTTTTTCATGTTTGTTGTTATTAATTTTTTACAGCAGCAAATATAAAATAAGTATAATAATCTCGTTTTTGTGATATATGTATCTTTTTTAGCTTATTGATGTATCTGCTTTAAATATATTCCCGGCTTTATAAAATATTTAACACACTAAATAGTGTCCTTTTTGATTTGTTATTATTTTTATGTTTTATATTAAATTTTTAATAAATAGGTAAGTATTTGAATAAAAGCGCATTTAAAAATTAAAATCAGACTTCTAAATTGGATTATTTCGAATATCCGGAGCTTTTCTATCATATTATTCTGTTATTTGGTAATTTTGCAAGAAATAATAGTATTTTACACGTTAAAAGAGATTTGACGTTGTAAAAAGAATTGGCGAAAGAATATGATACAGAATACGATAGTAAATGTTGGTGATAAAAATCTTTATATAGAATACAATAACTCCTTTGAAAATAGACCCACGATTGTCTTTCTTCACGATTCTCTGGGATCAGTAGTGCTCTGGAGAGATTTTCCTGCTAAATTGTCTGAAGCTACCCAATCTAATGTCCTTGTGTATGACCGTCTTGGCTATGGCAAATCATATCCTATGACTACCCATGAAAGAGCAGTTAATTATATGGAACAGGAAGCAGATCTGCTTAATGATTTGTTGGCGCAGCTCAATATTGACAAAGCGATCCTGTTCGGGCATAGTGACGGTGGAACAATTGCTTTAATTGCTGCCGCAAAATATCACAAAAGAGTAGAAGCGGTAATTTGTGAAGCAGGACATATTTTTGTTGAAGATATTACCTTAAAAGGGGTTTATGATGCATGGGAAGCCTATAAAACGACAAATCTTCCGGAACGTTTGAAGAAATACCATGGTGATAAAGTAGAAATGCTTTTTAAAGCATGGACAGAAACCTGGACACGCGATGATTACAGAAACTGGAATATTGAATATCTCTTAAAAGATATAATTTGCCCATTATTATTTATCCAGGGAGAATCCGATGAATATGGTACACTGGACCAGGTAGAGAAAACTATTTCCCAGGTAAGCGGAAGTAGTGAGAAATACATTATTCCGGGTATTGGACATACTCCACATAAGCAAGTTCCTGAGCTGGTTCTTGAAAAATCTGCTGAATATATCCGTAAGCTTTTTTAAAGCTTAAAAAATTACAGTAGCTGAATTTCTGCGGTGATATTTTTTTTGGACTGTATTTCGTATTGGCCTTTAAAATACTCAGTTTTAAAGATGTCTTCAAGTTCCAGAAAATGTTGAAGAACTTTTTTTCGCCCGGGTTTATAGAGAAAATCCGGGTAGATAGAATATTCTTTTCGGATCATTTTAGTATAGGCCAGGTAAGTGGCAAGATCTTTTCCAAGGATAGAAAGATCAGCATCCAATAGGTAATGGGTATCTTCATCTTCAGATCTTTGATGGGATTTAGTGGCCAGGATCTGTTTTGAAATCTTCAGAATTGTATCATGGGGTACACCGATTTCCTTAAGCCTTTTTTCAGCTGTACCAGCACTTTTTTCCTCATTAGACCTGGAGGTTGCATCATAAATAATATCGTGATAGAAAACAGAAAAAGAAACTGTGGTAAAGTCAGAGATATGGTGTTTTACCGTTTCAAGTTCCTGAAACATATTTTCAAGGTGAGACAGATTGTGATAATATCTGCCTTTCTCAGAGTGCTTTTTTTCAATTTCCTTCCATAGACTTTGGATTAAAGCCTGATCGTCAGTAAATAAAATACAAAGTTGTAGAAAGCGGTCTTGCAGAATCATGATCCGTAAAAAGGTAAAAAAAGGAACTTTTAAAAAGTTCCCTGATTTGCTTCAAGAACAGCCTTAAGCTCAGCCCAGCCTCCGCCGTTATAGCCATCCTTTAATCCTTGAGTGTTAAGATATTCTAATGCTTTTCCACTTCTGTTTCCACTTCTGCAGAATATGATCACTGGTTTTTCGATAGATAAAACCTCATCCTGTCTATCTTCTACTTCACCTAGAGGAATATTTTTAGCCCCATCTATATTTCCGTCCATTTCAAGCTCCATAGGCTCGCGAACGTCGATCAACTCATAATTTCCGGATTGTATTACTTCTATTAAAGACATAGTTGTTTATTTTAAACATTAAATTATAAACGAAAATACGTAATTTTTTTTTGAAAAAAATCTTAATTAAAACATAATTTTTTCAGAACAGAGCTAGATCAGGGTTTCTGGCTGAAGCATTCTGAAAACTGAAAGATTGATAAAATAATCTTAATTTTGCAATGTGATAAGTATGAATGCCGGAGCCGAAAAATATTCCCAACTGATAAAAACCAAAGCCAAAAGTTTTGGGTTTCAGAATTGTGGCATTTCTAAAGCTGATTTTTTAGAGGAAGATGCCGCACATCTCGAAAAATGGCTTAAGAATAACTTCAATGGGGAAATGAAGTATATGGAAAATCATTTCGATAAGAGATTAGATCCAAGGCTTTTGGTAGAAGGCTCTAAATCTGTAATTTCACTTTCTTATAATTATTTTCCCGAAGAAAAAATTTCGGTGCTGGAGAATTATAAGATTTCAAAATATGCATATGCAGAGGATTATCACGAAGTCATCAAAGAAATTCTTCGTGAACTGGTGGCAGAATTGCAGGAAGAGATCGGTGAATTCGGATTCAGGGTCTTTGTAGATTCAGCACCGGTTATGGAAAGAAGCTGGGCCAGAAAATCAGGAATAGGATGGGTAGGGAAAAATGCTAATCTGATCACCAGACAAAATGGTTCTTTCTATTTTCTTGCAGAAATTATCTGCGACCTGGAGCTTATTTCCGATCATGAAACAACCGATCATTGCGGAACCTGCCGGAAATGTATTGATGCATGTCCTACAGATGCTATTGTTTCCGAAAAGATCATTGACGGAAGCCGCTGTATTTCCTATGCTACCATAGAGCTGAAAAATGAAATTCCGGATTACTTTCAGGATAAAATGGAAAACTGGATGTTCGGTTGTGATATCTGCCAGGATGTATGTCCCTGGAACCGGTTCTCAGCACCCAATAAACAAAGTAGATTTACCCCTAATGAAGCCCTGAAAAATTTTAAAAAAGGGGAATGGAAAGAATTAACTCAGGAAATTTTCTCTGAGATCTTTAAAAAATCACCGGTGAAAAGAACCAAATTTGCCGGTTTAAAGAGAAATATTGAGTTTTTGGAGAGGTCTTCAGATCTATTTTAGCCGGAACTTTTGGTGACAACTCCTTCTTTGGAATTTTTTGGAGTTCCAAACTAAAGCTGATAATCGACCATTCCTTAAAATTTCCGCTTTAAGGAGGTTAAGATTTGGTAGAATAAGTTTCTTAAAAACCTTTCCTAAAAAGAAAAATTGACTCTCAGGAGATTAAATCTCACCGAAAATCAACGTTTTTTTTGTATTCTTTTTGGAGCTGTTTTTACTCTTACTTTAAATCTTTTCTGAGACTTGGTATTTTTACGCATATTTGTGAATATTTCGTAACTAAATATAGTCATTTTTTCGATTAAAACAAATACTTTTACTAAAAATTACAGATTAAATTTTATTAAAACATGACCGTGAAAATTATAGTATTATATATCTTAAAAGTGTTGGGAATAATTGTAGGAATCGTGATCATATATGTCCTTCTTGGCTTATTGATCCCCTTTATCTCTGTCTCAGCAAAAGATGATGGTGAAAAGAAAGATATTCCCATTTATATTTATACCAACGGAGTGCACACAGATATTGTAATGCCCGTAAAAAATGACCTGCAGGATTGGAGCCTGAAGATTCCTTTTGCCAATCTGAAATCAAAGAAAACAGACTATAATTATATAGGTATAGGATGGGGAGATAAAGGTTTTTACCTGGATACCCCCACATGGGCTGACCTGAAGTTTTCTACTGCTGTGAAAGCCGCATTCTGGTTAAGCGATTCAGCAATGCACTGTACTTATTATACCACAATGAAAGAAGGGGACGACTGTAAAATGATTATGATCAGCAGAAGCCAATATACAAGGCTGGTGAAATTTGTAGAAGATAAATTCGACAGAGATCAGAATGGCAATTTTATGGTGATTCCCACCAATGCTGTGTATGGAGATAATGATGCTTTCTATGATGCCAGAGGTACATACAGTTTCCTGTATACCTGCAATACCTGGACTAATGACGCTTTAAAAGCTGCCGGACAAAAAGCGGCCCTGTGGACTCCTTCTGATTTTGGAATTTTCCAACACTACAAATAAAATGAGAAGGTTTTTTCTTTTCTTTTTATTACCTGTGCTTTCTTCCTGTGTCAAGGAGAAGGAAATAAACAGTTATAAGACAGGAAATGCTGTGGTAACGAGTGAGAAAAGACCAGAAGCAGATCTTTCTAAAATAAAAATAAAAGCTGAAGAAGCTTTAGCGTTCTGTACCTCAAGAAATCTCAGTACCGATTTTTGTATCCTTATAGACATGAGCCTTCATTCAGGAATTAAACGTTTCTTTGTCTGGGATTTTAAAAACAAAACTATTTCAGGGAAATATCTCGTAGGGCATGGTTGTGGTATAAATGCATGGAGTAAAGATGATTCAAGAGACCGCCCGGAATTCAGCAATGAAGATGGAAGCCATCTTTCATCTCTGGGGAAATACAGGTTGGAAGGAAGAGGATACAGCGAATGGGGTGTCAACATAAAATACCTGATGCATGGCCTCGAGGATACTAATACTAATGCATTGAAAAGGTTTATCGTTTTTCATTCCTGGAATCTGATGAGCGATGAAGAAGTTTTTCCTAAAGGATCACCGGAAGGATGGGGCTGTCCCACCATTTCAAATAATGCTATGAGAAAAATTGATCCAATGATTCAGAACACTAAGAAACCTGTTCTGATGTGGATTTATAATTAAAAGAAGTAAGATGAAATATAGACTTTTCCGAGAACAGCAATTAAACTGCGATCTAGAAACGGCATGGAAATTCTTTTCCTCCGCCAATAACCTTTCCGAAATCACTCCAAAAGATATGGGATTTACTGTCCTGACAGAACTGGAAGATGATGAAATTTATAAAGGAATGCTCATAGATTATTATGTTTCCCCATTATTTGGGATTAAGATGAAATGGCAGACAGAAATTACCCATGTGGATTTTCAGAAAAGCTTTACTGATTTTCAGAAAAAAGGACCTTATAGATTATGGAATCACCATCATGAGTTTATTCCGAATGATGAAGGTGTTTTAATGAGGGATACGATAGATTATGAACTTCCTACAGGATTTCTTGGAGAAATAGCCCACCGTCTTTTTGTCAGAAAAAAACTGGAGTATATTTTTGATTACCGTTTCCGGGTATTGAGCAGGCTGTTTTAAAATATCCGCCAGATCTTTGATTGGATATCTGAAAGTGGCCTGTGGAATGGCAGGCAAAAAAACGGAACTATATGTACCCTTTGCCATTCCGAAGGAATCTCGATATCATGGTTGAAAACATTCATTTTTCTTGATTGTTTAAGTTTTTTTAACATTTGAAACGGCCTGAACTCCATCTAAAATTCGTACTTTTGCGCCACTATCGTTTTTACTAAAAAACAAAGCGTTCTCTTTGACATGGCAGGTCTGAAGTCATTTATCATTTTTTATATTATGCTGGTTTTTACCCTTTTCAATTCGAATTGGGTAGAAAATTCCTTGCAAAATATTCCTCATGTACCCCATGTCAGTAATATCTATCTATTAGATGTTTTTGAGGATGCTGATATGAATACCCACGCATTAGCTGCTGCCTCGAAAATCATAAAACATTCAGCACCTAAAAATGACTGCACGGCAGGTGACTTTTCAGCCATCTTAAAACTGAGCCCGAAAATTACACTTCCCAATATTGCAGTCTCTATTATCTGTGGGGTTAAGTCTTTTCTCCATCTCCTCCAATTGTATTAATGTAAGTTGTTGAAATTCAGTTTATTTATCGAAATTTTATAACTAAAACATGTTACAATGTATTTTAAAAACGTAATAATTTGCACTTTTGCAATATTATTCGCTGTGTCATGCAGTAAAGACAAGAAAAAAAACAACCAAAACGAGAAGGAAGTTCCTGTTCTTGAAATCAAAGAAAAAGATACCCTGGTGAGCAATCAGTTTGTCACTGACATCCAAGCTAAGAAGAATGTAGAAATGCGTTCCAGGATTGGAGGGATCATACAGCATATATATGTCAATGAAGGACAGTTTGTGCACCAGGGACAGGCTTTATTCAAAATCAATGATGCCGAACTTCAGATGGAGCTTTTAAAGGCAAATGCGGCCTTAAAACAAACCGAAGCTGATGTTCGTATTGTGGAAGTGGAACTGAAACAGATCCAGAGTCTATATGCTAAGAAATTTGTGGCCAGCAACGAGCTGGAGATGGTAAAGGCAAAATTATCATCCGCTAAAGCTAAGCATGCCTTTGCTGATGCTGAAAAAAGGACTGTTCTGCAAAAAATAAGCTTTACAAAAATCACAGCTCCTTTTGACGGAGTCATTGATGTTATTCCCCTTAAAGATGGAAGCCTCGTGGAAAATGGGACTTTATTAACCACTTTATCTCAGCTTAATGAGGTGTATGCTTACTTTTCAATCCCTGAAAACTTATATTTTGAGCTTTTAGCTAATGATAAGATAGGAAGCCATCAGAAAATTGAACTGACACTGCCCAATGGCGTTAATTACCAGTTTAACGGAGCACTAAAAACCGCCGAAGGAGAAATAGACAGAACGACAGGTTCCATACGGTATAAAGTATTATTTCCCAATCCTGACCGCTTGATTAAACATGGTACTTCCGGAAAGCTGATTATTTCCGAACATCAGGGAAATGCCGTTTTGATTCCTCAAAAATCAACATTCTCCATTCAGGATAAGATGTATGTTTTTGTGGTGGATAAACACAATAAAGTAAAGATGACCAATATTAAGATTGGAACTACCCTGAGAGATTCTTATTTGGTAGAAAATGGTCTTAAAAAGGGTGATTTAATTATTTATGAGGGTACACAGTCTTTAAAAGACGGTGATATAATCAAAATTAAAAAGAAGTATTAACCTTTCGTAATCTTTAAATCAACTAACAATGGTAGAAATGTTTATAAGACGAAAGGTTCTTTCGTTGGTTATTTCCATATTATTTGTCCTCCTGGGAATTATGGCCCTGATGAAAATGCCCATTACCCAGTTTCCGGATATTGTACCTCCTTCTGTTACTGTAACTGCGAAATATACCGGGGCTAATGCCGAGGTATCAGCCAATGCTGTTGCTCTTCCGCTGGAACGTGCCATCAACGGAGTTCCGGGAATGACGTATATGTCTACAGTAACATCCAATGATGGTCTTACCCTGATCCAGGTATTCTTTGAAGTGGGAACAGATCCCGATGTGGCTGCAGTGAATGTTCAGAACAGGGTGACAACAATCCTCGATGAACTTCCTGAAGAGGTGATCAGAGCTGGTGTAACCACTGAAAAAGAAGTGAACAGTATGCTGATGTACCTCAACATTACAAGTACAGATCCAAGCCAGGACGAGCAGTTTATCTACAACTTTACAGATATCAATGTTCTTCAGGAATTGAAACGTATTGATGGAGTAGGACGTGCAGAGATTATGGGACAGAAAGAATATTCGATGAGAGTATGGCTGGACCCGCAAAAGATGGCAGCGTACAGTATTTCAGCAGATGAAGTGATAAATTCATTACAAAAACAGAATATTTCTGCGGCTCCCGGAAAAGTGGGGGAAACGTCAGGAAAAACGTCCAGCCAGCTTCAGTATGTAATTAAGTATAAAGGTAAATTTTTTGAACCCAAGCAATACGAAGAAGTTCCTATCAGATCTGATGTAGACGGAACTATTTTGAAGCTTAAAGATATTGCTAAAGTAGAATTTGGGGCCATGAATTACGGAATGGTTTCCAAAACAGACGGAAGACCTTCCGCCTCTATTATGATGAAGCAGCGTCCCGGTTCCAATGCCTCTGAAGTCATTGAGAGTGTAAAGGCCAAAATGGAAGAACTGAAAGTTTCCTCTTTCCCTCCGGGAATGGAATATAATATGGCATATGATGTTTCCAGATTCCTGGATGCCTCCATTAGTGCGGTACTGACAACCCTTATTGAAGCCTTTATTCTGGTAGGAATTGTTGTATTTATTTTCCTTCAGGACTGGCGTTCAACACTGATTCCGGTATTAGCCGTTCCTGTAGCACTTGTAGGAACTTTTGCGTTCATGAATATGCTGGATTTCTCGGTAAACCTGCTGACGTTATTTGCTTTGGTTCTTGCGATTGGTATTGTGGTGGATAATGCAATCGTCGTCGTAGAAGCCGTCCATGTTAAAATGGAGGAGGGAATGAATGCCATGGATGCTACGGTAAGTGCTACAAAAGAAATTGCGGGGGCAGTAGTTGCGATTACAATTGTAATGTCTGCCGTATTTATTCCTGTTGCATTTCTTGACGGTCCGGTTGGTGTATTCTACCGCCAGTTTTCATTAACTCTGGCCATCAGTATTGTTATTTCTGGGGTGAATGCACTAACGCTTACTCCGGCACTTTGTGCTATTATTTTGAAACCACATGACCATAATAAGAAAAAAAACGTGATTGACAGGCTTTTCCAAAGCTTTAATACAGGTTTTGACCGGTTGACAAACGGTTATGTAGGCATTTTATCAAAATTTGCAACGAGAACTACAGTAACCTTTGGATTATTATTCCTGTTCATCGGGCTTACCTTTGTAACCAGTAAGTTTCTTCCCACCGGTTTTATCCCTATGGAAGACCAGGGAATGGTGTATGTGAGTGTTACCACTCCCCAGGGTGCAACAGTAGAAAGAACGGAAAAAGTATTGGATGAAGTAACGGTTATTGCAAAGAAAATAAAAGGTGTAGAAAACGTAACAACGCTTGCCGGATACAGTATTGTAACGGAAATTGCCGGTTCATCCTACGGAATGGCGATGATTAACCTTAAAGACTGGAAAGAAAGAGATATTTCAGTGAATGATCTGATCACGGAGCTTTCTGAAAAAACAAAGTCTATCGCAGATGCACAGATTGAAATCTTTGCACCACCTACAGTTCCCGGATTTGGAAATACAAGCGGTTTTGAATTGCGTTTACTGGACAGAACCGGTGGAACTATTGAGAATACAGATAAAATTACGAAAGATTTTGTCAAAAAACTGAATACTGCCCCGGAACTACAAAATAGCTTTACCAGCTTTGATGCTACTTTCCCGCAATATATGATCAATATCGATTATGATATGGCAGCTAAAAAAGGAATTTCCGTAGATAATGCTATGTCCACTTTACAGACGATGCTTGGCTCTTATTATGCCACCAATTTTATCCGCTTCAGCCAGATGTATAAAGTGATGGTGCAGGCAAGCCCGGAACATAGAGATACTCCTGAAAGTATTCTGAATCTCTATCTAAAGAATGATAAAGGCGAAATGGTTCCTTTTTCAACATTTATTACCATGGAAAAAGTATATGGTCCCGAAGTGTTGACAAGGTACAATATGTATATGTCTGCAATGATTAACGGAGAACCTGCAGATGGCTACAGCTCAGGAGATGCAATTGCAGCTGTAGAACGGGTGGCTAAAGAAAGCCTTCCGAGAGGATTTGATATAGAATGGTCGGGGATGACAAGAGAAGAAATTTTGTCCGGAAACCAAACCGTGTATATCTTCCTGATCTGTCTGTTGTTTGTATATCTTCTCTTAGCTGCACAATATGAAAGTTTCCTTCTTCCGATGCCGGTGCTGTTAAGCTTGCCTACAGGGATTTTTGGATCCTATTTCGCATTGGTACTGGCTGGGCTGGATAATAATATTTATGCACAGGTGGCCTTGGTCATGCTGATCGGGCTTTTAGCTAAAAATGCAATTCTTATCGTAGAATTTGCGGTGGCAAGAAATAAACAGGGCTTTGATATTATCCCGGCTGCTATTGAAGGAGCAAGACAGCGTTTGAGACCTATTCTGATGACTTCCTTTGCTTTTGTAGCAGGACTTATTCCGCTTTGTGTTGCTTCCGGAGCAGGGGCAATAGGAAACCGTTCCATTGGTACGGCTGCGGCAGGAGGAATGCTGATCGGAACTATTTTCGGATTGGTTGTTATTCCGGGGCTGTATATATTCTTTGCAAAACTTGAAAATAAGAAGAAAGATGAGAAGATTAAACCATAGAAATATATTTTACGGAATTACTTTATTGAGCATGGTTTCATGTGCGGTTCCAAAAGTTGCCACGTTGAAAAAGGCAAAGACACTGCCTGAAGAAGTAATAAAGACAGGAAAAAAAGAAAATGTAGATGAATTCCAGCAGATTAATCTGAAAGCTTATTTTTCAGATCCCCTTTTGTTGGAACTTTTTGATCAAGTAGTACAGGCTAATCCTGATTTTCAGATTGCCCAGCAAAGGGTAGAAATTGCAAACAGTTTTCTGCAGCGGTCCAAGATGGATCTTTTACCTTCTCTTGATGTAGGTGTTGAAGCTTCGGGGAACCGCTATGGAAAATACACAATGGAAGGAGTAGGAAATTACGATACCAATCTTTCTCCCAATATTACTGAAGAGCAGAAAATTAATAGAAACTTCACTCCTAATTATTGGCTGGGAGCAAGAAGCAGCTGGGAAATTGATGCCTGGGGAAAGCTTAAAAACAGAAAAATTGCTGCCCAAAAGAAATACCTGGCTTCTACAGAAGGGCTCAGGCTGCTGCAGGTAGAGCTTTTTACAGATATTGCCAACCTGTATTATCAGCTGGTGACCTTAGACAATCGTCTGGCTATTTATCAAAAAAACTATAAGCTCCAGCAGAGGGCCTTTGAAATTGTTTTGGCACAAAGGGAAGTGGGAAAGGCCACAGAACTTGCGGTACAGCAATTTAAAGCTCAGAATAACAACTGGCTGGCAGAAATAGAACATATAAGAGTAGAGATTGTAACTGTGGAACAGGCCATTACCACACTGACAGGGAGCTATGGAGGAGATGTGAAGCGGGGAAAAATGCTGATGCCTACCAATATGGATATTTTAAATAAAACCATTAATGTGGAAGGTGTAGTTCATTCCAGACCGGATGTAGCTGCCAATTATTATGTATTGGAAGCTTCTCAGGCAGATGCCAAGGCAGCAAGAGCCGCTTTTTATCCTAAAATTGATCTCGGAGCAGGTTTCGGACTGAATTCTTTTTCTGTAGAGACTTTATTTAAACCAAGTTCATTAGCCGGACAATTGCTGGGAGGATTAATGGTTCCTGTTTTTAATAAAGGACAGCTGAAATATGAATTTAAAATAGCCAATACAGAGCAGGAAATAGCCTTTCTTAACTATCAGAAGAGTATTACTACTGCATTTAACGAACTTCAGTCTATTTTGAAGCAAACAAAAATCTACGAAAGGGTTTTGAAACTGAAGTCAGAAGAAGTTGGATTTCTGGACAGAGGGGTGGAAGTCTCCAATGACCTGTATTTAACAGGATATGCCAACTATTTTGAACTGATCAATTCCCAGAAAAGTAAATTGACCGCAGAGCTTGACCTGCTGCAGTTTCAGCATCAGAATACCAGAAATAATGTTTTACTGTTTAAAGCATTAGGAGGTAAACTGGACTGATTTTATAATAGTAGCCATTAAGAGGCAATGCTGTTCTCCTTATAGTATCTTTTGAAGATCTTATTTTTTAGCAGCCCTATTTCTTAATGGTTTTAAAACAAAAACAATTTTGCCGGTTTGAAAAACTGGCCCATTTTTATTTTTTACGATGAAGAAAGCCACCTTTTTGAGGTGGCTTTTATTTTTATAAGATCGTTGTAATTATTTGATCACTTGGATATTGACTGCAGAAAAACCTTTTGGCGATTTTTCTTTTTCAAAAGATACTTTGTTTCCTTTTTTTACAAGCTCTGTACAGTTGTTGTTGTGGAAGAAAATATTTTCTTTTGAATTGTCTTCAGTAATGAAGCCATATCCTTTTTCACTGTGGAATGTGATGATTCCTGTTTTACGGATATCTTCTTCAATAATCGGAGCTGCCCCTAACTGAATTTCTTCAAGGTTTACCTCCTGTCTTTCTTCAGGTGGAGTAGAAGTTAATCTTCCGAATTCATCTACATACATGAATACATCCTCCATATCCTTTCCTTTGTTGTTGTTCGTTTTACGCTCTTCGCGTCTCAACGCTTTTTCTTTTTGCTTTTGAATTTTTTTCTTGAAATTTTCCTTTTTAGAAAAAGAATCTGCCATAAATTATTTTTAGTATTTAGTTTCTAATATATTGTTATTGATTCAGTGTATTTAGCTTTATATTTATAGAGCCTACTGATGCTTCCTGTCTTGGATTCTCCCTATCATACAGAGCTTTAAAATTCCGATAAGTTGTTCTTAGTAGAAGAATTAAAGTTAAAAATATGGTTGCTTTAAAAGCAAAGGCTGAATAAAATGATATTCGGCCGTGGCAGAAAACAAGTAGTAATTTAGCTATTAATATGCAAATATACAACAATAAAATGAATAATACGGTTTTAAATAATTGATTATCAGAAATAGATTCCATGGAAACAGCTGTATGCATGGTATAAAAGACAGGTTTCAATCTTTTTCCGGAACAGAATAGTAACAAATCCCCAGCAAGCTGAGGATTATGAAACTATATTATAGAAATGAAGTGGTGATAATATGGATGGGTGAATATCAAATGCTATGCCTAAAACTCACTGTTGAAGGAGATCTGCAGCGATTAATAAGGTTGAAAATAGAATGAATTATTTGTATCTGTCTGAGAAATAATAAAGTATTCATGAAATTCTTTTTTTTGAAATAATTAAATATTTTTTTATTCCGCATCAGGTGTTATGTCCAATTGACAGGATGAAACATAAATACCGAAAAATTCACCATACTGAGATGACTTTTATTTTTCACCTTTGTTTCATTAACATTTAAATAATAAGAATAATGTCAGCACAAGATGTAAAAGGAAAAGTTGTTTTAATTGCCGGAGGAGGGAAAAACCTTGGTGGATTATTAAGTAAAGGTTTTGCCTCCAAAGGAGCAAAATTAGCGATACACTACAATAGTGAAAGTTCTAAAGCTGAGAGCGAAAAAACACTTGCTGAAGTTCAGTCTTTAGGCGCAGAAGCATTTTTGTTTCAGGCTGATTTAACGAAAGTAGAAAATGTAACTAAGTTTTTTGACGAAACTATTTCAAAGTTTGGAGGAATTGATATTGCAATCAATACAGTGGGGATGGTACTGAAAAAACCATTTGCAGAAACTACAGAAGAAGAATATGATAGAATGTTCAACGTCAATTCAAAATCTGCTTATTTCTTCCTGCAGGAAGCCGGGAAAAAACTGAATGATAACGGTAAGATTTGTACTATCGTCACTTCATTACTTGCCGCTTATACAGGATTGTATTCCACATATGCAGGAGCAAAGGCACCGGTAGAACATTTTACAAGAGCAGCTTCTAAAGAATTCGGTGGAAGAGGAATCTCTGTAACTGCTGTAGCTCCAGGTCCTATGGATACACCTTTCTTCTATGGGCAGGAAACGGATGATGCAGTGGCTTATCATAAATCAGCTGCTGCTTTAGGAGGACTTACCGATATCAAAGACATCGCTCCACTGGTAGAGTTTTTGGTAACAGAAGGTTGGTGGATCACCGGGCAGACTATTTTTGCTAACGGAGGATATACAACCAGATAATCCAAGAAACCTGTAATCAATAACAAAACCACTGAATTATTTTCAGTGGTTTTGTTATTGATTCTAAAAAGAAACCCATACAATTAAGAGATTTACTTTTCCCAAAATACTTTTGATAATAATGGACAGTCCCGGAAGTACAAATGGGGTATTTAAAATCTGCCCGTAATTTTGTTAAGTGGAAGCTCTGTAGACCAATTCTGCATCCATTATAACTGATCGGCTTGCGGCTGAACTATCTTTGATTTTTTCCAGTGCCAGTTCTGCAGCTTTTTCACCCATTTTCTCCAGGGGCTGTTGTACACTGGTTAATTGAGGATATACCATTGACGATAATTCGGTTCCGGAAAAGCTTGCGACAGCCACATCTTCAGGTATTCTTACCTTTTGCTCGAGAAGATAATTCATGACGCCCATTGCTAAGGTATCACTAAATGCAAAAATACTGTCAAATTCTATATTCTTATCCAATAGTTGTTTGATTATCTCTCTTCCATGCTGAACGGTCATCCCATTAGCCTGTATAATAAGGTTTTCATCAAAGATGTTGTATTTCATAAGAATACGTTTGTATCCATTCATTCTTTCCGTAACATTCCGGATGGTTGTAGGACCCATGATATAGACAATTCTTTTTCTCCCTGTTTTAATCAAATGTTCTACCATTAATGATGCTTTGATAGAATCATTAACAATTACTTTCGAAACATCTAAGGATTGATGGGGGAGTCTGTCAAAGAATATTAAAGGGATTCCCTGTCCCATAATATGCTGATATATGTCGTTGTTATAAGTTTCATGACAGAGGTTGATAATAATAGCATCCACATTAAACTCTTCCAGTAGTTGTAGATTTTTTCTTTCTATAAGAGGATCTTCATCTGATTGGGTGATGATAATCCGGTATCCAAGTGGATACAATATATTCTGAATTCCTTTAAGAACTTTTGCCGAAAAAGGAGTGATCATTTCAGGTACAACAAATCCGATAGTCTTGGATTGTCCGGACTGAAGACTTAGCGCAGTAAGGTTTGGTTTATAGCCCATTTTATGTGCTGCGTCCAATACCCGTTTTCTTGTTTCATCATTAACATTTTTGTCATGAAGGAGTGCTCTGGAGATGGTAGAGGTAGATAATGACAAAAATTTAGACAGATCTTTAATAGTAATACGCTTCATTAGACCTTACTTTTCGCCAAAAATAACAAAAAAATATGCAATTGGGAACGTTCCCTAAATTTTGGGAACGTTCCCGATTTAAATTTTTTTAAAAAACTAATGAATTAACTATTTGTTAATATAGTTTTAGCGGATTGATTAATCCGTTAATAATTTATTGCTTATGAATAAGATGTATTGTAATGATGATTTACTTGGAATTCGTGCAGGGATTTTACACATTGGTGTAGGAAACTTCCACAGGGCTCATCAACAATTTTATACCCATATGCTGTTGCATGAAAAGGATCAGCAGAGTTGGGGGATTTGTGGAGTTTGTTTACTGCCTTCAGATGAGAAGATCGTAAATAATTTAAGGACTCAGGATCTCAAATATTCGCTGACGGTTTGCGGAAGAAACGGGAAAAACGAAGTGCATAAAATATACTCATTATGTGAATTGATTTGGGGAGTTGAAGATCCGGATGCAGTAGTCAGAAAAATTGCCGACGATTCGATTAAAATAATCACTTTAACCATTACAGAAGGTGGATATAATCTGGATAATGAAACTGGAGAATTTATTCTGGATGATGAAAAAATAAAGTATGATCTGGAAAATCCTGCCAGCCCTACTACCGTTTTTGGTTTTATTGCAGAAGGGTTACGGAATAGAAAAGTGAAAAATGGAGGAGGAATTACCATACTTTCGTGTGATAATCTTCAGCATAATGGTGATACTGCAAAGAGAGCCTTTACGGCATTTATAGAAGCACAGGATAAAGACCTTGCAGCATGGGTAAAAGAAAATGTGACTTTCCCCAACAGTATGGTAGACCGTATTACTCCTGCCACAACTCCCGAAGATATTGAAAGACTGAACAAGATGAATGGGACGAATGACAAAGCTCCTGTTTATTGTGAAGATTTTGCACAATGGGTAATAGAAGATAACTTTATGGCTGGAAGACCTGCCTGGGAGAGAGTAGGAGTAGAATTTACGGATGATGTCACTGCCTTTGAAAATATGAAACTGAGTCTGTTGAATGCTTCACACAGTCTGTTGTCTTATCCGTCTTTTCTGATGGGATATCGAAAAGTAGACCAGGCAATGGAAAACAAAGATCTGGTACAATTTATCCGAAACTTTATGGATATTGATATTACACCATTTGTTCCCGTCCCTAAAAACACAGATTTAGAAAATTATAAAAAAACACTTATTGAAAGATTTGCCAATCATAGTGTCAGCGACCAGGTAAGCCGTTTGTGCTCTGACGGAATTTCAAAATTTCCGGTTTATATTATTCCTAATCTTGGTAAAATGATAAAAGAAGGGAAAGATCTTACAAGGCTTGCTTTTCTTATTGCTTCCTATAGACATTATCTGAAATACAAAACAGATGACCATGGAAATACTTTTGAAGTGTCTGAACCCTGGCTGACTATCAATGACGAGTTACTTATTGCTAATGAAAATCCCCTGGATTTTTTAGAATTATCAGCTTTTAAAGGAGTTCATCTGAAGGCTACTGAACAATTCACAGATCTGTATATCCGGTTTGTACAGGATATCAGAAACTCAGGAATCGATTGGGTTTTACAATCAATCATAAAATAAAAGGCCATGCAAGTAAATACTAATATAAGTTCTTCAGAAAATAAGACAAACAATGCCATATTGCCCTTTGCAATCATCACCTTTATTTATTTCATTGTAGGCTTTCTGACCACCGTGAATGAACAATTGCAGGCACCTCTGAAGTTCACTTTTCTAAGTCATGCGGGTAGTCTGAAAAATACATTTACCACTCTAATTTCCTTTTTCTTCTTTCTGGGCTATCTTTTGAATGGAACTTTGGGAAGTAAATGGGTCAATGCATTTGGATATAAAAATACGATCCTGCGCGGTCTTTTTTTTATGATTTCAGGTCTTTTTATGTATTTATGCTCATCCTGGTTTGGGGGTCAGTATCCGGATTTAAAATTCAGTATTAAGGACGCTGTTATTCCGTTTGGATTTATCATTTTCGTTATAGGATCCTATTTAATGGGGACTTCTGCCGCCATTATTCAGGTAGTTGTAAATCCTTATGCCGCATCATATGAACTGAAGGGAACCCAGCCGGTACAGCGTCTGAATATTCTGACAGCCATTAATTCTATCGGGACCACTTCTGCACCATTTTTTGTTACGGTGGTCATGTTCAGTGGAATTTCCATTGAAAATATAGAAATCAGACAGCTGTTGCTGCCTCTATCAGCACTTATCGTATGCATACTAATTGTAATTGTGATTACCAAAAAGCTTCACCTTCCTGATATTGCCCATACAAGAGTAGTAGGAGAAGAAAAACTGGAAAGAAGCATCTGGTCATTCAGACATTTTGTATTGGGGGTTCTGGCGATCTTTTTTTATGTTGGAACTGAGGTGGCTATTGGAGCCAATATTAACCTATATGCCTTTGAGCTGATGGATTCTGGGCATCCCATTACATTTTTCGGAAAAACAGATATTATTGTGGGTGGGGTAGATTTAGGAATTCATGCATTACTGTCTACATTATACTGGGGAGGCTTTCTTGTAGGAAGGGCGATATCAAGTTTCTTGACTAAAATTTCTGCAAGGACACAATTAATAACCACAACAATTCTTGCGACGATTCTTGCCCTAACATCTATGATGACACAAAACCTTTGGTTTCTTGTAGCAATTGGTCTTCTGCATTCTTCTATGTGGAGTTGTATCTATACCCTTTCCATAAAAGGACTGAATAAGTATACATCAAAAGCATCAGGTATTTTTATTTCTGCAGTATTTGGCGGGGCTGTGTTTACCCTTATCCAGGGTGGTCTGGCAGATATTTTAGGTTCATGGAGATGGACGTGGGTGCTTACTGTAATCTGCGAATTGGTGATGCTGACTTATGCTTTGTTTGGATCAAGGATAAGAGAAAAAGATCTTATTCACTAGTTCACAATCATCTATTTTCTTAGAATCATTTTATTATCCTGTACATAATTACCGGATAGAGAATGCTTGGTGTTTATATTAAAAAATACTTAGGTCATGCTAAAATTTATTGTATTGCTTTTTCCCACGATTATAGGAAGTGTATTTTTGAATGCACAGGAGATACATTCTGCTTTACAGCTTCGAAACAGTCATTTATGGCGTGGTATTGAAGTTTCTGCAGGGTTGGTTTATACAGGAGATGTCCATTTGGATTATAAGAACTTTTATGGAGGGTTCTGGGCTGGTGGTAATGTGAATGGTTCTTATAAAGAATTTAATAATTATATAGGATACAGAAATAAACACCTTACTTTAGAGTTATGGGATATTTATAATTTTTCACCCGATGCCTCGTATAATAACAAAGAATTTTTTAATTATTCGGCAAGGGAAACCGGGCGCTTTTGGGATCTGAGATCTTACTATTTCATAAGTGAAAAGTTTCCGTTAGTTCTTAGTTGGAACACTGTTGTTTTCGGGAGAGACAGGAACAGTGACAATACAGAGAACAAATATTCATCATTTGTCTCGGGAGAATATCCTGTGTATAAGAAAGAAAACCTGGAAGTGAGAGGAAGAGTGGGATATGGCTTTGCATTAAACAACAGCAACGGCGAAAAGAATAATTTTTTTGCTAAAGAAGAAGGATTCAATGAAGTGAGCCTTATTATTTCAAAAAACTTTACCATTGAAGGATATAAAATACCCATTGGAATATGGGGGATGTGGAATCCGGTAAACAATAATGCATTTCTGCAGTTTTCTGTACAGGTCTATTCATTCTGAAAACAGAGATGAATTTAAGAAGTCTATTAACAATATATTTATTATTTTAAAATAATGGAAGATAAAAAAAATAAAGCAGTCTGCTTTGGAGAAGTTCTTTGGGATATTTTTCCAGGAGAACAGAAAAGAGTAGGGGGAGCCCCTTTTAATGTAGCATACCATCTTTCCCGGATGGGTGTTGAGACCCATATGATCAGCAGTGTTGGTGATGATCAGCTTGGGCATGATCTGTTACAGAAAATGAAAAACTGGAACATTTCCACAGAGCACATCCAGATAAACACAGAGTACCCTACCAGTATCGTTATTGCTTCAATGGATGAGAATAATGATGCACATTATGATATTGTAGAAAATGTAGCCTGGGATTTTATTGATACGACCAATGCTGATGAGGAAATCCTCAATAAAGCGGATGTTTTGGTGTTTGGAACACTGGCAGCGCGAAATGAGACATCCAAAAACACATTGTTCCATTTACTGGAGCTTAGTTCTTACAATGTTTTTGATATTAACCTTAGAGAGCCATATTATGAAATTAGCATGATTAAGGATCTGTTGCACAAAGCAGATCTTGCAAAGTTTAACAAAGCAGAATTGCGCATGATGTTAGATTTTTTAGGTAAAACATATACCAATGAAGAAGACAGTATACATTATTTGCAGGACCAGTTTGACCTCCAGGAAATTATTATTTCTAAAGGAAGTAAAGGAGCTCTGTATGCTGATAAGGACGATTTTTATCTCTATCCTACCATCCCGGTTACCATAAAAGATACTGTTGGAAGTGGTGACTCTTTTTTAGCCGGGTTTTTATCAAAAAAACTGGAAAAAGGAAATTCTGTGGATGAAACAATGATACAGGCTGTATCGCTCGGAGCTTTTATTACATCACAGGAAGGGGCATGCCCCGAATATACTGTCGAAGATTTTAACAGATTTAAAAGTGAATACCCTCTTTCGGCTTTGAAATAAATCAACTAGCTGTACACTAATTTAAAATGATTCTTGAAGAAACATTTTATACCTTTAATTGCACAATTAAGAGAGAAATTAGTATGCATCATCAGTTGGAAAAACATTATGTAAACAGGGTAGGCTGGCTTAGGGCAGCTGTTTTGGGAGCTAATGACGGATTGCTGTCCACTACAAGTATTGTTATTGGGGTTGCAGCCGCAGAACCGGAGCGTCATATCATTATCCTGGCCGCTTTAGCAGGCATGATTGCAGGGGCCATGTCTATGGCTGCCGGTGAATATGTGTCTGTAAGTTCACAGGAAGATACGGAAAAAGCAGATTTAATCCGTGAAAAACGTGAACTTGAAGAAATGCCTGAAGTAGAACTTAGAGAACTAGCTAAAGTATATGAAAGAAGAGGATGTACCCAGGAAACAGCAATGCAGGTTGCTATAGAGCTCACAGCACATGATGCATTAGGCGCTCATGCCCGGGATGAATTGGGAATCAATGAAATCACACAGGCAAAACCTTTACAGGCAGCTGTTGCTTCGTTTGGATCTTTTGCAGTGGGAGCTTTATTACCTTTTATGGTCTCTTTACTGGCTCCTATCAAACAGATGATCTATTTTCAATATGGTTTTTCCATTATATTCCTTATGTTGCTAGGAGCAATTTCTGCCAAAACAGGCGGTTCAGATATTAAAATTGCCATGCTCAGAATTTGTTTCTGGGGGACAGTAGCAATGGGAATTACAGCATTGGTAGGCCGGTTTTTTGGCGTGAGTGTAGCATAAACCCATATTTTTTTGATCTGCTGAGGACGGAAAATGAAATTAAAATAAGCAAAAATAGAAAGCAGGAATTCACGACGGACAGCGTGTTTGAAGATCTGTACAAAGCAAATAAGATGAGCTCAACAGGGTTCATCTTATTTGCTTTTATTATAGAAATTTCACTTTTTTTGAAAGCTAATCTTTTGATTTACAAATAATAAAAAACCTAACAAGTGTTAGTCGTAGAAATACTACACTTTTCCAGATTTACACTTAAATATTCTTTCAGTCTGGTAAATACTTCTAATTTTGGTGATATAACCAACCACAAATCACAAAATATTAACGATTAAAATTTACGATCATGGCAGAAAGAAATTCAAGAGGAATTCTAAAATTCAACAACGGTGAAGGACAAAAGTTATTAAAACTTAATTATACGGTAGCCCGTGCTACAGACGTGTCCGGTAGAGTAGCATCTGATCCTTCTAATGCTCTTATTAAAATTACAGTAGAAGCTACGGAGAAATCTGATATTCTTGAAAGTCTTCTTAACGGAAAATACAAACCTACAGTAGGGGAAGTAACTTTCAACAAATCTCACGAAGAAGGAACACTGACAACATTAAAATGGACTAACGGGTATGTCATCCAGCACGAAGTAGATTTCGATGCCGTAGATGAAAACAGTATGTACATCAGTTTTGTTGTAAGTGCAGAACAAATTGATCTTGGTAATTCAGCTTATAATGGGGCTTGGCCTACAGCATAAGAATCTGATCTCTTAAAATTAACTCAACATAAAACAGAATGGTGCTACAAAGATGCTGTTCTGTTTTTTTGTCTGTAATTATTTCCATCGGGACATCATAAATGGACAAGCAGCTTTACCTTTTTTAAAAATTCTATAATTTTAAACATAAAGCTGATAGTGTGAATTTTATATTGTGAAAAATTCATAACTTTATGAAAAGGTCATTTGTTTTTTAATTTTTTTTATTAAATAAATTCCCCGAAAACACCTTACATAATATGAATAAAAATACCTCGAATTCAGATAAGATTTCCGAGAATCATATTCCCGGAATCAACCGTGTGGTTAAACTGGATATTGTAATAGAAGGCAAAATCATCAAGCACTTTAAGCATTTTCGTTTACAGCAAAGTGTAAAAAAACATCATGATTTTGAACTGACTTTAGCTCATGATACCCTGGATGGAAGACAAAACCATGATCTGGAAGAAGCTCAACAGTTTTTAGGAAAACGTTTAACAATAGTTTTTAAATATAAAGATGTGGAAGGAAGTCCGGAAAGGACCTTTGTAGGAGTGATCACAAAAGTGGGTTTCAGCCAGGAAAATCATAATCTTGGAAATATTGTTTTGAAAGGCCATAGCCCTACCATTCTGCTGGATGCAGCTCCCCATACACAAAGTTTTGGAGGAGGTCAGCCTGTTAATATGGGAATCATTGCAGAGGAAGTTATCAAACAGGGAATAGAAAATACTAAGTTTGATGTAAAAGTAAATGCCAAAGCTTCTTCCCAGATCCTCTACAGTGCTCAGTATAACGAAACTCATTATAATTACCTCTGCAGAATGGCTGAAGCCTATGGCGAACAGTTCTATTATGATGGCGAAGTACTGCACTTCGGAAATATGCCACCTCAGAATAAAGCATTGGAACTGGTGTATGGAAGCAATGTTTCTGATGTGAATGTTGAATTAAAGGCAGTTCACATCAAACCCAGTTTTTATGGATATAACAGCAGCTCAAATGCTAAACTCTCTTCAGGAGAAACTCCTATAAAACATGTAGGAAATTTAGCAAAAACGGCTTACCAGAATAATGATGGAATATTCAAAACTCCGGCATTACAGGTAGCTCCCATAAAAGCGGCAACCGATATGGATGTTGTTATTTCCCAAACCAGTACAGCCGGAAGTAAGGCGGTAGAAGTCTTTACAGTTTCAGGAGGAACAACTATTCCTTTTTTATATCCGGGATGCGTTGCCGATATCAATATGCGCAAAACAGATACTAATCAGACGTCCTATTTTACAAAGCTCATGATGACGGAAGTGATTCATGAGGTAGATGCTTTAGGACGCTATACAGGAAGATTTGAAGCCATAGCCTCAGATACTGGATTTATCCCGAAACCTGATTTTACTGTTCCTGTGGCGCAACCTCAGATTGCCACCGTCATATCCAATACAGACCCGCAGGAACAGGGAAGGGTAACTGTAAGATTTGACTGGCAGCTTAATGATACGACCAATTTCATCCGAATGATGGCTCCTGATGCAGGAGGAACAGATCAGATTACCCAAAACAGGGGGTATGTGGCTGTACCTGAAGTAGGCGATCAGGTGATGGTTGGTTTTGTACATAATCACCCTGACCGTCCTTTCGTGATGGGAGGAATGTTTCATGGAGGAACAGCTATGGGTGGCGGTGTCAATAATCATTTGAAATCTATACAGACCAGAAGCGGAATCAGGATTTTAATGAATGATGCAGAAGGGAGTGTCAATATTATCGACCCTAGCGGAAATAATTATTTTATGGATGGAAAAGGTAATATTGTGGTCACTGCCCCTAAAAATATGACGTTCAATGCAGGAGAGAATCTTAATATTAATGTAGGAAAAGATATGAAGACCAGTGTGGGAAATGATCATACAACTACTATTATCAATGATCACAGATTTACCTCAAAAAATTATAAACAGACGGTCAATGAAAATAAAACCATTAATGTAACGGGGGATCTAAAAGAAACAACTTCTACCACCACCCATAAAGCAAAAAATGGCGATATTTTGTTACAGAGCTCAGGAGTGGCGAAAATGCTGGGTAAAATAGATGCTAAGGTGAATAAAGGATAGAGAATGTTTAAAAAAGTACTGATCTCTTTCTTTTCATCGGTCTTATCAGTAGTGGCACTTGTTATTATTGAATTAGGTTTTATGGATCTGTCTACACAGTATAGTCACGGAGATTATGGATGGGTTGCCCTTTGGTTGATCTTCGCTTTTTTTCCGGTATTATTTGCTCTGCCGTTTGTAATTGCTTCTAAACGTAAACAAAACGAAATAAATGACTTTCTTTTATTTTGTTTTTACTCTTTTTGTGCATGTTTTCTTGTGATATCGTTAATTTTAGTGATTATCCTTCCGTTGATGTCATAAGAATCATTAAGTAACAACAATTAAGAGTAAATTATTAAAAAAAAATGTAAGGTATTAATAATGAATAAACTAATAAAATATCTATTAAGCTTTTTATTTTTTACCCAGATCTCGTGTCAGGAAAAAAAAGACCATAAAAAAACTGAAACTATGACAAAATATGAATGGACTGAGGGAACTTCTGCCCCTTTAGGATATCCGATGGAAGTATACAAAGGTGGAATGGAATGCGAAGGGGGAGAATGGGTAGGATTAAGCTTTGGTATCGCTCCCGGGAGCCGCCCCTGGGGTTCAATTAATCATGGGATGGGGAATGGTTTTAAAAGTCTTCCCTCCCGTTTGGATTTTATCTGGATGTCTTATATGGAGAACCAGTTTTACATGATTGATACTGCTATTGATACCGCTAAGATTAAAGAGTATTTCAGTAAAGGCTATCAGGTAAAAGTAACGAATGGAAGTGGTGAAATTGAGCATTTAAATTATAACAATATTGCTGTAGGAATGGCTCCCGGGGGTGTGGTTGTAGTCTGGGTAGTCGGTGTTGGGGTTCAGAAGGAAGTAGGCCGATATCAAGGCAAAAAAGTGACGATTCCTGAATCGGAAATTGCTAAGCTGGACAGCCATGAGGACCGTTTTTGGAGGAAAGATTACCTTGATGAAGTATTTAATAATGGCAAGGTTATCCCTGCTGAGGTAAGAGAAAAAAATAAAGGAAAATCTATTCCATTTGGTTTATGGGATACCTACAGAATACGATACAGCTGGAAACCGGTTTTCGAATTACCGGAAAATGCTAAACTCAACCCATTGACAGATATTGGAATATCAGCAATTAATGGCGAATGGGAACAGCTTGATGCATCGAAAATCTCTTTGGTTGGGAATGAGATGAGGGCTATACCAACAAGAATGCTTTTTTCTCTCGTTGATGTGGATAATAATAGATATGGAGCAAGTTGTGATTTGAATGAGAAATCTGGTTTTGAAGCCTTTGCTAAAGTATTTGGCGATGATCCTAAATCAACCAGGGCAAACCTTATTATTAAAGTGAATGAGGCATACAGCTTCTTTACTGTTGTATTGAAAGGAGAGAATGGAAAAGAGACTTTTATTAAAACAGATAGTTTAGAAATATTTAAATCTAAAAAGAAATATCAAAACTAAAAAAGGAGTTGATTATGGGAAAGACTTTTGTTTATAACACGGGCAAAGCTAAACCTCCTGTAGATGAGCTGCATCTTGAAATAGGGGTGTTCTTTGATGGGACTCTAAACAATCTTAAAAATAGTGAGTTGAGAATAAAGTATAGGGATGGCAAGAATAAAATGGAAAGTATTGATACCGATGAGGAAATACTGAAGAAAGAAAAGGCTATTGAAGACACGAGAGCTCAACAGGAAAAAGAATACAAAAAACTTAAAAATAAAGAAGTATCTGATAATGACTCCGAGTATGAACGCTACCTTAAAGGGAGTCATCGATCTTGGCTGGATAGCCAGGGGGTTGATAATAGTTTTAGTAATGACTATACCAATGTAGCCAGAATGTATAAATGTAGCGAGCAATATAATTATGGGGTTTATGTGGAGGGTATTGGTACACTTGATAACAGTAGGGATGTAGATGATGGGTTTCAATATGGTTCTGGTAAAACAGGAGTGAGAGGAAAAGTAAGGAAAGGTTGTGAAATGGCTGCAGATAGAATTAAGGATTTAATAAAGCAACAGCAAGCTGAAAAGGATTTAATTAAAATTACCATTGATACTTTCGGATTCAGCCGCGGAGCTGCTGCTGCGAGGAATTTTGCTTACGAAATCAATGGAAGAAAGAGAACAAAAGATATTGAGATAAAAAAATCCAGAAAGATCATAGGATATACTCAGATGGATTCTTCTGAGGGGCCTATTACAATTCCGGAATATGGAGATATTTGGATAGATAAAGACGATACGGAGGTAGATCCTCGATATATTAAAGATGGAAAACTTCCAAAATTTGGATTTTTAGGATACTATCTTTTAAGTAAGAAAATTTTATCAGAAGAACAACTTGAAGATTTAGAACTAGATGTTCGTTTTATGGGGGTTTATGATACTGTTTCTTCTTATGAAGAGTATGGTGATATGGGAGGTTTTAGGAGAGTGGGATGGGAAGGGATGAAGCATTCCACCTTAGGTTCTGCATACAATTTCGGAGATGATGTAGAACAGTTACAGTTATTGAATCCAGGAGCTTATTTCAAAGCGGTTCATTTTACGGCAGCCAATGAGCATCGGGAAAACTTTTCATTAACCAGATTCCCGGGCAGTATCGAAAAGGAGTTTCCGGGGGTTCATTGTGATATAGGCGGTGCTTAT
>Ga0105243_10000964_pt1 | contig 26863 bp, 26 predicted proteins | sample KBSM34metaG_FD_81525 | JGI IMG/M metagenome (GOLD analysis project Ga0105243, IMG submission 81525) | Miscanthus rhizosphere microbial communities from Kellogg Biological Station, Michigan, USA - KBS M3-4 metaG | ecosystem: Host-associated > Plants > Roots > Rhizosphere > Soil | place... | reverse complement strand
TCGCCCTCACCGGCGCCCGCGAGCCCACCGGCGTCCCGGTTCCCCCGCCCTCCGCACCGGCGCCGACGGCACCGAAGGAGCGGGCCACCGGGCCGGGTGCCCGCAGCAGACGTCCAGGCGCGACCACGGTTCGCTCCGGAGGGCGGCGCGGCAGCGGCGCGGGAGCGCACGGCCACCGCAACCGGGGAGGACGCTGAGCGATGTCCGGAACCCCGCTGCTGGCAGTCGCGTTCGCGCTGATCGGCGCGCTGTTGTTCGCCTGCGGCTCGGTCGCACAGCAGAGCGCGGCGGCGGGGGTCGCCGAGGGCGACGCCCTGCTCGCCGAGCTGGTGCGCAGCAAGCGATGGTGGGCAGGCATGCTCGGCGACGGTGGCGGGTACGTGTTCCAGGCGATCGCGCTCGGCGTCGGGTCGGTGCTCGTGGTGCAGCCACTGATCGTGGCCTCGCTGCTGTTCGCGCTCCCCCTCTCTGCCCGGTTCAGCGGCGCGCGGATGACCGGCCGCACCTGGGCGATGGCCTTGGCGCTTGCAGCGGCGCTCGTCGTGTTCCTGATCGTCGGGAATCCGACCGAGGGCCACAACTCGGCGGCGATCGCCGACTGGCTGATACCACTCGCGGGGATGCTCGGGCTGGTCGCCGCGGCGATCGCGGCCGCGATGACCCGGATCGGCCTCGGTCCCCGGGCCCTGCTGCTCGGGTTCGCCAGCGGCGCACTGTACGGCGTCGCGGTCGCGCTGACCAAGTCCGTCATCGACCTGCTGCACCTGGGCCCGGCGGCCGTGCTCGGCAGCTGGACCACCTGGGCCCTGATCGCCGCCGGTCTCTCCGGGTTCTACCTCCAGCAGCGCGCATTCCACGCCGGCTCGCTCTCGGCGTCGCTGCCTGCCATCACCATCGCCGAGCCGCTGGTGGCCGCCTTCCTCGGGTTCGCGGTGCTCGGTGAGCGGCTTCGGGTGGAGGGTCCCGGCATCGCCCTGATCGCCGTCGCGGTGCTCGTCATGGTCGTGACCACGATCGGACTGTCCCGGTCCCAGGCCGATGTGACCACCCACGCCCAGACGTCGCAGCCGGTACTCTCGTAAGACGTGCGCTTCCTCGACGGCCAGCAGCCGCCCTATGACCTGACCTACGACGACGTCTTCTTGGTGCCCAATCGCACCGATGTGACCTCGCGCTTCGATGTGGACCTGTCCACGCTCGACGGATCCGGCACCACCATCCCGATCGTCGTCGCCAACATGACCGCGGTCGCCGGCCGCCGGATGGCCGAGACCGTCGCGCGCCGCGGCGGGATCGTCGTCATCCCCCAGGACATCCCGGCCTCCGCCGTCGCCGAGACCGTCGCGTTCGTCAAGAGCCGCCACCTGGTGGCCGACACCCCGGTCACCCTCGGCCCCGAGGACTCCGTCTCCGACGCGATAGCCCTGCTGCCCAAGCGTGCGCACGGCGCCCTGGTCGTCGTCGAGAACGACCGGCCGATCGGCGTCGTCACCGAAGCCGCGTGCGCGGACGTCGACCGGTTCGCCAGGCTCCGCTCCGTCGCCATCACCGACTTCGTCACCGCGCCCGTGACGGCCTCCCCGCGCGAGGTCTTCGAGCTGCTCGAGACCAAGCACGACCCGATGGCGGTCATCGTCAACGAGGACGGATCCCTGGCGGGCGTGCTCACCCGCACCGGCGCGATCCGGGCGGGCATCTACGAACCGGCACTCGACTCGGACGGCAGGCTGCGCGTCGCCGCGGCCGTCGGCATCAACGGCGACGTGGCCGCGAAGGCGAAGGAACTGGTCACGGCGGGCGCGGATGTCCTCGTGATGGACACCGCACACGGGCACCAGCAGAAGATGCTCGACGCCCTCGGCGCCGTCGCGGAGCTCGACCTCGGCGTGCCGCTGGCCGCGGGCAACGTCGTTTCCGCGGCAGGCACAAGGGACCTCATCGCCGCTGGCGCGAACATCGTCAAGGTCGGCGTCGGACCCGGCGCGATGTGCACCACCCGGATGATGACCGGCGTCGGCAGGCCGCAGTTCTCCGCGGTGGCCGAGTGTGCTGCGGCCGCACGGGAACTCGGCGCCCACGTGTGGGCGGACGGCGGCGTCCGGCACCCCCGCGATGTGGCACTGGCCCTCGCGGCGGGCGCCTCGAACGTGATGATCGGTTCGTGGTTCGCGGGCACCTACGAGTCGCCAGGTGATCTGCGGATGGACCAGGCGGGCAACGCATACAAGGTGAGCTTCGGCATGGCGTCCAAGCGCGCTGTCGCGGCAAGGACGGCCACCGACAGCGCCTTCGATCGTGCCCGCAAGGGCCTGTTCGAGGAGGGCATCTCGAGTTCCCGCATGCGCCTGGACCCGGACCGCCCCGGCGTCGAGGACCTCATCGACCACATCTGCTCCGGCGTGCGCAGCACCTGCACGTACGCAGGCGCCCGCACGGTCGAGGAGCTGCACGAGAAGGCGCTGCTCGGGGTCCAGTCCGCGGCCGGGTTCGCCGAGGGGCGCCCGCTGCCTGCCGGCTGGTAGCGAGCCGACACACCGACGCACCACCACTACTACCGGGCACGGTCCGCCGTGCCCGGTAGAATCGTGGTCTGCACTCGCACACGCGCAGCGAAAGCCTGCGCACAACAGGAAGGAACAAGGTGCCTGAGGCACCCACTCTGACCGTCGTCGACTCGACCGAGTCCGGCGACGAGAGCACCTCTACGGAGGGCTCCTCTACCGAGCCGGGCGACAAACCCGGCGCACATCCCCCACTGTTCGGACCCACGCTCGGCGGCGATAGCTGATGGAGATCGCACTCACCGTCTTGAGCCTCATCGGGTTCGCGGCCCTGACCGCAGGCACCGCGTTGTTCGTGGCCGCGGAATTCTCGCTCACCGCGCTCGAGCGCAGCACCGTCGACTCCCACGCGCGCGACGGCGACCGGCGTTCGCGCCAGGTGCAGCACGCACACCGCACGCTCTCGTTCCAGCTCTCCGGCGCCCAGCTCGGCATCACAATCACCACGCTGATCACCGGCTATCTCGCGGAGCCGGTGCTGGCCAAGCTCATCGACCCGCTGTTGACAGCCGTCAACATCAGCGAATCCGTGGCCAGCGGCATCTCGCTGACCCTCGCCCTGGTGCTGGCCACCTCGCTGTCGATGATCTACGGCGAGCTGGTGCCGAAGAACCTGGCCATCGCGCGTCCGCTGCAGACCGCGCGCGCCACCGCGGGCCTGCAGGCCGGCTTCTCGGCGGTGTTCAAATGGGCTATCAACGGGCTCAACGGATCCGCCAACTGGGTGGTCCGACGGCTCGGCATCGAACCCGCCGAGGAACTTCGCTCGGCACGCTCTCCCCAGGAACTGGGCTCGCTGGTGCGCACCAGCGCGCGCCGCGGCGCGCTCGACGCCGGGACCGCGCTGCTCGTCGATCGCTCGCTGCGATTCGGCGAGCTCACCGCGGAGGAGCTGATGACCCCGCGGGTGAAGGTCGAGACCCTCGAACTCCGGGACACCGTCGCCGACCTGATCGAGGCCGCGTCCCGGACGGGCTTCTCGCGGTTCCCGATCGTCGACGGCGACCTGGACGACACGGTCGGCGTCGTGCACATCAAGCACGCGTTCACGGTGCCCGCCACGGGACGCGCCACCACGCCGCTGATCACCCTCGCGCAGAAGGTCCCGGTGGTGCCGTCGAGCCTCGACGGCGACGAGCTGATGGAACGCGTCCGCGCCGACGGCATGCAGGTCGCGCTCGTGGTCGACGAGTACGGCGGCACCGCGGGCATGGTCACAATGGAGGACCTGATCGAGGAGATCGTCGGTGACGTCCGCGACGAGCACGACGAGCCGGAGATCGAGGTGCAGCGCAGCGGCGACAGCTGGATCTGCTCGGGCCTGCTCCGCATCGACGAGGTCAGCCAGACCACCGGTTACTCGGCGCCCGAGGGCGAGTACGACACCCTCGGCGGCCTCGTCCTGGCCCACCTGGGCCGGATCCCCGAGGTCGGTGACCAGGTCGTCCTGCCTCATCCGGACGACGACGGCCGCTCCGCGGGCGGCTGGATTGCCCGGGTCGCCGCGATGGACGGCCGCCGGATCGACCGGGTGGTGCTGACCCCGGTCGCCGACCTGGCCGACCACTCGGCGGAGACACTGGCCGATCACTCGGCGGAGACACTGGCCGATCACTCGGCGGAGACGAAGGAGGACGACGATGAGTGACCTGTTCGCGGTCGCCCTGACCGTTCTCCTGCTCGCGGGTAACGCGTTCTTCGTGGCCGCCGAGTTCGCGCTGATCTCGGCGCGACGCGACCGGCTCGAGGCGCTGGAGTCGCAGGGCAAGAAGCGGGCGCGCACGGTGATCCGGGCCGGCGAGAACCTCTCGCTGATGCTGGCCGGCGCACAGCTGGGCATCACGATCTGTTCGATCCTGCTCGGCCGGGTCGGCGAGCCCGCGATCGCGCACCTGATCGAGGCGCCGTTGGACGCCCTCGGCGTTCCTGCCGGGTTCCTGCACCCGATCGGGTTCACGCTGGCGCTCTCGCTGGTGGTGGTGCTGCACATCCTGCTCGGCGAGATGGTGCCGAAGAACATCGCCATCGCCGGGCCGGAGCGCAGCGCGATGCTGCTGGTCCCCATGCACCTGGCGTTCATCCGGCTCGTCCGCCCGCTCATCTCGTTCTACAACTTCTGCGCGAACGCTTCGCTGCGGTTGATGCGGGTGCAGCCGAAGAACGAGCTGGACACGACGGTGTCGGCGCTGGAGCTCGCCGAGATGATCGGTGAGTCCCGGTCCGAAGGGCTGATCGACGAGGAGGAGCACCGCCGGCTGACCTTGGCGCTGCACACAGCCGACCGGACCGTCGCGGATGTGCTGATCCCGCTCGACAAGGTGCGCAGCGTGCCCTTGACCGCGAACGGGACCACGCTCGGCGCCGTCGAGGAAGCGGTGATCGAGACCGGCTACTCGCGCTATCCCGCGCGGCTGGCCGACGGAACGCTGGCCGGGTACCTGCATCTCAAGGACGTCCTCGACGAGGTCGGCGACGTCCACGCGGGTCCGGACACGGTGATCCCCCGCTCGGACGTGCGACCGCTGCCGCAGGTGCAGGTGCAGACCCCGCTCGACGAGGCGCTCGGCACGCTGCGGCGCGCGAGCAGCCACCTGGGGTCGGTGGTCGACGAGACCGGGCAGACGATCGGCATCGTCGCGCTGGAGGACCTGGTGGAGGAGTTCATCGGTACCGTGCGCGACGGCACCCACCGGATCGACGACGCGGTGCCGGGGCAACGGACACCGTGACACAGCCGGACCTCTCGAGCGGTCCACTCGTTCTGACGCAGGACGAGTGGACCGCCCGCCGCGACGCGCACCGGGATCGGGTGGATGCCCTGATCGGGGCGCACCTGTCCCGGCAGACGCGCGGGGAGAAGCATCCGGTGATCGACTTCCTGTTCACCTACTACAGCCTGCGGCCCGCTCAGCTGCGACGCTGGCACCCCGGCCTCGGGGTGCGGCTGACCGGACCCGCGGCGCGCGAGTACTGGGACTACTCCGGGTACCACCGGCGCGGCGACGACGCCGAGGCCGATCCACGCGTGCTGACCCAGCGCCGCACGATGCTCGAGTTCACCGAGCGCCTGCTCGCGGGCACCGCCGCGCGGCCCGCGCAGCTCGGCTGCTTCGGCCTGCACGAGTGGGCGATGGTGTATCGCGGCGGCGCGGAAGCGGTCCGGCATTCGGGCACCCCGCTGCGGCTCGGGCCGGACGGCACCGACGCGGTGGTGGAGTCGATGAACCTGCGCTGCACGCACTACGACGCGTTCCGGTTCTTCACCCCGGACGCGGTGGGCCGCAACGACACCCCCTTGCAGCGCGAGGACCAGGCGGCGCGGGAACAGCCGGGCTGCCTGCATGCGGGCATGGATCTCTACAAGTGGTGCTACAAACTGGCGCCGCTGGTCGACTCCGGCCTGCTGCTGCGGTGTTTCGAGCTGGCGATGGCCGCGCGGGAGCTCGACATGCGGGCGAGCCCGTACGACCTGAGCGCCCTCGGCTACGAGCCGGTGCCGATCGAGACCGCGGCGGGCCGGGCGGACTACGTGCGGGCGCAGTCGGCGCTGGCGGAGCGGGCCGCACCGCTGCGGGCTGAGTTGCTGAGTCGCTGCCGGTCGTTGCTGAACCGGACCTCGTTCAGCGAATCCAGCTGAGTTCCCCTGCCGCGATTCGCCGAGCAGTGCCTTCAAGCCAGTCGATGTCGTGCCGGAGACGCGACAGCAAGTACTGCACCTCGATCATGTGGACCTCGGGTTCGGCCGGGTCGTGGGCTGCCCGTTCGAGTTCGCGGACCTCGCCTCTGATGAGTTCGACCCGCCTCTCGAGAACCGTGACGGCTTCCGCGGGCCGCAGGATCCCGAGGTACGCGAGTGCGGTGACGAAGGTGGGACCGCCGGTCAGGTCGGCTTCGCGAAGTTGCTGCTGCACCCGCTTGGCGAGTTCAGCTACACCCGATTCGGTCACCGCAATGGCGGCGCGGTCGTTTCCGCTCGCCGCGGTGACCCAGCCTTCTGCGGTCAGACGGTCCAGGAGGGTGTAGACGGTCGCATTGCGCACTCGGAGGTACTCATAGCGCCGCGTGAGTTCGCGGAACAGCGCGTATGCGTGGCGCGGTTGCTCGACCAGGAGGCCGAGCATCGGCAACACGAGTGGATTGTCGAGCGCGTTCTTGGGCACCATCGGAGCCTATCCAATGACCGTATACGGCTAGTCGTATACATTTAGCCGTATACGGCTAATGGAGGTGACGTGATTTTCGGGATCTGGCCTGGCGTGGTCGCGGCCGACCTTGTCGACTTTCGACCACTCGACTGCCCACCGGAAGACCCCACAGCGACCCTGGCGGCCCTTCGGAGTCTGCAAGGTGACGCGCCCGCCTTCTATGTGCGCTGCTATCGACACTTCGGGGTCGGTGCACAGCGGGGAACGGCGACCTCCCGAACTCCCGACCGCCCCGGGTTGTACGCGGGAGACGGGCGTCTGATCGACCTGGTCGCCTGCTATCAGAGCCCGGCGCCGGACGCGAGTGGCTTCGCCGAGTTCGTCCGCGACGCTGTTCGAGACGTCGCCGAATGGGGCGGCGGCAAGGTGCAGGTCGGTGAGGAGCTGAACATGCCGGCACCGCAGGACGGGGGCAGCCCGGGATGCTTCGATGCCGTTGCGGCCGGCATCGCTGCCGCATTCGAGGAACGTGAGCGACTCGGCGTCGACGTCGAGATCGGGGTGAACTCGGCCGGCATGGCCGATCCGGCCTTTTGGCGGCGGCTGGCCGACACCGTCGGCGTAGAACACCTCGAGGCACTCGACTACATCGGCTTGGATGCTTTTCCCGATGTATTCCACCCCATCCCGCACGATCGGCTCGCCGCTTCGGTCACGTATCTACTGGAGCGTTTCCGTTCCGTCACAGCAGAATCCGGGGTCCCCGAGAGCACCCCGATTCACGTCACCGAAACGGGGTGGCCGACGGGCGCCGATCGGGACGAGGCAACGCAGCGCATCGTCCTGGAGACCGTGGCCGACGCCGCTCTCGATTCCGGCGTGGGTGTCACGGCATACGAGTTCTTCGGGCTGCGAGATGGGCACAGCGGCGCGGAATGGACCAGCCGTTTCGGACTCCTGCGCGACGACTACACGCCCAAGCCCGCCTTTCACGCCGTGCGCGACCTCATCGCCGGCCGATCCACATCGTGAGTGCGAATATGCGCGACGTGCCACCAGCCCGCCGCCGCCCGGCCGAGGTCCTTGCCCTCCCGATCAGCCGCCCTGTGAGGCCCACTCGATCGCGGCCTGCTCGTCGGCAAGCGCGAAGGCGCGGACCTCGCAGGGAATCAGGAACCTGACCAGGTGAATGGCCGTGCCGATCCACTCGTGATCGGTGACCAGCGCGATGCGACCCCAACTGTGCCGTGGGCGGGTCTCGAGTTCGGCGTCCTGCCACAGCGCACCGGCGGTGTAGCGGCTCAGGTCGTCGCCGAGCACATAGACGATGTTGACCTTCTCGTGCTCGGCGATCTTGGCGTCGATGGCCGGGTCGAGTACGTCCCTGTAGTCCTGCGCGGTCACCGTCCCGGTCGCCCGGAAACCCAGGGTGCCCGCCGGCAGGTTCTGCATGGTCTCGATCACGAATCCATGGTTTCACAGCTCGAGTCCCGGTGTGACGCAACGCGAGAGTGCCATGGGCGGCACCGAATCGCTCGCGTCCTTCGAACGCGTGCTGCACGATCACACGGTGAAGTTCACCCGAGAAGACATCGACACCCAGGAACTCGCCCGGCGCCGGGCGCTCTACGGCCCGCTCACCGCGGCGGTCCGCGACCTCGTCGACGCCACCATTCGCACCGAGGTCGACGAGGCGGTGATCCGCGAGGTCCAGGCCACGATCGTCGACGCCACCGCGAAGCTGCGCGCCACCCAGATCGACGGCGGGTTCGGGATGCGGTTCACCGCCGACGGCGAGTCGATCGCCTGGGGCAACGCGGGGATCGGCCTGCGGAACGCGATCGCTCCCCCGCTGGTCATCGAGTCCGACGACGCAGGCCTGCACTGGACCGAGGTCAGCCTCGGCGCCGCCTACGAGGGCCCGCCGGGGCTCGTGCACGGCGGGATCTGCGCACTGGTGATGGATCACCTGCTCGGCACCACCGCCAGTTCGATCGAGCCGCGGTTCACCGGCACCCTCACGCTGCGCTATCGGCGCGGCACCCCGCTCGGGCCGCTGCGCGCCGAGGCCCGGATCGATCGCAACGAGGGCCGCAAGACCATCGTGGTCGGGACCCTCTCGGACGCCCTCGGCGTCACCGTGGAGGCCGAGGGGATCTTCATCGGGCCCGCCGCGCCGCCCGCTTAGCCGGCCACCGCCGTGTCCCCCTGGAATACCGGCCGAATCAGTACGGTTGGACTGTTAGCCCACCAGGACAAACAGCTAGACGATTACCGCCGAGTAACATCTAGTCCGTCTACATGAGGCATTCCCAGAGAAGTGAGGCATTTCATGACTGAGCGCGTGCAGGTCGGTGGTCTTCAGGTCGCCAAGGTTCTCCACGATTTCGTGGGCACCGAAGCTCTCCCGGGTACCGGCGTAGACGCAGACGCGTTCTGGGCGGGTGCCGTCAAGGTCATCGAGGACCTCGCCCCGAAGAACAAGGCACTGCTGGCCAAGCGCGACGACCTGCAGGCGCAGATCGATGCCTGGCACCGCGATCACTCCGGCCCGGCCTTCGACGCCGCCGAGTACAAGGCATTCCTGCAGGAGATCGGCTACCTGCTGCCGACGCCTGCCCCGTTCAGCATCGAGACCCAGAACGTCGACGCGGAGATCGCGACGACCGCAGGCCCGCAGCTCGTGGTGCCGGTGCTCAACGCCCGGTTCGCACTCAACGCCTCGAACGCTCGCTGGGGCTCGCTGTACGACGCGCTCTACGGCACCGACGCCATCTCCGAGGCGGACGGCGCCGAAAAGGGTAAGAGCTACAACAAGGTCCGCGGCGACAAGGTGATCGCCTGGGCCCGTGAGTTCCTCGACGCCGCGGCGCCGCTCGCGGCGGGCAGCCACGCCGACTCCAAGCGCTACTGGGTCGACGGCGCCGAGCTGAAGGTTGAGCTGACCGACGGCACCGTCACCACGCTCGCGCAGCCGGAGAAGTACGTCGGCTACCTCGGCGAGAAGGACGCGCCCACCTCGGTCCTGCTGCGCAACAACGGACTGCACGCGGAGATCCAGATCGACGCGAGCTCCCCCATCGGCCAGACCGATGCGGCCGGGGTCAAGGATGTCGTCCTCGAGTCCGCGCTCACCACGATCATGGACTTCGAGGACTCGGTCGCGGCTGTCGACGCCGACGACAAGGTCGTCGGCTACCGCAACTGGCTGGGACTCAACCGCGGCGACCTCGCCGAGGAGATCAGCAAGGGCGGCAAGTCCTTCACCCGCAGGCTCAACGACGACCGCACCTACACCGCGGCCGACGGCGGCGAACTCACCCTGCACGGTCGTTCGCTGCTGTTCGTGCGCAACGTCGGGCACCTGATGACCAACCCCGCGATCCTCGACGCCGACGGCAACGAGGTCCCCGAGGGCATCCTCGACGCGCTGATCACCAGCCTCTGCGCGGTGCACGGCCTGACCATCAGCGAGGCCAACGGACCGCACGACAACAGCCGCACCGGCTCGGTCTACATCGTGAAGCCGAAGCAGCACGGCCCCGAAGAGGTCGCGTTCACCACCGAGCTGTTCGGTCGCGTCGAGCAGGTCCTCGGCCTGCCCGCGAACACGCTCAAGGTCGGCATCATGGACGAGGAGCGTCGCACCACGGTCAACCTGTCCGCCTGCATCAAGGAGGCCAGCGAGCGCGTGGTCTTCATCAACACCGGCTTCCTCGACCGCACCGGCGACGAGATCCACACCTCCATGGAGGCCGGCGCGATGGTGCGCAAGGCCGAGATGAAGAAGCAGAAGTGGATCGGCGCCTACGAGGACTGGAACGTCGACACCGGACTGGCCGCTGGCCTGCAGGGCAAGGCGCAGATCGGTAAGGGCATGTGGGCCATGACCGACCTGATGGCGGACATGCTCGAGCAGAAGATCGGTCACCCCCGCTCCGGCGCCAACACCGCGTGGGTCCCCTCGCCCACTGGCGCAACCCTGCACGCGACGCACTACCACCGCGTCGACGTGTTCGCCGTCCAGGACGAGCTCAAGGGCAAGCCGCGCGCGAGTGTCGACGACATCCTGACCATTCCGCTCGCCCCGAGCACCGACTGGTCGGACGCGGAGAAGAAGGAGGAGCTGGACAACAACTGCCAGTCCATCCTGGGCTACGTGGTCCGCTGGATCGACGCGGGCGTCGGATGCTCCAAGGTGCCGGACATCCACGACGTCGCGCTCATGGAAGACCGTGCCACCCTGCGCATCTCGAGCCAGCTGCTGGCGAACTGGCTGCGCCACGGCATCGTCACCGAGGCGGACATCGTGGCCAGCCTCGAGCGGATGGCCCCGGTCGTCGACCGCCAGAACGAGGGTGACGCCACCTACGTCCCGATGGCGCCGGACTTCGACACCAACATCGCCTGGCAGGCCGCCAAGGAGCTGATCCTCGAGGGCGCGTCGCAGCCGAGCGGTTACACCGAGCCGATCCTGCATCGCCGCCGGCGGGAGTACAAGGCCGCCAACGCCTGACAGGCAGCGACAGCACCGCGAAGCCGCCACCAGACCGATCCGGTCCGGTGGCGGCTTCGCCGCTTCCACGGCGCGGTCGTCCGTAGACTGCTGGGGTACCGATGAGACGGACCTGCGTGCCGTCACCGATCGACGACAAGGCGGGCACACGTGGGGCAGCATCGCGGCGCAGAGGGCACGAGGGGTGTCAGCAGGGGCCCGGTGATCGCGGTGGGAGCAGTCATCGCCGTCGTGCTCGCCGTGGTCGGCTGGTTCCAGCTCAGGGACCGGATCTCGGACCAGGGCACCCAGGCGGCGCAGAGTTGCGTCGAGGGTCCCGCCGTCCTCGACGTGACCGCGGATCCCGACATCGCCCCGCAGATCCAGACCCTGGCAGACCGCTATGCCCAGACCGCCCCGGTCGTGCGCGACCACTGCATCACCGTCACCGTCACCCCCGCCACCTCGCAGACCGTGGTCGACGCGCTGGCGGCGGGCGCCGGGAAGGACTGGTCCGGGCCCGGACCGGCACCGGCGCTGTGGATTCCGCAGAGCACCCAGTCCGTCGCCCGACTCAGCGGGCAGGCCGGACTGATCGACGGCCAGCCGAAGTCGCTCGCCACCTCGCCGGTGCTGCTGGCGGCCCCGGTCCCGCTGGCCCAGGCTCTCATCGCATCGAATGTCGGCTGGCAGGACCTCGCGCGCCTGCAGTCCGACCCGAACGGGCTGCCGGGGATCGGACTCCCCGGATGGGGCTCGCTGAAGCTGGCCCTGCCGACCGGTCCCGGCTCGGACCCCTCCACCCAGGCAGCCGAGGCCGTCGCCGCGGCGGTGTCGGGTGCGGGCGCCGGGCCGGTCACCGAGGCGCAGGCCGCATCCGCACCGGTCGTCTCGGCACTCTCCTCGCTCGCGGTCGGCTCCGCGGCCGCGTTCCCGTCGGCTCCCGACAAGCCCGCCGCGACCGCGGATGCACTCTCGGCGCTCGGTGCACAGCAGGATCGACGGGCGGGCGCCCCGCACGCGGTGGCGGTCACCGAGCAGCAGCTCTACGCCGCCGAGCCAGGCGTGAACGCGCTCACCGCGTTCCTTCCTGCCGGGGCCACCCCGATGGCCGATCACCCCGGCGCGATCATCTCCGCCGGCTGGGTGGACGAGGCACGCAGCCGGGCGGCCGCGGAGTTCGTGGACTACCTCCGCCGTCCCGAACAGGCGACGGTGCTACGCGACGCCGGTTTCCGGGTCGACGGCGAGTCCCCCTCGGCGGTGAGGGCGGTGCCCTTCGCACCGATCGACACGCCACTGGAGCCTGCTACCGGGCCCGTGGTCGACACGCTGAGCCGAACGCTCGCCAATCCGGTGGTGCCCCGCAGATCGACCGTCCTGCTGGACGTCTCGGGTTCGATGAGCAACGTCGAGGGCGACGGGACGCGGCTGACGAACACGACCGCGGCACTGACCGAGCAACTGAACCGGACACCCGACTCCACCGATCTCGGGCTGTGGATCTACTCGAAGAACCTCGACGGCGCCAAGGCATACAAGATCGCCGTCCCGACGGGCTCGCTGACCGACACCGTCGGCACCGGAACGCGGAGGCAGGCGATCGACACGGCGCTCGACTCCCTGACCCCGGCGACGGCGACGTCCACCTACGCGGCGACCCTGGCCGCCTACGCGGATGCGGTGCGGGGATACGGCGCGGACCGCCCGAACTCGGTGCTGCTGATCACCGACGGCCCGAACGACGACACGTCGATCACGGCCCGGCAGCTGCTGGCGTCGATCCGGGAGACCACAGTGGGCGGCAAGCCGGTCCGCATCGACGTCATCACGATCGGCGAGAACTCCGATGCCGACACCCTGCGGGCCCTCGCGGAGCAGACCGGGGGTTCGATGACCGCCGTCGGGTCCTCGCAGGGTCCCGAGTTGGGTGCCGCGATCGGCCAGGCGCTCGGCTGACGCCGGACGAGGCCGACCACGGCGTCACGCCAACGTCAGAGGCACCAGTTGATCTCGGCGGAGCCGGGCAGCGGGACGACGAAGCAGAACTGCAACGACCCTCCCCCGATGATGCGATCCTCGGCGGAGGCCGCCGGGGCGGCGAGGGCGGCGACTGACATCACGACGGCGGTTGCGGCGGCGGCTCTTGCGATGGTGGTGAACATGTGTCTGAACCTTCGGCTCGACAAGGGCGGCCGACCAGCCGCCCATACCCACCCCATCGTCCTCCGGGCGGGTCGCGGCCCACAAGGACCGTTCGGTCTCCTCATGAGTGCGCGCGACCGCCCGGAGTGCGATCAGCCGCTGAAGGCCTCGATCGGCGGGCACGAGCACACCAGGTTCCGGTCACCCGCCGCACCGTCGATCCGACGCACCGAGGGCCACACCTTGGCCCTGGCCTTGCCGAGCGGGAACACCGCGAGCTCGCGCGAGTAGGGGTGGTCCCAGTCCGCCGCCAGGCAGCCCGCGGTGTGCGGCGCCCCGCGCAGCGGGTTGTCCTCCACCGGCCACTCGCCGGCGCCGACCCGGTCGATCTCGCCGCGGATGGCGATCATCGCGTCGCAGAACTGGTCGATCTCGTCCAGGTTCTCGCTCTCGGTTGGCTCGACCATGAGCGTGCCCGACACCGGGAAGCTCATCGTCGGCGCGTGGAAGCCGTAATCCGCCAGGCGCTTGGCGACATCGTCGACCGTGACACCGGTTTCCTTGGTGAGCGGACGCAGGTCGAGGATGCACTCGTGCGCGACCATGCCGTTCTCACCGGTGTAGAGCACCGGGAAGTACTCGTCCAGGCGGCGTGCGATGTAGTTCGCCGACGCGATGGCGGTGAGCGAGGCGCGCCGCAGTCCGGTCGCGCCCATCATCCGGATGTACGCCCAGGTGATCGGCAGGATGGAGGCGCTGCCGTACGGTGCGGCCGACACCGGGCCCGATCCGCCCAGTTCCGGCGCCATCGGGTGCCCGGGCAGGAACGGGGTCAGGTGTGAACGCACACCGATCGGACCGACACCCGGACCGCCGCCGCCGTGCGGGATGCAGAAGGTCTTGTGCAGGTTCAGGTGGCTCACGTCGCCGCCGAAGCGCCCGGGCCGGGCCAGGCCGACGAGCGCGTTGAGGTTCGCGCCGTCGACGTACACCTGTCCCCCGGCGTCGTGCACGGCCGCGCAGATGTCCGCGACCTCCTGCTCGTACACGCCGTGCGTGGACGGGTAGGTGATCATGATGGCCGCGAGCCGCTCGGCGTGGTCCGCGATCTTCGCCTTCAGGTCCGCCAGGTCGACGTCGCCGTTGGGGCGGCAGGCGACCACCTCGACCCGCATGCCGACCATCACGGCGGAGGCCGCGTTGGTGCCGTGCGCGCTGGACGGGATCAGGCAGGTGTCGCGATGATCGTCGCCGCGGCTGAGGTGGTAGTTCCGGATGGCCAGCAGGCCGGCGTACTCGCCCTGGCTGCCTGCGTTCGGCTGCAGGCTCACCGCGTCGTAGCCGGTGATCGCCGCCAGCCAGCCCTCCAGGTCGTGGATGATCTGCAGCATGCCGGGCGCGTCCGCCGTCGGCGCGAACGGGTGCAGGCCCGAGAACGCCGGCCAGGTGATGGGCTCCATCTCCGCGGTGGCGTTGAGCTTCATCGTGCAGGATCCGAGCGGGATCATGCTCCGGTCGAGGGCGATGTCCTTGTCCGAGAGCATCCGCAGGTAGCGCAGCATCGCGGTCTCGGTGCGGTGCTTGGTGAACGCGGGGTGGGTCAGGTAGTCCGAGGTGCGCACCATCTCGGCGGGCAGCGAGGACGTCGACGCGTCCGCCGGGGTGTCGGCCCGAACGCCGAAGGCGGCGAAGACGGAAGCGAGATGGGCCTCCGTGGTCGCCTCGTCGCAGGCGATGCCGACGTGGTCGGCGTCGACGAGGCGCAGGTTGACGTTCCAGCCCTTCGCCGTCTCGACGATCTCCGCCGCCCGTCCCTGCACGCGGGCGAGCACGGTGTCGAAGAACGACTCGTGCACGATCTCGACGCCCTTCGACCGCAGGCCGGTCGCGAGGGCGACAGCGCGCCCGTTCACGCGCTCGGCGATCGCCTTGAGTCCGTCGGCACCGTGGTAGCTGGCGTACATGGCGGCGACGATGGCCAACAGCACCTGGGCGGTGCAGATGTTCGAGGTGGCCTTCTCCCGGCGGATGTGCTGCTCACGCGTCTGCAGCGCGAGCCGGTACGCGGGATCGCCGTCGGCGTCGACGGACACGCCGACGAGGCGGCCCGGCAGCTGACGGGCGTGTTTGGTGTGCACAGCCAGGTACCCGGCGTGCGGTCCGCCGAAGCCCATCGGGACACCGAACCGCTGCGTGGTGCCGAAACAGGCGTCCGCCCCGAGCTCACCGGGAGGGGTGAGCAGGGTCAGCGCCAGGAGGTCGGCGCCGACCGCGACCAGTCCGCCACGCTCGTGGGCGGCCGCGATGAGGTCCGTGTAGTCGACGACGCGACCGGAGGCGCCGGGCAGCTGGGCGAGCACGCCGAAGAACTCACCCTCGGGCAGTCCCTCGCTGAGATCGGCCTCCACCAGCTCGATGCCGAGCGGGGTGGCGCGGGTCTCGATCACGGCCCTGGTCTGGGGGAACAGATCGGTATCCATGACGAAGCGCGGCGAACGGCTCTTGTTGGCCCGGCGCAGCAGCGTCATCGCCTCGGCGGCCGCGGTGCCCTCGTCGAGCATCGACGAGTTCGCGACCTCCATGCCGGTGAGGTCGGAGACCATCGTCTGGAAGTTGAGCAGGGCCTCGAGCCTGCCCTGGCTGATCTCCGGCTGGTACGGCGTGTACGCGGTGTACCAGGCGGGGTTCTCGAGCAGGTTCCGCACGAGCACGGGCGGGGTGAGGGTGTCGTAGTAGCCGAGACCGATCATCGAGGTCGCGACGGTGTTCCTGGCGGCAAGCGCGGAGAGCTCGGCCAGCGCCTCGTGCTCAGTGAGCGCGGCGGGAAGAGCGCTCAGGCCGTCGCTGATCCCGTCGGTCACGGCGTCGAGGATGCTGGCGGGAACGGCCTTCCCGGCCATCTCGTCGAGGCTACCGACACCGACAACGCTCAGAATCCGCTCGAGCTCGGCGGAATCGGGGCCGATGTGGCGATCGACAAATGAACGAGTACTGGCGTCTAACAAGGCAACTCCCGCGGCTGAAGGATCGTAGGCGCATTCGGCTCGACCCTGCCGGGCCGAGCGGAACGTTCCTCCCCCTCTGTCGCCTGCTCGTCGCCGCGAGCGCCTGAGAGATTGAGGGCCGCCTTCGTCTAGGCCCCTTTCCCCGTGGGCGGGTGGGTGCTCCCACCGCTTTCCAGAGACGTCGTAGCCCGCACGGTCCTCGGTGCCTGAGAGATTGACGGGGAGGTATTGCTCCTTCGGCGTCCGGATTGTGCTCCGGAACTCTCCCATGCGGCGGCGACGTACCCCGAATTCTAGGCTACGTTCGACCACTTCTGTGCCCACGGACCCGGCCGCGTGGTGTGCCGCGCGCCACGTCGACTGCGTGCGCGCCAAATCGGGCTATCCGGCGCGGCTGGCCCGGTTCTTGCGACGCGACGCGAGCTCGTCCTCCGGGCTCAGTTCGCTCTCGCCACCGTCGGCCCGCTCGGCCGGGAAGTCCGCGATCGTGCCGGTCAGTTCGCGCATCGCGCCACTGACCGCGATCCCGAACACACCCTGACCGCCCTGCAGGAGGTCGACGACCTCTTCGGCGGAGGTGCACTCGTAGACGGTGGTGCCGTCGGAGAACAGCGTGATCTTGGCCAGGTCGCCCACGCCGCGCTGACGCAGGTGGTCGACGGCGACCCGGATGTTCTGCAGCGAGATGCCGGTGTCCAGCAATCGCTTCACGATCTTGAGGACGAGGATGTCCTTGAACGAGTACAGGCGCTGACTGCCGGATCCCGCGGCCCCGCGGATCGACGGCACGACCAGTGAGGTGCGCGCCCAGTAATCGAGCTGGCGGTAGGTGATGCCCGCGATCTGACACGCGCTCGGCACCCGGTAGCCCACCAAGTCGTCCGGCACCGAGTCATCGGGAAAGAGGCCCGGCTGAACATCCTCGACACCCTCGGACGGGGCGAGGCCGCGCTGAGGCTCTTGCGGATGATCTCCCACTGACTGCTCCCTCTCGCATGGAATTCCATACCGTGGATTCGACTCAGAGTACGCCTCGGGGTGAATCACATGGTGTGCGTTCGATGGATCAAAGCTATTGCGACGATTGACCAGGGTCAACGCAACACGCCGAAGCCTAAACCTCAACTTGAGGGTGAGACCGTATCGTTGCCCAGGCCACTATTTCGCCGCTGTCTCTCGACAGCGGGATCACACTAACCGTCAGTTGCCTTGAAATCGTCCGGCGACACGGATTCGAGGAATTCTTTGAACTTCTCGACTTCGTCCTCGCGCTCATCGGGCATCACCAGCCCGGCCTCCGCCAGCACCGCCTCGTCCGCGTAGATCGGGACGCCCGCCCGCAGCGCGATGGCAACCGAATCGGACGGCCGAGCCGAGATCCTCAGGTCGTCGGCGAAAACCAGGTCGGCATAGAAGGTGCCCTCCTGCAGATCCACGATCCGGACCTCACGCAGCGCGTTGCCGAGCGCCGTGATGAGCGTGATGATCAGATCGTGGGTGAGCGGCCGCGCCGGCTCCACGCCTTGCTGCTCCAGCGCGATCGCCGTGGCCTCGGTCTGGCCGATCCAGATCGGCAGGTAGCGATCCCCGTCGGCCTCGCGCAGCAGCAATACGGGCTGATTCTGTGGCTGCTCGACACGAATCCCGATCACACGCATCTCGCTCATCGCGTCTGCCTCCCGTCTGATCGGCCTCACCGGCATCGACCGCACTCATCGCATGAAGCCGTACCCAAATTCTAAGCGAACCCGGCGACCCATTCGACTCTCGCCGAACAGGTGCAGGTCGCGACCACTCCGGCCGGGCGATCGTCAGCGGTCGAGCGCGCCGCGCACGGCCGCCTTGACCAGACAGGTGTGCAGAGTGAGCGACAGCGCGGCGAGTTCACGCACCATCTCCTCGGCGCGATCACGCGCACCCGCGTCCCTGCCCTTCGCGACGGGACCGGCGATCTGGGCGACCAAACCGGCCTCCCGGTCCGCCGCGAGCTTGAACGCGCGCAGGTGCCGCACCTCGAGTCCGAACTCGGACATCGCCTTTGCCGCCCGTGCCAGGGTGACCGCGTCCTCGTCGAAAAAGCCCGCGACGCCCGGCACGATCAGCCCGCTGCGCAACAGTTCCGACAGGAACGCCTCGTCCGCGCCGGACCGCGCGATCAGGTCGGTGCGGCTGATGCGGACCTCGCGATTGGCCCGGAACTCCTCGGGCGAGACCGCGCCGGGCGCGATGGACAGGGCCCGCGGCCGTCGCGGGGCCGACTCCGTCGACCCGACCACCGCGACGCCGCTGTCGATCGCCTCGAGCTGTTCCTTGATCACCTTCAGCGGCAGGTACTGATCGCGCTGCGCGGTGAGCACGAACCGCAACCGCTCACAGTCGGCCAGCGAGAACCGTCGGTAACCCGACGGAGTCCGCTCCGGACTTATCAGCCCCTCCGCCTCGAGGAATCGAATCTTCGAGATGGTGATGTCGGGGAAATCGGGACGTAGCCGATCCAGGACGGAGCCGATCGACATCCCGCCCTCGGTCCGCTGCCCGACCGCCGTCATCAGCTACCTGCACCCGCAGCGGAACTACCGGCGCCGCGGGGGCCGGTGAGGTACACGAGTCGGAACTTGCCGATCTGCACCTCGTCACCGTTGACGAGGGTTGCCGAGTCCACCGGCTCACGGTTGACGTAGGTGCCGTTGAGGCTGCCGACGTCGACCACCTGGAACTCGTTCTGATCCTGGCGGAACTCGGCGTGCCGACGGCTGACCGTGACGTCGTCGAGGAAGATGTCGCTGTCCGGGTGGCGGCCCGCCGAGGTGGTGGGCTGGTCGAGCAGGAATCGGGAGCCCGCGTTCGGGCCACGCTTGACGACGAGGAGCGCCGAACCGGCGGGCAGGCCCTCCACTCCGGAGACCTGCTCAGCTGCCTGCGGAGCAGCGGTCGTGCTGTCCAACTCGTTGAGGAAATCCGCCCGGAAAACCGACGTTGTCTCAGCCGGCGATTCTCCAAAAACCGCGTCGCTGTCGTTCTCGCTCACCGTTTCTCCTCCTGAAGTCCGATCGGTCCGGGAACCCTCCCGGACAAATCTTCTCGACACAATCACATTCCGATACGGACCTACGCCCCGACAAGGCGGTTGCGCTCCCTATCGACCGTACCCTGCGAATGCCTCTCACGTGGGCACTCGCAGGTCGATCCACGCGTGTCCTAGCCGCCCGCGATGGCCTGGTAGCCCGACGCGTCCAGCATCTCGCCCAGCGCGGCGTCCAGCGTGGCCTCGTCGGCCACCTCGAGATCGACCAGCCAGCCGTTTCCGTACGGCTCAGAGTTGACCAGCTCGGGGCTGGACTCCAAATCCGCGTTGGCCGCAATGACTTTCGCGTTCAACGGAGCGTAGATGTCCGACACACTCTTCGTCGACTCGACCTCACCGAGCGACTCGCCCGCGACCACGGCCTCGTCGACCGCGGGCAGCTGGACGAAGACGACGTCACCGAGCTGCGACTGCGCGAAATCGGTGATCCCGATCCGCACGGTCGTCGGCCCGGTCCGCTGCACCCATTCGTGCTCCGCGGTGTAGCGCAATTCGGCCGGGATGTTGGTTTCGCTCAAGGTGAGAAGTCCTTTCGATCGCACCGGCGCGCGAGAATACCGCGCGGTACCGGATTCAGTTTCCTGGCTGAGCGTATTGACGAGGCTTCGTCTCCCGCAAGGCGGTGATCGTGACCTGCTGAGATTGCTCGACGGCCAGCCGTCCACCGCTGCGGGCGACGGTGTCGATCACCCCGCCGGGAATGTTCAGAGCGGCCGCCAGGGTCGGCGGGTCGCCGATCGCGAGCACCTCGTACGGCGCCTCCAGGTCGATGCCGTCGACCTTGATCTGACCGGGAGAACCGGTGACCCAGGAGTCGACACCGATCCGGACCGGCTCACCCCCCTCACCACGTATGGAGATCGCCTCGGCGCCCGCCGCCCGCAACTCCTGAATGAGGTCCAGCATCACCTCGGAGCCGACATTCGTGCCCGGGTCCGCGACCGTCAGCACCACCCCGGGGCCTGCCGCGGGCACGGCTCCCACCTGGATCGACAGCGCGGTCAGGCGCGCCCTGGCCTCGTCCAACGCGGCCTGGGAGCCGCCGCCGCTGCGCTGGAGCGTGGCGAGGGTCTCCTCGAGTCCGGCGATCTCCTGTCGCAACGAAGCCTCTCGCTGGCCGAGGTTGTCGAGGAGCACCAGCAGGTCAGCCGGACGCGCCGAGTCCAGGGTGTCGCCCGATCCGGTGTTCCGCACCTGGGTGGCGATGGCGACCCCGAGCGCGGCCAACAGCAACACCGCCAGCAGCCCGAAGACGACCCTGGAGCGGCGCGCCGAGGCGGACAGCTCGGTATGCCATTCGTGCTTGCCCTCATGCCCGTTCACCGGTGATCACGCCCCGAACAGCCGACGCCGCAGCGCGGCGGCGTTACCGAAGATGCGGATGCCCAGCACCACCACGATCGCGGTCGAGAGCTGCGTGCCCACCCCCAACTGGTCACCGAGCCACACGATCAGCGCCGCGACGAGCACGTTGAACACGAAGGACACGACGAAGACCTTGGCGTCGAAGATCTCATCCAGGTAGGCGCGCAGCCCGCCGAACACGGCGTCCAGCGCCGCGACGACGGCGATCGGCAGATACGGCTGGATCGCGTCCGGGACCTGCGGACGGAACACCACGCCCGCGACGATCCCCGCGATGAGCGCGAGCACCCCGTAGACGGCGTATCCGTTCTTGACTGCCTTGACCGGCTTCACTGGCCACCCACCTCGTGTGCGGTTCTGATCTCCCTGGCATTCGCGGCCGGGAGGCTGACATCTTCTTCTTCGGCGACGGTGAAGCCCACCCCGTACAGCTGCGCGACGCCCGACATCCGCAGGTACGCGTCGCTCACCACGAACCCGGTCTGCAACCGGTCCGCAGGCCCGATCGCCGAGATCGCGTACGGCGAGAACACCGGCTGATTGTCGACGAGCATCGCCCCGCCCGCCTGACGGATGGTGGCCGAGGGGCCGATGCGGACCTCTCCGACCGCGACGGCCTCGGCTCCGCTCGACCACAACGCGTTCACCACCGACTGGATGTCCCGGTCGAGGACCACCGCCTTGGCGGGGCCTGCGCCTGGCCTGCCGCGGTCGGACAGGTCCGGACGGGCGGCCGGGTCGGTCAGCGTGACGGTGAGCCCCGCGCCGTGCACCGCGTCCAGCCCGGCGGCCTGTTCCATCGTGGCGAGCCGTGCCAGTACGTCGGAACCCTCGGCGTCGCCGGCCAGCACCCTGGAGCGCAGCGCCTCGGTCTGCGCCGCCAGCTCGTCCCTTGTGCCTGCGAGGCCGCCACCGCGTTCCTCCGCGGCGTGGACCTTGGCCAGGATCTCGCTGCGCACCTGGTCGGTGCCGGGCTCCCGATCGTCCGCCTGCGCGTAGGCGATCCCGAAGACCAGTCCGAGGACGATGCCCCCGGCGACGAGCCAGCTCCCGGAATGCAGCGGGCGGTGCAGGGAATGCCCCCTCGCCCGGTCTTCCGCCGCCGCGGCGTAGCCGGGGTCGAGATGGTCGTTCATCAGGGACCGGAGCAGCGAGGGCACCGGATTGCGGCGGACCTCGCCGTCGGTCACCGCGCCCGGTCCGTTCGCGGGACCTCCCGCGCGATGTTGCGCGCGGCGAGCAGGTACAGGATCCCGGTCCACACATAGAGCCCGGTCCCCCAGACCAGGAGCGCATACCCCCAGGCCCGGGCGATCGGCGCAATCGCCCAGTCACCCTGCGCGGCGAGTACCAGCGGCAGCGCGAACATCAGCGCGAAGGTCGCGGCCTTGCCGAGGTAGAGCACCGCGGGCGGCGGCAGACCGCGCCTGCGGTAGATCGGCAGGGCGAGCGCGAGGATCACGTCCCGACCGATCAGCACCGCGGCCACCCACCACGGGATGATCCCGCGGATCGCGAACGCGACGAGGGTGGAGACCACGTACAACCGGTCCACCAGCGGGTCGAGCAGCGCGCCCAGCCGCGAACTCTGGTTCAGCAGGCGCGCGAGCTTGCCGTCGGCCCAGTCGGTGAACCCGCTCAGCATCAGGATCGCGAGCGCCCACCCGTCGGCATGCGGGCCGAGCAGCAGATAGACGAACAACGGGACACCGACGAGCCGGACCACGCTGAGAATGTTCGGCACGGTGACGATCCGGTCGGACATGATCGGCGCGGTCGCGACGTCCGCCACCTCGCGTGGCCGGTCTCCGCTGCCCATTCGTCCCCCGTGTACCTCGTCCGCCAACTGCCTCGAACAGCTTTTCACATGGCGGACGGGGGCGCCGGGACGCGGGCGACCGTATCGGCGGTCAGGCTGCCCAGGTAGAGCCAGCCATCGGCCTCGCGGACACCGGTGATCGGCGCGTAACTGTCCGCGCCGCCCTGCAAGCTGTGCACGACGGCACCCGAGGCGTCGAGCCCGAGCACCCAGCCACGCTGGTCGGGTTCTGGCTGCGCCCACTGCGGCAGGTTCGCCGCGACGACCCGGAGCGCCGGGTGCGGGGCCAACAGGTCAAGCAGGCGCATCCTGGGGCTGTACAGCGCCACCCAGAAGACCCCGCCGGGCGTCTGCGAGGTCACGTTGTCGGGGAGGCCGGGCAGGTTCTCGGCCCAGATCGACACCCGTCCCGTGTCGGGGCCCGCGAGCTCGACCCGGCGGATCTGATAGGCCCCGGTCTCGGCAACCACCACGAAGGACTCGTCCGCGGCCAGTCCGACCCCGTTGGCGAACTGCAGCCCGTCCGCCAAGAGGTCGGTCTCCCCTGTCGCCGGGTCGAACCGGATCAGCCGGCCGGTGCCGCCGTGCTCGAGCACGTCGGTGCGATGCTCGGCCACGGAGAACTTCGCCGACGAATCGGTGAAGTAGATGGTGCCGTCCCGCCCGACGGCGGAGTTGTTGCACGCCAACAGAGGTCGCCCGAGCGCGGTGTCGGTGAGGGTCTCGATCCGACCGGCCTCGTCGACGCGCAGCACCCCGCGCTCGCAGTCGCAGATCAGGTACCTGCCGTCGTCGAGGATCTCGACACCGAGGGGTCGGCCGCCAGTGTCGGCGATCAGGGACGCGCGGCCGGCTTCGTCGAAACGCCAGACCTTGCCGTCATCGGTGCCGGTGACAAGCCGCCCCTGGTGATCGACCGCGACGTCCTCGGGTCCCTTGCTCCCCGGCATCGCCCAGCGCTCCGCACCATCGAGCTCGGTGCTGCGAGCGAACGGACCCGTGAGCGGCGGCGGGGTCGGCGGGTGCCATGCCACGGGATCGATTCCGGTCCGGTCGAGGCTGCGCAGGGCCGAGAGCAGGATTCCCATGGCGGCCACGGTAGACGTCACCCGGCCCGCCCGCAGTGGCTTCAGGCGGCTTCTCCGGCGCGGGACGACCTACCGGGAGGCGAAGTCCGGCTGCCCGAGATCGTCGACCCGGGTCGGCCGCCCGTGCAGGACCACCTCGCGGAACTGGTAGATGATCGCCGCGGTCGGCGCGAAGATCCGCGCGCCCCGGAACGGCCATTCGATCAGCGGCGCCGCGGCCCCCTCGAGCGACAGGAACTGCGGTTCGTGATCGAGCTCGGCCAGGCTCACCTGGAAGACGTACTCCACCTCGTCGGCATTCGGCCGAATCGGTTCGTCGAGCTCACCCACCCAGACCACCACCGGGGTGATGACGTAGCCGGACCTGGTCACGAGATCGTCGAGATGACCGAGCACCGCGGACGGCGGTGCCTGCACGCCGAGTTCCTCCGCCAGCTCGCGTAGTGCCGCCTCCCCCGGCGACTCCCCCGGGTCGATGCCACCGCCGGGCAGCGCGAACTGACCGGGATGTGCCCGCATGGTGCTGGGCCGAACGGTGAGCAGCAGCGAGGGCACCCCGTCTGTGGTGACCACCGCCAGCGCAACCGCCGCGCAGCGGTGCCCGGCGCGTTCGGCGGTGCGCGCCTCGAACGACGCGAGCGCGGCGGCGCAGGTGTCACGAGTGAGGATCGGCTCCCGGTCGGCGTCCATCCGTCGACCCTAGCCCGCCGCGGGAACGAGAAAGGCGGCCCCGGATTACTCCGGAGCCGCCTTCTTCTGTCGGGCTGACAGGATTTGAACCTGCGACCACTTGACCCCCAGTCAAGTGCGCTACCAAGCTGCGCCACAGCCCGTCCACTCCCTTGCGGGCGCTCGATGAGATTACATCAGTGACAGTCGACTGAGCGAATCGGCTGCTCGTGGCGGGTTTCCTCCATCGGAGTGCACGCCACGAACGACACTGGCAAGCCCCCGGTTTCGGGGACTTGCCAGTGTTCGGGCCGGTCTCGGCAGGCGTCAGCGCTTGCCGCGATCGCGCTTCTCGCGCACGCGCACCGAGATGCGCACGGGGCTGCCGTCGAAGTTGAACTCCTCACGCAGCCGGCGCTCGAGGAACCGGCGGTAGCCGGCCTCCAGGAAGCCGGTGGTGAAGAGCACGAACGTCGGCGGACGGGTGCCTGCCTGGGTGGCGAACATGATCCTGGGCAGGCGACCACCGCGCATCGGCGGCGGCGTCGCGGCCACGACCTCCTTGAGCCAGGTGTTCAACCGGCCAGTCGGGATCCGCTTGTCCCAGGAATCGAGCGCGGTCTCCAGCGCGGGAACGAGCTTCTGCACGGCCCGTCCGGTGTGCGCGGAGATGTTCACCCGCTGCGCCCACGGCACCCGGACCAAGTCGCGGTCGATCTCCTTCTCGAGCATGTACCGGCGGTCCTCGTCGACGAGGTCCCACTTGTTGAACGCCAGTACCAGCGCCCGGCCTGCGTCCGCCACCATGCTCAGCACCCGCAGGTCCTGCTCGGTGATCGGCTGCGACGCGTCGATCAGCAGGATCGACACCTCCGAGGCCTCGATCGCACCCTTGGTGCGCAGGGATGCGTAGAACTCGTGGCCGCTCGCGTGGCTGACCTTCTTACGCAGGCCCGCGGTGTCCACGAAGCGCCACACCTTGCCGCCGAGCTCGACCAGTGAGTCCACCGGGTCGACGGTGGTGCCCGCGACGTCGTGCACGACGGACCGCTCCGAGCCGGAGAGCTTGTTGATCAGGCTGGACTTGCCGACGTTCGGCTTGCCGACCAACGACACGCGTCGCGGTCCCTGGCCGCCGGTGCCCTCCCGAGGCGTCTCCGGCAGTGCCTTGAGGACCTCGTCGAGCAGGTCGCCCGTGCCGCGGCCGTGGATCGAGCTCACCGAGTAGGGCTGGCCGAGGCCGAGCGACCACAGCGCCGCGACCTCGGACTCGGTCCGCTCGTCGTCGACCTTGTTGGCCACCAACAGGACCGGCGTCTTCGAGCGCCGCAGCACCTTGGCCACGGCCTCATCCGTCGCGGTCGCACCGACGACCGCATCCACCACGAGCACGATCGCGTCTGCGGTCTGCATGGCGAGTTCCGCCTGACGGGCCACGGACTGCTGCAGCCCCTTGGCGTCGGGCTCCCAGCCGCCGGTGTCCTGCACCATGAATCGGCGTCCGGCCCAGTTCGCCTCGTAGGAGACGCGGTCCCGGGTGACCCCGGGAATGTCCTGCACGACGGCCTCGCGACGGCCGATGATGCGGTTCACGAGCGTGGACTTGCCGACGTTCGGACGACCCACGATGGCGAGGGTCGGGACGGCGACGTGACCCTCACCGTCCTCGCCGTCCTCGAAATCGACGAGCTCCCAGTCGGATTCCTCGCTCCAGGTGCCGTCGCCGGCGATCGGGCCGCCGATGTCAAAGCTGTCGGTCACTGCACTGCTCCAGTTCTGTCACGTACCACCAGCAGCAACCTGCCGATCACGTCATCGATTCCGAGTTCGCTGGTGTCCACGATCACCGAGTCATCGGCGGGCCGGAGCGGGGACACCGCTCGGGTGGAGTCCAGATGATCGCGGCGCTCGACGTCGGCGAGCACCGCCCTGTAGTCATCGCCACGACCCTCGGCGATGTTCTGCGTGTTCCGACGCTGCGCCCTGGCCGCGGCGGAGGCGGTCAGGTACACCTTCACGTCCGCATCGGGCATCACGACGGTGCCGATGTCGCGACCCTCGACCACGATCCGTTCCGTGCGCGCGATGAACTCACGCTGCTTGTCGACCAGGATCGTGCGCACCTCGGGCACCGCCGAGACCGCGGATACGGCCTGGGTGACCGCGCCGCCGCGGATCTCGTCGGTGACGTCCTCACCGGCGAGCAGCACCCGGTCCGAGGACGGATCGGTGCCGATGGTCAGCTCGAGTGCCTTCGTGGCCGCGGCCACCGCCGCCGGATCGCTCGGGTCCACCCCGGAGCGCAGCACGTGCAGCGTCGCGATCCGGTACATGGCACCGGTGTCGAGGTACTGCGCCGCGAGTCCGGTCGCGAGCCGCCTGGCAACGGTCGTCTTCCCGGGATCTGCCGGCCCGTCCATCGCCACCACTAGGCGATCTGGCTCGTTCACATCCCCCGTCGCTTCGCTCGCAGCGAGCACAGTCCG
>Ga0105243_10000955_pt1 | contig 27007 bp, 22 predicted proteins | sample KBSM34metaG_FD_81525 | JGI IMG/M metagenome (GOLD analysis project Ga0105243, IMG submission 81525) | Miscanthus rhizosphere microbial communities from Kellogg Biological Station, Michigan, USA - KBS M3-4 metaG | ecosystem: Host-associated > Plants > Roots > Rhizosphere > Soil | place... | reverse complement strand
TATAAAAAGATGTACAGCAAACTCTGTGATAGTAAATCAAAAAAATATGCAACAAGACTCTATTAATTATTCTCTGTTTTTAGATAAAATATTAAAAAAATTAAGGAACCCAATCGGCAAATGGTTTTGGTTGAAATGCCGGTTTTATATTCGTTGTACATCTTCTCTTTTTAAGTTTAATAAAAAATGATTTAGTTCAGTTCATTTCAATATATCAACAGTAATTTATATTTATAGACATCATTTTAAATACTTTTTTTTCCACATTTTACTGAAGATGTACAACAGGTTCCATATAATCTCTAAAAAACACAAGTGTAAAATTTATAAAAACCAATCCTATACCATTCATTCACAGCATCATTACTACTTTTAACACCAACAATAGGATTAAAATTATTAAACAATTTATATTCCTTACGGTTATCATTTTCACAAAATACCTAAGAGTATCCATCTTGTGGTAACCGTATTGTATTATTTTATAATAAATATCTGATTAAATAACGGATAAATGAAAACTATTGCGCCTTTATTTACAGATAGAGACTTGAGTTGGCTATCTTTCAATGCAAGAGTTCTATCTGAAGCGGAAAATGATACCGTGCCTTTAATGGAACGGCTTAATTTTCTTTCTATTTTTTCTTCCAATTTGGACGAGTTCTACAAAGTCAGAATACCCAAATTATTGATAGGAAAGAAAAAATCATTAAGAAAAATCATTCATAAAGAAATTGTAAATCAGCAGGAATTTTTTGGAAGAATATTACATAATAAAATACTACCTCAGCTGCAAAAGGAAAATATTGAGCTTATTTACAATAAGCCAATTCCTGTATTTATGGAAGGCAGGATTATACAATATTTCACCCGTCATATAGCTCCTGCCATAGAATTATACCCGCTTCCTCTTAAAGATAATTTCCTTATAAAAAGCAATTCTTTATATCAGGCTATTTTTACCACTTCCATAGAGGGTAAAGAAAATATGTATATCCTTAAAATCCCAACTCATAAAGTCTCAAGATTTTATGAAACGGACAGCAACAATCGTAGGCATATTGTTTTTATTGATGATATTTTAAAGAAATTTCTACCGGAAATGTATTTTCCCAATATGGCGGTAAGTATATGGAATTTTAAAGTCACCCGGGATGCCAATATCAATTTTGAAAAAGAAGAAGATATCCTGGAAAACCTGGAGGTATATCTTGAAAATAGGGAAAAAGGGAAAACCACCAGATTTCTGTATGAGAAAGATATGCCACTTAAAAAACTTCAAAATCTGTTGCAGGTACTAAGTATCCCTTTTAGAGATGCCGTAGCCGGTAGTGCCTATCACCATTTAAAAGATTTGAATTTGATTTCAATTGAAGATGAAAAGGCCTCCTACCCTTCTATGAAAACATTGGAAAGACATACAGGTGAGGGATTTGTATTTGAATTGATTGATAAGCAAGATTTTATGATTCATACTCCCTATGAGTCTTATGATAAAGTTATTGACTTTTTTATGGAAGCGGCAACCGATGAAAAAGTAACTGAAATTTATATTACCATTTATAGGACAGCTATGAACTCTGTCATCATTGAAGCTCTTATGATCGCAGCCAAACTGGGTAAAAAAGTAACAGTCTTTGTAGAGCTTAAAGCCAGATTTGACGAAGAAAACAATCTGAAATGGTTAAGGAAAATGAAAAATGCAGGAGTACATATTATTACCAGCATTCCAAAACTCAAAGTACATGCAAAAGTAGCTTTGATCAAAAGGGATAAAAAAAAGTATGCACTGGTTTCCACAGGAAATTTCAATGAGTCTACAGCCCGTTATTATACGGACCACATTCTGTTTACAGCGAGTTCTGAAATTTCCAACGAAATAGAGACATTTTTCAATTTTTTACTGAAGAAAAGGAAACCTTTAAGTCCGGATGAAGTTTCATTTAATCATTTGGCTGTGGGACAGTTTAACCTCATGCCACTTATCCTGGAAATGATCGAAAGAGAAATCCGGAACCATAGGAAAGGTAAGCCCTCAGGGATCACCATCAAAGTAAATAACCTTGAAGAGATTATCATCATAAGCAAACTTTATGAAGCCTCACAGGCCGGAGTTAAAGTTGAACTTATCGTACGAAGCATCTGCTGTCTTGTACCAGGAGTACCGGGACAAAGTGAAAATATAAAAGTAACCCGGATAGTAGACCGTTATTTGGAGCACGGCAGAATTTTTATTTTCGAAAATGACGGGGAAAATAAAATTTTTATAGGTTCTTCGGATATTATGAACCGCAGCATGTATGATAGAATTGAAGTACTCTGCCCTGTATACTCACCTCAGCTAAAAAATGAAATTCTGGAATTAATCACCATCCAGATGAATGATAATATCAAAGCTACCGAAATCAATGTAAATCTTGACAATAAACCCATTTCCAATAATGGGATCCCTGTCCGTTCTCAATATGATATTTATGATCATATACATAAGAAATTTACTGAATAGCCACTTATTCAGAGGTTATCTAAACTAATAGCTTTTCAGGGTAAACCTTACTTACAGATAACTCATTATGTTTTAATTACCAGAAAATAATATTCCCAATACCATCATTCTAAAATGATTTTGAATACCTCTAAAAATAATACCTCTCACGAAAATTTAGTCGAATTTTCCTTCAGCCCTTTTTTAAATTATTTAAAGGGTTCTGTCAGTCAGGACAGTGTACTCAAAAAAGTAATAAGAAGCGCAATAGAAAAGCTCAATAAACGTTTCCCTGATTCCAACTATAGTATTATCCCTGAAGATATTCCTCAGTATGAAGATCTTTATGCGCTGGTTTATCAATTAACGAACTCTGCTCTTGTAGATGAGGCTAATTTTTCCTGGGGGATTGCTACTCCTTTCTCCCATGATTGTATATTTGGAACATCATTTCTTTCAAAACAGCTGAAAGAAATACAGTCTTCAAAGCATGTAAATATCATTTATTGGGAAGAGAATAGAATACTCTCTGAAAAGGAAGTATTTGAAACACTGGCTTATAATTTTATTGTAAAGCGTGTCTATGATATTAATCTTTTTAATGAGATGGAGCTGGTCCTTTGTATCCATAAAAACGGTACTGACCAATATCTGGAATTTGTTATCAATGATGACTTTGTGGAGGTGGACGGAGTATTTCCAGATATTAAAAGAATACAATCTGAGATGATCTCAAAACAATCTGTTTTAGAATTCTTAAAAAAGCACTTACCCCTTGAAAAGGTTAAATTTAAAGGATTTTCTATCATTAGGATTGAAGATGTAACCTATAAAGTAACAAAAGAAAAGCTTCGTAATCTTTTTATTTCGCAGGATATTGAAAACAATATCCTTCTTCAGGCTACAGAGGCAATGAAAAGCCTTATTGGTGGTGATATTGATCTTCTTTTTCTTCCGATTCTGGAAATAGATGGGAAATTAAATACAGATATATGGAAAGATTTTGACTCTGTACTTTCTCATATTCTTACCAAATACAGTGCTTCATTTTCAGATTTTACAAGCTTTTTAGAAAGACATATAAAAAATCCCGAAATAAAATACCACATAAATGAGGATGAAACCTGGTATTCTTTTGAAAATACTTCTATTTCAGGGCTTTTTTCCCTTCCTATCTTTTTTCAGGATAAAATTATTGGATTATCAGTTATTCTGTATGAAAATGCAGGGTTACAAACTGACCTTATTCTTTCCAGTTTCAAAGAATTTACATTTCCTCTTCAAAACCTTTTTATTTCGATTATAAACAAATATTTAAGAGAGCTCAATCAAAGCATCAAAAATCATTTTACAGCCATCCAGCCCTCTGTAGAATGGAAATTTAATAATGCAGGAATATCTTATTTAAAAAATGAAAAAAATGGAGAACAGCTTGTCTCTGTTCCCATTCATTTTGATGGTATACATCCTATTTATGGAGCAATAGATTTTCGGAATTCTACGATTGAAAGAAATAAAGCTCTTACAGAAGATTTCACCACACAGTTGAATTCATTGGTTCGTACTTTGAATGCGCTAAAACACATTAGAAATGTAGACCTGTTGGGAGAAATGATTTATCAAGCAGAAGTTTTTATTAAGAGAATAGAGAATAATAACTTAAGTATTAATGATGATGCAGAAATCGCCTATTTTTTAACAGTAGAATCCATGGATTTGATTATGCAGCTAGGTATTCAGGATGTAGAAGTACAGCATCTAACAGCTCCTTATCTGAAAGAGCTCTCCGAAGACGGAGCTTTTCACAAGCAAAGCAATGCTATTGAGGAAACATTCCAGATACTGAACACACACATCATTTCAGTACTGGATAAGATGAATGAGGAACTTCAGGATTCTTATCCCTATTATTTTGACCGATACCGCACAGACGGTGTAGAATTCAATATATACATTGGACAGTCTATTGCTCCCGACAAACCTTTCAATGATGTTTATCTTAAAAATGTCAGACTTCGTCAGCTTATCTCCATGGTAAATATTGCCATCATTACAGAATCATGCCAAAATCTTCTTCCGAAAAAGATTCAGACAACCCAGCTGATTTTCGTGCAACCCAATACCATTACCATCAGTTTCCGTCATGATGAAAAAAGATTCGATGTTGAAGGAGCCTACAATATAAGGTACGAGATTATCAAAAAGAGAATTGATAAAGCTGTCATTAAAAATTCTGATGAAAGACTGACACAGCCCCGTAAAATAGCCATAGTCTATTATAACAAAAAAGATATTGAGGATTATCTTAAACATATTGAATACCTCCAGGAAAATAAAATTCTTGAACCTTCAATAGAAGACTTAGACCTGGAAGATATGCAGGGTGTATCAGGATTGAAAGCAATAAGAGTGACTATTCAGGATACATCAGCGAAATAACAAAAACAACAAATGATAAATTATAAAGAACTTAGTCTTCTGGCTGAAAATGAAGTAACAAAATTTTTCGAGTCTGCTCCTCCAGAGCTGACTTATCATAATCTTCACCATACCTCTTCCGTAGCAGCTGCTTCTGAAATAATGGCAGAATATGATCAATACAATGAAAGATCAAAAGCTCTTTTGTTGATAGCAGCCTGGTTCCACGATACAGGTTATTTTAAAACCAAAGGAGAGAACCATGAAGTTGTAAGTGTAGAAATTGCACAAGATTTTTTAAACAAAAACGGAGTCCCAGATGATGATATAGAATTCGTAACAAGATGCATCCTCTCAACAAAAATGCCACAAACCCCTAAAAGTGAAGAAGAAAAAATAATATGTGATGCCGATTTACATCACTTTTCCTTACCTGATTTTCTGGAATATAATGACAAACTTTGGAAAGAGAGGGAAAACCTATCAGAAAAAAAAATCTCCAAAGAAGAATGGCTGGTTGACACCCTCAAGCTGATGTCATCTCACTCCTATTTTACAACCTTCGCAGACACCAACTACACTTCTGGAAAGCAAGATAACATTAATCAAATAAAGGAACTCCTAAAAAAGAATAAAACGGACAATATTTCATCTTCCAAAAAAGAAAAAGCAGAAAAGCCTAGTAAAGGCGTGGAAACAATGTTTAGAATAGCCTCGGGAAATAATCAAAGGATGTCTGATATGGCAGACAAAAAAGCTCAGATTCTTATAACAGTTAATTCTATCATATTATCCATTATTTTCAGTCAGTTGATCCGGAAATTAGACGGCAGCTCCTATCTAAGTATGCCCACTTATATGATTTTAAGTGTAAATATATTTACCATATTTTTTTCCCTTCTCGCAACCCGTCCTAATCTTTCTTCCGGAAAGTATAGCCAAAAAGATTTAGAAGAGAAAAAAGTAAATCTGATATTTTTTGGGAATTATTACAATATGCCTTTTGATAATTACCATAAAGCAATGGTTTCCGTAATGGAAGACGACCACTACTTGTATCAGACACTCATTAAGGATATTTATATACAAGGAATTGTCCTAAGTAAAAAATACCGACGCCTGCGGATTGCCTATAACGTATTTATGTTTGGTATTTTGTCCTCCGCTATCAGTTTTATTATTTCAATCATCTTATTTAAATAGTTTAACAAGCGATTTTGAAACATACTTAATAAAATGAATGAAAACTACAACCTTATCAATTCGTAAAATTATGCACTTCAATATTAAAAATCCAGTTCCCGTTTCCATAAAAATATCTGTTCTTGGAATCCTACTTCAATCATGTGCCACCTATAATATTCAGAAAGGAAAAAATATAGCTGAGGTTCCGGCGCAGGATTCATCCAAAGTTGCCCATCAGCTTCTTCTTATTGGCAATATAGGAAACAGCAACAGGCATCTGGGGCAGAATACTTTAAAACAACTTCAAAACAGGCTTAATAGTGCCCCGGCCAATTCTACATTGCTTTTTCTGGGGGATAATATTGATCCCGGGGGTATGCCTGATAAAAATAATAAGGAATATAAACAAGCCAAGTCAACACTCGAAGATCAGCTGAGAATCACACAGAACTATAAAGGAAAGACAGTAGTTATTCCTGGTAATCACGATTGGAAACATGGGATTAAAGGTTTAAAAAATCAGGAAAAGACAGTCACCCAGTACCTGGATAATAAAAAAGCATTCCTTCCCAAAAACGGCTGCCCGATTGATAAAATAAAACTGGAAGATAATATCACTTTGATTACTATTGACAGCCAATGGTTTCTTGAAAATTGGGAAAACGAATCAAAAATCAATGCCGCCTGCAATATAAACTCCAGAGATGATTTTTTTGCAGAATTTGAAGGTTTGATCAACAAAAATCAAAATAACCTTATTGTTGTAGCATTACATCACCCTCTTATCAGTAAAGGCATCCATGCAGGATATTTTTCCTGGAAAGACCAGCTTTATCCCCTCGGAAATCAGATTCCTTTACCTGTATTGGGTACTATTATCAATGTATTCCGTTCAACATCAAGTATAAGCCCTCAGGACATGAACAATATTCATTATGCTGCCCTGACAAGTCGTATCAAATCTATTGTACAGAATAATAACAATGTTATTTTCGTCTCGGGGCATGATCATAATCTTCAATATCTGGAAGAAAAAAATGTTCGACAGATTATCAGCGGCGCAGGATCTGAAAATGGAGCAGCGAAAGTGACAAGTTCTCAGGATTTTTCTTTTGGCGGAAACGGATATGCCGTTCTGGATATTAATCAAGATGGCAGTGCTAATGTAGCTTACTACGATACAAAAAATGACTCGGAAAAACTTCTGACAAAAATTCAGGTACTAAAAAAAGCTCAGAAGCCTGGTGTTGAAAAAAAATATCCTGAAAAATTCCCAAAAAATATAGTGACTTCGGTCTATCCTGAATCTTTAACAAAAAAATCCAAGCTATACACCTGGTTATGGGGTGAGCATTACAGAAAATACTATAGTACACCAATACAGGCTAAAGTAGCAACACTAGACACCTTAAAAGGGGGGCTTTCCCCTGTCCGTGCCGGCGGTGGACACCAATCTAACTCCTTACGCCTGATTGCACAAAACGGACAGGAATACGCTATGAGAGGAGTGAAAAAAAGTGCCATACGGTTTCTTAATGCTGTAGCATTCAAAAACTCCAGCTTTGGAAGTGATTTTGAAGAAACTGTTGTTGAAAAATTCCTATTGGATTTTTATACCACAGGACATCCATATACCCCTTTCGCGATTGAAAATCTTGCAGAGAAAATAAATGTCCTTCATTCCAATTCTCAGCTGTATTATATTCCCAAACAAAAAGCACTCGGAGAATTCAATAATGGATATGGAGATGAGCTTTATCAGATCGAAGAACGGTTATCCGGAAGTGATGTAGATTTAAAACAGCTTAATGGCGCTACCACAACCATGAATACTTCGGATATGATGATGAATCTTCAAAAATCTGAAAAATATTCAGTAGACCAGCAAAGCTATATCCGTGCCCGTGTTTTCGATATGCTTATAGGTGACTGGGATAGACATGATGGCCAATGGCGCTGGGCAGAATATAAAGAAAATGACCGATACATTTATAAACCTATTCCAAAGGATCGGGACCAGGCTTTCAGTAAATATGATGGGGCTATCTTTAAATTCATTATGATGGCTCCTCCATTACGGCATATGCAGAGTTTCAAAGAAGATATCCGTGATGTAAAATGGATGAACCGGGAACCTTATCCTCTGGATCTTGCTTTTTTAAGAAATGCTACTGAACAGGACTGGAAAAAGGAAGCAGAATACATTCAACAAAACCTTTCAGACAAAGTGATTGATGGTGCATTCCGTAATTTACCTAAAGAAATACAAGATGAAACCATCCAGCAGATCCAGCAGACCCTTAAAATAAGAAGGGATAAAATGGTACACTATGCAACCGATTATTATAAAGCGCTACAAAAAACAGTGTTGCTCACCGGAACCAACAAACAAGATCGGTTTGTGATTAAAAAAGAAAAAGATAAAATTTCTATTTCACAATATCGAATTAAAAAAGAAGGTGATGAGCTTGTTTTTCAACGGGAATATCCTAAAGGTGAAACTAAAGAAATATGGGTTTATGGATTGAATGACAATGATGTTTTCGATATCTCAGGAGCAGAAAGTACGGGAATAAAAGTAAGAATTGTTGGTGGACAAAACCACGATGTGTATAATGTTCAAAATGGAAGAAATATTAAGCTGTATGATTTTAAATCTCAGAACAACACCTATAACCTTACAGGACACACAGCTAAAAAAATAACAGATGAACATGAGATCAATACCTATGATTATAAAAAACCACTTTATAATTTTTGGGCCGGTTATCCCAGCTTAAGCTACAATCCTGATGAGGGAGTCAAAATTGGCGCTGTTGTAAACTATACCCAAAATGGATTTGAGGGCGATCCTTATACCGCTAAACATACTTTTAATGCCAATTATCTGACAGCTACAAGTGGGCTAGAACTTATATATAATGGTAATTTTCCTAATGCTATAGGTAAATGGGCATTTAACCTAAGGGGACGTTTTACAACGCCCAACTTTGCGCAAAATTATTTTGGCTTTGGGAATAATACGATTAATAATAAAGATCAGTTGAGTATTGATTATAATAGGGTAAGAATGCAACAGTTACAGGTAACTCCGTCTTTCTCCAAAAAAAGCTTTTTGGGCCTTGTACAGACCATTCAGCTAGGATACGAAGATTACAAGGTAAAATATACTCCGGAACGCTTTATTGCGCAATCCGGCCAAATTGACTCCCGAATATTCGACAGTCAAAAATTTGTAGGAGCAAAATATATATTCAGCTATGATCACAGTGATAATGCTGCTTTTCCTACTATGGGATTTGGATTTGCTCTATCAGCAGCCTGGAAAACAAATCTGGAGGATACCCAACGCAATTTTATGACCTATGAAGGTCTCCTGAACATTGCGCACCGTATTGATAGTAATGGACGCTTTGTCCTTGCAACAAAAGTACACGGAAAGTACATCAATAACGACAATTTTGATTTTTTTCAGGGAGCGGACCTAGGAGGAAACAACGGTTTAAGATCGTTCAGGAATTACAGATTCCTGGGACGTTCTTCTCTATTTCAAAGCAGTGAAATCCGTTGGAACTTTGGACATGTAAAAAATGGAGTCGCTCCTATGGATTTCGGAATATTGGCAGGATATGATTACGGACGTGTATGGATGGATGATGAATATTCACGCAAATGGCATCAGTCTGTGGGCGGAGGAATATGGGTAAGTGCTCTGGAAACACTTTCTATACGAGCTACTTACTTTACAGGAAGTGACGGAGGCCGGTTCACAGCAGGTGCAGGATTTTGGTTTTAATACAAAAAAAAATAATTATAAAAATTTAAAAAGATGAAAGAGACTTCAAATTACTTACCCAGTGTTGTAAGTGATGAAACCCATGAGTTATACTACACCTTCTACCAACCTGAAACAACAGCAAAAGCTACTATACTGATCCTTCACGGTATGCAGGAGCACAGTGGCCGCTATGCAGACTTTGCCAAGTACCTGGCTCACCAAGGTTTTGCAGTACTTACCTATGATCATTTAGGACATGGGAAAACAGCAAAAACTAAAGAGGAACTGGGATTTTTCACTTTAAAAGCCCCGGAAAAACGACTTATACGGGATGCCAGAAATATGGCTGAGTTCGTTGAAAAAAGTTATCCGGAAGTCCCTCATTTTATTATAGGACATTCAATGGGATCATTTATTACAAGATGTTTACTAAGGAAACAATCATCCCGTTTCAAAGGGGCTGTCATCATAGGAACAGGTGGTCAAAACCCGGCTATTGGACCCGCTAAAGGGCTGCTTTCTCTTCTCAGCTCCGTATCTCCCTATAATCGCAGCGAACTTATCGCCGAATTATTTGGTAAACTAAGCAACAGTCATTTTAAGGATGAAGAATTTGACTACGGTACCAACTGGCTAAGTGTAAATAAAGAAAACAGAAAAGCTTTCATGCTTGATGAATTGTGTGGGGTCCCCTTTAGCAATAATGCATTCTATACCCTTTTTTCAGTGATGGAAACGGCAACTGCCAGAGATTGGTCAAAATCTATTTCTCAGGACTTTCCTTTCATTTTTATAAGTGGAGCTGATGATCCTGTGGGAGACTTTAGTAAGGGGGTACAATCTACTGTCAACAATTTAAAAGCTGATGGATTCAAAAATGTACAATTGAATTTGTATGACGGAATGAGACATGAGATATTAAATGAGGATATCAAAGAACAAGTCTATGCTGATATTCTGGAATGGCTTAATAAAACTGTCAGTGAGTAATTGATCCCATTAAAAAAATACCTGGTCTGTTAATGGAATATCCTATATCCAAAGGAATCCCGTTAACAGGCTATTTTTTTTGTAATCTTTGCTAATGGAATGACGGAAAATGTACGTTTGAACTATTACAAAAGCTGTTGAGATTTTTTAGACCATCAAGATTATAAAAAGACAGTTCATTACAGGCTCTCCAAATACTGCTTTAAAATAATAGGATGACAGTGCTTTTCATCTTTGGCAGCATATACCAGTGTAATTCTTTCCTGGTCCTGATGTCGTTTCAGAAAGTCTTTCCCAAGGTTTGTTTCATGGAGTTCTTTCCAATACTTTTCAGAAAAATCTTTCCATAATTGGGGGTCATGATGAAACCATCTTCTAAGCTCTGTAGTAGGTGCCAGGTCTTTATCCCACTCATCAATAGCTGCCTGCTCTTTAGAAAGCCCTCTGGGCCAAAGGCGGTCAACAAGAATACGATATCCGTCTTCCGGAGAGAAAGCTTCATATACCCTTTTTAATATAATGACAGGAATAGTAGACATCGTTGCAGTTTTAAGATGATCCTTTCAAACATCTTACAGCAAAATGTATTCCTGTTACATCCTTTTTTGTTATGGCAACAGTATTTTTCTATCATCATCGGATGACTGGCCGCATTCAACATAGAGGTCTTAAAGCAATAGATCAATATAGAAAGGTTAAAAAAAATTAAATTTTCTGTTTTTTTACTATTTAAAACAAAGCTCTCACCCCATTTTTTTATTAAATTAGCAGATATTCTTCGGTATAAATCGTAAGATCCAGAATAAAGTTTTTACAGCAATTAGGATAACTTCCGCCAATAAATAAAAAAACTAATTTTCCACAAAATGAAAAAAATGCTTTTCCTGATCTCTGTAAGTGTCATCAGTATTCAAATACATGCACAGTCCATTGAACGTTTACGAAAAGAAATACAGCAGATTATTGCCTCTAAAAATGCAACGGTAGGCATTTCCATAAAAAATATCGAAGATAAAGATACTCTAAGCATCAATGGAAACAGCATGATGCCCATGATGAGTGTTTTTAAATTTCATATTGCTCTGGCAGTGCTAGATCAGGTTGATAAAGGTAAGCTAAAACTGAATCAGAAATTCTTTATCAAAAAAGAAGATCTTCTTCCCGGGACATGGAGCCCTATCCAGGAAGAATTCCCCAATGGAAATATAGATTTGACTCTTGATCAGCTATTAAAATATACAGTTTCTCACAGTGATAACAACGGCTGCGACATTCTTTTAAGAATTCTTGGCGGAACTGAACCTGTTCAAAAGTTTATTAATCAGCAAGGTATTAAAGATTTTACCATTAAAGTGAACGAGCAGCAAATGTCAAACTGGGATAATCTCTATTTAAACGTTACAACTCCTATTGCCACCACTGCCTTGCTTGAAAAATTCTATAATGGAAAAGTTTTGAAAGAAAATACATCGCAATACCTTTATCAAATTATGACAGAAACATCCCGTGGTCTGACATGGATGAAAGCAGGCCTGCCTGATCGTACCGAGCTAGCCCACAGAACAGGCATTTCAAGCACCAATGAAAACAAACTGAGGGCAGCAATGAATGATGTTGGAATTTTTAAACTTCCAAATGGAAAACATATTATCCTTTCCGTTTATCTGAAAAATATAACTGAAGAACGAACTGATACAGAAAAATTAATTGCGGACATTGCTAGAGCCACATATAATTATTATAGCAAAGAATAAACCCTTTGCGGGAGAGAAAATTTCTTTTCATTTTAACAATCTATTAGTCCGCCTGAACTATAAGGCATCAAAAAATGACGATCCTCCCCTCTAAAAAAAGACCTTCAACAATTACTAATTTTCCAATGAAGTTATTCCTATTCATTTTCTTAAGTATTTTTTCCATCCAGTGTTCTGTACAAAAGAATATATCTTCTGATACAACCGGAGATTTCAAACGTGATACTTTAACGTATTTTGATCAATCCAGACACAGAAAAATTCCGGTTGCCATATACAAACCTGCCAATCAGGCGAATGCAAACAAAATCCCTGTGATTTTCAGCCACGGTTGGGGTGAAAATAAAGGTGGTGATTATTTTATCTATTCTTACCTGACAGAATTCCTTGCTTCCAAAGGATATTTTGTCGTTAGTATCCAACACGAGCTTCCTACGGATGAAATGCTGGCTATGGATGGAAAACTTCAAGTGACAAGGAGACCCAATTGGGAACGCGGGGTCCAAAATATCCTTTTTGTTCTGAATACAATGAAAAAAGAATTCCCTGATCTTACCTACAGTCAACTTGCTGTAATAGGGCATTCTAACGGTGGTGATATGACGGCATTATTTGCTCATCAATATCCGGCATTGATTCATAAAGTGATTGCCCTCGACAACCGCAGAATGGCATTACCCAGAACAAAATCACCCGAGATCTATACCCTACGCTCCGATGATTACCCTGCAGATGAAGGAGTTTTACCTTCAGAAGATGAGAAAGAAAAATATGGAATGGTCGTAGAATTCACGACCATCCATCACAGCAGTATGGATAATGATGTAACGCCTGAAGAAAGGAAATATATGACCCAGAAAGTACTGGAATATTTAGAAAAATAAACCTCAGCAAAAAAAAGATGACATTTATAAAAAACAGTATCACTGCAATCTGCATGATCACCGGAGCACTGAATCTGAATGCTCAGAAAACAGAAACGTATTTCAAAAAAATAGACAGCATTATGACGGCATCAGCACCTATACAGTTCAATGGTGTCGTATTGGTATCTCAGGGTGAAAAAACAAAATTTATAAAATCCCATGGATACAAAGATTTTGAGAAGAAAATTCTCCTGAAAGCTGATGATCAGTTTGAGATTATGTCTAATTCTAAACAAATCACAGCCGTGTTGGTTTTACAGGCCGCTGAAAAAGGGAATCTAGACCTTCAGGTTCCCATCAAAAAATATTTACCGGAACTGAAACAATCCTGGGCAGACTCGGTAACCATCCACCACCTTCTGAACCATACCCATGGTATTGTTGATACAGACAAGCCATTGGCTTTTAAACCGGGATCACAATTCAAATATGGAAATTTATCCTACAACCTCTTGGGGAAAATTCTTCAGAATACCACTAAAAAAAGCTTTTCAGAATTGGCCAATACGCTTTTCAGAAAACTGAAAATGGAAAAAACATTCTGCTATGATCCGCAACATAATCAGGCGTTAGTTTCCGGATTTATGAATAAGGAAAACCAATTTCAAAAGGTTGAAAACTCATTTTTAAATAAGGACTTACTAGCTGCAGCAGGAATTGTGTCTACCGTTGAAGATCTTGCAAAATGGGATCAGGCTCTCTATAAAGGCAAGCTACTCTCTCCTGAATACCAGAAGATGATGATGACTGCTTCTACAAAATCTCAACATAATGCCTTCGGGAAAGAAAGTATGGGATTTGGCTACAGCGTTAGAATTATCACGGAAAAAGGACTGAATTATTTCGGAATTACTGGACTTGGAGATGGTTTCACCTGCATGAATGTTTATTTTCCCTCCACTGACACAAGTTTGGTTATTCTTGAAAACCAAATGCCTCATGACAGCCAGTACTGGAGCTATAAGGAAGCTTCAATTAAAAATATAATCCTGGAAAATATCGTGGGAAAATAATGCTCAGATAAGGAATACTCTTACACAGAAAAATATGGTAAGCCTCATTATTTTACGATGAGGCATTTTTATGTAATGCCTCCGCCTTTAGATTCTTTTCGAAATAAGGCTCTTTTTATGACTGCTGTCAGTTTTGAAGGACTTACCTTGGTCAGTATCAGAGATTCACAGCCATTAAATGCGGCAAAACGCTTTACCTCTTCTATAAAAGGTTCCAGCCATACTTCAGTGCTTATATCGGTGTTTTCAATAAATAAATGGATCAGTTCAAATTTTTTATCTTTCCTGTGAGTTTTACAGTCTACCCTTCCGATAAATTGATCCCCGAATAAGATAGGCAAACAGAAATAGCCATACTGCCTTTTCTCTTTTGGAGTATAACATTCAAGGTGGAAGTCAAAATTGAAAATCTGCTTAATACGGTCACGATGAATAATGGAATTATCAAACGGAGACAGCAACCTGACATGGGAAGGTGTAGAATTGAATGTTTTTTCTAGCCAATTGTTTTGTATAAAAACCGGAGGTAAACCTTCGACATCTACTTTGCTGAGTGTTCCCTCTTCCATCATGGACTGCAAAGCCTTATTTACATTCGCTTTTAATACATTTCCGGTTCTCAGATGCGTTATTTGTTTTACTGTAGTAAATCCATAGGCCCTGAGATAGGTTTTTATTAAATACTCAGCAAATTCAATGGGGGCAGGTTCTGCTGTACTGATGCTTTTGGGTAATACCCTTTCTGTAAGATCATACATTTTCTGCATACCACTGCGTCCACAGATCATTAAATCTCCCTGCATAAAAAGTCTCTCAAGGGCTAATTTTGCGGGTTTCCAATTCCACCAGCTACCCGTTTTGCTGCTTTGGGTTTCAAAATCTCTGGCTCTTTTAGGACCTTCTGCGCGAATGGTATCTATTACAGCCTGCATTACATTCTTGTCTGCATTATAGTAATGAGATGCATCCTGTTTAACGTGAAGCATTTGGGGTAAAGCATAACGGAAATCCTGCATAGGCAGATAAGAAGCTGCATGAAACCAATATTCAAATATTTTACGTTCCTCTACCAATTCTTCCAGGTAATCTGTTTGAAAATCCGGAATTCTCGTCCAAAGTGTATGGTGGTGGGCCCGTTCGATAATGGAGAGGGTATCGATCTGTATATATCCAAGATGCTCCACGGCATTAAGTACAGCATTTTTTCCCGTTCCAAACGGAGATTTTTTTGTCAGTCCCTGGCTTTCCAGGGTTAAAAGCTGGAGTTGCTGCAACGTCAGTTTATTTTTCATCTTTCTTTTTCGGCTAATTTTTTTCTTCCGGATTTCAGATCAGCCCAAACAAATGTATTGATTTTTCACCGTTAGCAGACAAGCTATTTAAGATGTAAAAATCAACAGAAAAATTATCTCTTTTTTTGCGACCAATTAGTTTTAATTAAAACTAATTTTGAGTATATTTGTTAGGAAAGTATGAGAAGTTCTTTTTATACTTATCATAATTATTTATTAAAAATTATGCCTGCAAAATCAACCCATATTTCAGAACTGGCCTTAGAACTAGGGCTGGCTATGAGTGAGATGAAAAGTCGGTTACGACAAAAGATTCAGTCCAAGATTAATGAATATGATTCTGATCTTTCTTTTGAACTGATTGAGATTTTGGGTCTTCTTTCCCGCAATAACGGTATCAACCAGCAGGAAATTGGAACTCAGGTGAGCAAGGACAAGTCCAGCATCACCTACCTCATCAACAATCTTGTAAAGCGGGAATTAGTAGAACGGATTGAAAATGAGAATGACCGAAGAAATAAACAGATTTTTCTTACGTCCAAAGGACAGCAGACCATAGAAGCTATCTACCCATTGGCCCTGGAGCTTTATGAAAAAGCAGCTGGAGATCTTCATAAAGATGAGATCAACAAAGCCCTTATTCTGGTCAGAAAAATGACGGCCAACCTTGAATAATCAGGATCTAAAATAATAAAATATGAGAACAATCCTTGTACCCATTGATTTTACATCAACAACAGAAAATGCAGTAAAACTGGCTGCAGAATGGGCAAAACATTACGAATATGAGCATATTATTCTGTTAAAAACCGCGGGAGAATCTGAATTTGATTTTCTTCATATAGCGGAAGGACATTCATTCGTTAATGAAGAAAACATCAATAATTTACTCGAAAGAACAGAGACACTGCTGAATCAGCTAAGCAGTATGATTACAGAAAAGGCACCTGATATAAAAGTTTCAAAAGTGCTCAGTGACTGGGCTGTTACAAGAAGTATCAATGAGATTTTAAATAATCAGCCATCCGTGGAACTGATTATCCTGGGAAGTGATGACTCTGCTTCTACTACCACCAGCTATGTTTCGGACAATATTATAAGCATTGCAAGAACAAGCCCTGTCAAAACCTTAATTGTTCCCAATAGCTACAGCTATACTCCCATTAAGAATATATTTATTCCCTGCGATGTCAAAGGCATTAAAAAATTAGAGAGATTATTTCATCACAAGTCTCTTATTCAAAAGCAGGATGTCCGTTTACAGTTTTTAAATATAAATACCCATGAAGGTGAGGATACCAGTACTGACAAGAAGAAAGAACTGGAAGAGTATATCCGTCTGCATCTTACTGAGATCCCAAGCAGTATTCATTATTCATACGATGAAAACATTATCAACGGGATCCTGAATTTTGCCTCTTCCCATGAAACTGATCTTATCATTGCATTACCGGGCAGGCATAGTTTCCTGTATTATTTGGCAAGCAGAAGTATTTCCGAAGGGATTTACCAGAATACCCATCAACCTGTTTTGATATTGAAATAATGTTCAGTTTACAGAGCCGGAGCAATACTTCTTTAAGGGATACCTCAACTTTTCTTTTTAATAAGCTTTTTGAAAATTAATAATAAATCTTGGTGTTATCGAGTTTAACAAGGTTTTGCTCCTGCATTTTTTTGACATTCCGAATCACAGTTTCTACCCTTAGACCCGTTAAAGTGGCTATCTGCTGCCTGGTATAAGGAATCAGAAAAGAATAAGCCTCTTCAAATCCGAAATAATTTTTAAGATGATCAAAAAGCTTCTCAAGCTTGACCATAGGGTCAGAAATAGCCAAAAAGCTCGAGATCATATACCTGAAATGCAGTCTGTCTGCTGTATACCTGCTCAATTCCAACATTAACGTTGGAGTTTCCAGTAAAATGCTTACAATCTTATTTTTGGAAATCTTTATGATCTCACAGTTTGTAACGGCAATGGCATTGACAGCATAATGATGGGTGGTAAATAAATAACTTTCTCCAATACAATGTCCATCAAAAGGCAGCCCATGCACAAACTCTTTTCCATCTTCCAAAAAAGTATTCAGCTTTACCGTGCCTGTCTTTATCTGCAAATAATATTTAGCACCTGTTCCTTCCTCAAAAATATAGTCCCCCACATTGTATTTTTCCAGTCGGGCCCCATGAGAAAATAGTAGGTCTTCGCATATAATCATCTTATCATTATTTAAATTAATTAAATGTAGGGAATAGTGGCCCCGTCAGGCGGTAATTTTCTTTTTATGTTTTACGCCCCAGTCTGCTAAAGCAGCAATTACATCTTTTAATGACTGGCTGTATTCAGTGGGAATATATTCCACTAAAACAGGTTTATGGTCAGCAAGAACCGACCTCTCTACCAAATGATTGACCTCCAGTTTTTTCAATTCACTCGACAATACTCTTGCAGAAATTCCATGTATCGTTCGCTGCAGTTCGTTAAACCGGGTGTGTCCCCCCAAGATGGCTATCATTACACGTATAGTCCATCTGCCACCAAGAACGTATAAAGCATCTTCAGTAGCAGATAGATGGGTAGTACATTGAGGCTGTGAGTACGTTGGTTTTTCTTCTTCCATTTTACTTACTTTTTGGGGTTACTAACCTAAAAGTTATTACTAACCTTTTGGTAACTACTATCTTTTTTTTAGTAAATATAAATAATTTTGAAATATCAAATTTTTAAAAAAATAAAAAAAATGAAACAAGTACTTCATATTATTTCAAGTCCCAGAACAGAATCATCAGTAAGCAAAAAATTGGGCAGCGCAGTGGTAAAAAAAATTAAAAACAGATATCCCGAAATTATTTTAAAAAAACGTGATTTGACCAATCCCCTTTTCCCTCATTTGGAAGAGAAGCAAATCACAGCGTTCTTTACCCCTGCTGAACACCGTACTCCTGAGCAATTAAAATTTATTAAACTTTCTGACACTGTAATTTCGGAACTGCAGGAAGCAGATTTCATCGTCATTGAAACTCCTCTGTATAATTTCAGTATAACGTCTACCTTGAAATCCTGGCTTGATCATATCGCCAGAGCAGGTGTTACTTTTCGGTATGACGAAAACGGGCCCGAGGGATTGGTCAAAAACAAGAAAGTATACCTGGCTTTTTCAAGTGGTGGAATTTATTCCGAAGGTGAAAAACAAGGTTACGATTTTGTAATTCCTTATCTCGAAAAAACACTTGGTTTTATGGGAATGAACGATATCTCAGTGGTTCGGGCTGAAGGTTTATCCGTTCCTGTTATTCAGGAAACAGCTCTGCAAAAAGGCATTGAAAGTATTGTTGTTGAATAGGAATTATAAAAATGCTGCTCTCAAAGGGCAGCATTTTTTATTTTATGGGACGTTTTTTGTAATAATAAGGATTGAATATTACAGTTTTTCATAGGTTTGCTCTACCAGAAAAGAGACTGCTTTTTTGATTTTATCACGCCCTTCAGGGGTATTGACGTCTATCCCACAAAAAATACTGCCATTCAGGGAAGAATAAAGATTCAAGTAATACAGTCCTGAAACCATAATAGCCATAATAGCACGAAAATCTTGAGAATGTTCTTTGAAATAGGGGTCTCCAATAAGTGTAAACAGATTTTCTCCGCTTTCTTCCTGTCTTTCGGTCAGTTTTGCTAATGACTTTCTGGGTTCTGATAAACGCCACAGTAATAATTTTTGAAACTCTTTGTTGCTGAATACATAATCAAATTGTGTGAGTAACAAATGCTCCGTAAGTAACTTTCCTCCGTCTGATAAATCAGGCAATGTCTGTTCGGTTGTTACATTACTCCAGTAATCCTGCGAACGTATATATTCATCCATCAGACCATCCATTCCTCCAAAATAGGTATAGATCATTTTCTTGTCTACTCCCGCTGTAGCAGCAATATCATTGATTTTTAAGGCTGCATATCCTTTTGTTTTCAGAATTTTTCCAACCGCATCCAAAAATTTCTTTTTACTGCGTTCCTTGTTTCGGATACTGCCTGCTGCTGATTTTCTCTCCATGATAAACATTCAATATACAAGTTTATGAAAAATTTTTATCATTTTAGACACTTCGTAGTGTCTTATTGTGTATATTTGTACAAACTAATACCATTTTATATATTAAAAAACACTTAATTGAAGTTGTAAAAAGATATTCCAAACTTTCGTGAAGGGTCAGTCAGTATCACCTTTTGCCACAGCAGTCATCCTAAAAGCTGTAGAAAAAGGCAGATAAACACTGAATGATCCTCACGTTACAAGGTTTTCCCGATTTATTCCTTCAGACTAAGATTGTTTTTACGAAGTAATGCAAATGATGATGGAACACAAATATGATTAAGCAGATTATTTCGAACACCATTTTACCAAGGTAAAAATGTGAACTGTGTACAGCACCATTAGAAAACTAATGATGCTGTTTTGTTTTATGGCATCTTGATAGTGAGATACTATGGAATTAACAACTCTTTTTTCCGGCTCGAAATAAATTAATAATGAATAACTTACGTTTTTTTGAATTAATTTTCTTAATTTTGCACCCCGAAAATAAGGATTCAAAATATGAAAAGAATTGGTGAGCACAGAAAGCTTCTTGGAGTTGACAAAACTGTTACTTTAAAAGAATTAAAGACTATTTACAGGAATACGATGAAAGATTCTCATCCTGATAAGTTTATTAATGATGAAGCTGGAAAACTGGAAGCAGAAGAAAAGAGCAAATCTGTGATTGAGGCTTACCACTTTTTGGTAAGTATTAATCCTGAAACACAGGAAAAATATAAGGAAGAATATACGGAAACGACAACAAAATCAAATATTCAGGATTTCTATCTTGAAAAACAGATTTTAAAAGTTCAGCATTTGAACGGAAAAATGTATGAATATATTGGTGTTCCAAGAAATACCTATATCAAAATGGTTAATTCGGATTCACCAAGCCGTTTTGCAAGAAGACATATTTATGGGAACTTCATCTACAGAAAGTCCGGTGAGGCTATGGAAGATTAATTTTTCATTTCAAATAAATAAAAAGGCTTTCAGTTATTCTGAAAGCCTTTTTTATAGTCTAAAAGTGGGTTCAAATGATTTTAGTTTTTCATAAAGGCAATAGCTTCCACTTCTATCTGCATATCATCCAAAGCCAGTGTAGGAACCGGAATTAATGTACTTGCCGGAAATTCATCGCTTTTCCATGCATTATGCATTTCTTCTGTCCATATTTTAAGCTTTTCCTGATTATGATTTACAATGAGTATGGTAATTTTAAGAACATCCCTGGTTTGCAGTCCATAATCTGCAAGTACCGTTTCCAGGTTTTTCAGAGCAAATCTTACCTGGGTTCTGAAATCTTTTGAAAGATTGTGTTTCAAGCCTTCTCCTCCGCTTTGTCCGGATATAAATACATATTTCCCCTCCCCTTCATGAGTTGTAGAATGAGAAAATGCAAACGGTGTCGGGTCAAAAAGAGTTTTTGGATTTTTGTGAGTAATAGTATTCATAGTATTGGATCTGATTGGTTTAAGATTATTCGTGTTTTGTGAAAAAGCCAGAACCCCTATGCAAAGAGCAGATAGATTAAATAGTATACGTTTCATAATATTTTTTGTTTTGAATTATTGAAAACAAATGTATCGATGAAGAGCATCAAAAAACTCTACATATGTTGACGTTTCTTATTTTTATAGGCAGTACATTGTCCGTTTTATATTCGGATGATAAATATTCAATCACAATGCTAAGAAATAAAAACAGTACCATTAGAAATCCAATGGTACTGTTTTATGGTGTCAGGAGCAGTAAGCTTTCCTGCTCTAAACCTGAATCTAAGATCTATCTATAATAGACTATCCTTTTGCTTTTTCATCAGTGAAAAACTGAAAGCCTTCTTTTTTATGAATAAGCTGTAGTGGGTATAATTTGGGATTATATTCTCCCTGTAATACTTCATTCAATGCATGTTTTTTGGATTCTCCGAAGGCTACAACCAGTATATTTTCAGCTTTATTGATCAACGGTGCAGTCAATGTGATCCTAAACATTTCCTGAGGTTTCAGATAATAAGCAGAAACCCACTTTTCATTTTCATCCAGAACTTCTTCACCTGGAAATAAAGAGGCGGTATGGCCATCATCTCCCATCCCTAAAAGGATAAAATCAAAAATACCTTCCTTACCAAGAACACTCTTAATCTGTTGCTCATATTCTTTGGCATAATCTTCCGGAAGTATTCCTTCCTGATACATAGGGAAAATATGGTCTTTAGTCACAGGAACCTGATTAAGCAGTTCCTCAAATGTCATACGTGCATTACTTTTCTCATCTTCCAGAGGAACCCATCGCTCATCAACCCAAAAAAAATATAGTTTATTCCATTCAATTTTTTCTGCATATTCCTCTGTTGCCAGCAATTTAAAAATCGCTTTGGGAGAAGAACCTCCGCTTAAAGCTACTGTAAAACGGTTATTTTTACGGATAGCTTCTTTTGAAAGATCAACAAATGTATCTGCCGCCTTTCTGTACAGTTTTTCTAAATCATTAAATACTGTAATATTCATTTTCGTCTGTTTAAATTGATTGTATTATACCCAGCTGTGGCCCTGTCTTTCTACCAATGCAAAACTCTCTTCCGGTCCCCAGCTTCCTGCACTATAGTTTGGAAAAGATGAGTCTTTATTATTTTCCCAGGCTTCCTGAATTGTTTTGACAACATCCCAGGCTTCTTCCACCTGATCGGAACGCATAAATAGGGTAAGATCCCCCAAAAGGGCATCCAATAATAAGGTTTCATAAGCTTCCGGATTATCTTCCTGACATACAAAATTATCAAAGATCATTTCTACCGGCTGTAAAACCAGCGATAGTCCTGGCTTTTTGGTCATAAATTGCAGTCTGATATCCATCATCGGCTGAATATTAATAATAAGTCTGTTGGCTGATAAAAGATGAGGACTTCCTGAAAAAGTAGAATGAGGAAGAGGCTTAAACTGAATGGTAATATAAGAATGTTTCTCTTTCATTTTTTTTCCGGTACGAACATAAAAAGGAACATCTTGCCATCTTTCGTTGTCCAGATAGAATTTTATCGCTGCAAAAGTCTCTGTATTAGAATCCGCAGCAATTCCATCTTCCTGGCGATAGCCTTTTGCTTCCACTCCGTTGATCGTACTTTTTGCATACTGACCTCTTACTGCATAATGGTCTACCTGATCCGGTGAAATTCTACGAATAGATTTCAACACATCTACTTTCCGGTCTCTAATCTCACCTGACTGTATAGAAGCCGGCGGTTCCATAGCAACCATACAAAGAATCTGCAATAAGTGATTCTGAATCATATCCTTCAGCGCTCCGGTCTGTTCGTAGAAAGCGCCTCTTGTTTCCACCCCTACTTCTTCAGCTACCGTAATCTGTATTGATTCTATGTATTTATGATTCCATAAAGGTTCAAAAATAGAATTTCCAAATCTGAATGCCAATATATTCTGTACGGTTTCTTTCCCCAGATAATGGTCGATACGGTAAATCTGCTCTTCCTCGAATGTTTGCGACAGAAGGCTGTTGAGCTCAATCGCAGATTGTTTATCATGCCCAAAGGGTTTTTCAATAATAATACGGTCTTTTTTAGCATCAGAAGCTAAAGATGTATTTTTGATATGATTGGAAATCGTAGCAATGAAATTAGGACCAATGGATAAGTAAAACAGCCTGTTGGCTCTCATTCCGTAAACGGTATCAAAATCTTTTAATTTCTGGTGGAGATCCTGATATGAGCTTTCCTGATCCAGCTGGTGCTGAAAGTAGGTAATATGAGCCTGAAAACCTGCCCAATCTTCGGAAGTGATTTTTTTTCTGGAGAATTTCTCCAGATTTTCTTTGATATAACTTCTAAAATATTCGTCGGTATTATCGGCCCTTCCTAGTGCAATAATATTAAAGCCTTTGGGCATTCTGCCGTCGATATATAAATTATAAAACGCCGGAAAAAGTTTTCTTTTAGCAAGATCTCCTGTAGCACCAAAAATAATGATTGTAGTTGGCTGCAAGATTTTATTTTCATTCATTTTTCCGAATTTTAATTGTTTACACTATTCCATACCGTATGAAAAACACCTTCTCTGTCAATTCGCTGATAGGTGTGTGCCCCAAAGTAGTCACGTTGGGCCTGGATAAGATTTACCGGTAGAGACTCTGTAGTATAGGCATCGAAATATCCTAAAGCCGTTTGAATTCCTAAGCTTGAAATTCCATTTTCGGCAGCATATCCTGCTGTTTTTCTTAATGCTTTAATTTTTGATTTAACCAGAACAGCAATATTCGGGTCCAGTAAAATATTAGAAAGGTTAGGATCTTTGGTATATGCGGCATAGAATTTTTCCAGCAATACCGAACGGATAATACAGCCTCCTCTCCATATTTTCACAACATCCTTCAGCGGAATCTGGAAGCTATACTCTTCTGACGCTTTCACCAGTAAAGCCAAACCTTGTGCATAGCTGATTAATGTGGCCAGAAAAAGAGCATCTCCCACTTCCTGAATGAATAGCTTGATATCTTCCGGACTTGTAATTTCTTTTTCAGAATACAATTGGGAAGCCAGAATTCGCTCTTCTTTATATGCTGATAAAATTCGGGATGTTACTGCGATATCAATTGTCGGGATAGAAACACCAATTTCCATAGCTTGCTCAGAAGTCCATTTTCCGGTTCCTTTGGCTCCGGCTTTATCTAAAATCTGATCTACAAGAAAACTGTCGGTTAATGAATCTTTCTGCTGAAAAATATCTCTTGTGATTTCGATCAAAAAAGAATTCATTTCTCCGTTATTCCATTCTTTGAAAACTTCGTAGAGCTGATCGTTATTTAATCCTGCTCCTCTTTTGAGAAGATCATATGCTTCGCTGATAAGCTGCATAATGGCATATTCAATTCCATTATGTACCATTTTCACATAGTTTCCGGCAGAACCTTTTCCCATATATGCGGTACAGGCTTCATTATCTACTTTTGCGGCAATGGCTTCAAGCATCGGCTGAAGAAGGGCAAATGCTTCCAAATCTCCTCCCGGCATAATGCTGGGACCAGTTCTGGCTCCCTTTTCTCCACCTGAAACTCCCATTCCCATGAAATGCAGATTTTTTGAAGCTAAATCTTCAACGCGTCTATTGGTGTCTTTAAAATATGAATTCCCTGCATCAATAACAATATCTCCCTTGCTTAAAAGGGGTGTAATATTTTCTAAGACTGCATCTACGGGCTTACCTGCAGGAACCATAAGAATAATCTTTCGGGGTGTTTCCAGTGCAGCTACAAAATCTTCCAAAGTTCCTGTACCCTTTACCTTCATTCGTGAAGAAGCCCCTTCTTGTAATTCTTTTATTTTCACTTCATCAAGATCGAATCCTGCGATTGAAAAACCATTATCTGCAATATTATAAAGAAGATTACGACCCATTACTCCAAGGCCAATCATTCCATAATTATATCTCTCCATTGTATTGATATTAGTATATTTTCTGTTTACAGAGAATAAATTTACGTAAATGCCTATCAGGAAAAAAATAAAGAATAGAAAAAATCCGATGCTTTTTTACTTATCACTCATTTATAAGCTGATAATTTTATAGGATTGTAATGTAAGACCTCTAATTATTCTTCTCAGGATACTACTTAAAATCAGCTTATTCAATGCTATTTGCAGTATAAAATATCCACACATCGTGAACAAAAACTCCTTTTTTTAATGTTCTCTTTTTTATAGAATTAATAAAATTCAATCATTATAATGGGAACGATCTATTAAATTGGTACTGGTTTTTGGCATAATTAACCTTATATTTACCAAAATTTAAATTAATGAATTATAAGCTTGAGCTTAATACGCAGAAGCCTAACTCTAAAATTGTTTTTAACACGATCATATTTGATTCGTTCAAAGTTAATATTGTAGAAAGATATATTGGATCTATGCAATCCCGTCCAACGTTATGTGAAGCTTTATTTAAAGTGAGAACGTTAGATGATGATCTGATTAAAAGAAGAGATGGTAACGTAAGAATAAAAATTAAAGGTGATCAGTTTGAAGCTTATCAGGAATTGATAGGAAAGCTGAGCTCTTACGAATATAAAAATAAACTGATCAACAGAAAAGATGTTGAACAGGATTATGTACATTTTATTTTGAGCTTAGTGATATCTAATTACCAGCTTAATTAAATTTCGCATCTCTGGCGCGGGCTTCTCGCTCGTGCCGCTCATACACTACCTTATTCTTATACTACTCTACGAGCAGTACTCATTTATATGCTAATCCTGAAATTATACAGAAGGAGGATAGCCTGTGTCTTTATTTCGTATGGTGTTGATCATAGCTCCATATAAATTTCTGCCGAAAAAACAGGTTGCATATCTATCAGGAACACACTAACTTCATCCTTTTGAAAATTATACGTGCTTTCGTTTTTCGAAAGCTTTTCTCACTTACACTATAAAATATAGAATAAGATTAATAAATTAGGGTTATGAAAAAAACAATTAGTTGCATGAATATTGATGAAAATATTCTTCATTCATTTGGTGGTGAAAGTATAAGATATAAAGCAAAAGAGTTTATTTTCAGAGAAGGAGAACATTCATTGTATTATTTCCAGGTGATAAGCGGTAAGGTAAAGCTGAATACATTTAATGATGATGGAAAAGAATTTATCCAGAATATTCTGGGTAAAAATCAAAGTTTTGGAGATCCGCTTCTGTTTATAGACAGGCTCTATCCTACCAATGCGGTAAGCTTAGAGGCCGTAGAGATTATTAGAATGCCAAAGTCTAATTTCATAGACATGTTACAAAAACATCCTGATCTTTCTTTAGAAATGAATGCGTGCCTGTCACAAAGATTATATTATAACAGCTTAATGGTTCGGAATATGGCTTCCCAAAATCCTATTCACCGTTTACAGGGCTTAATGGAGTATCTGAAGAGTTACTATGATGGAGACTGCCAACATTGTTTTCCGGTGGAGCTTACCCGCCAGCAGATTGCTGATATGACCGGATTACGAGTAGAAACCGTCATTCGCAGCATCAGGCATCTCAAGGATAAGGGTGCACTGGTGATTGACAAAGGAAAAGTCTATTG
>Ga0105243_10000951_pt1 | contig 27036 bp, 29 predicted proteins | sample KBSM34metaG_FD_81525 | JGI IMG/M metagenome (GOLD analysis project Ga0105243, IMG submission 81525) | Miscanthus rhizosphere microbial communities from Kellogg Biological Station, Michigan, USA - KBS M3-4 metaG | ecosystem: Host-associated > Plants > Roots > Rhizosphere > Soil | place... | reverse complement strand
CAGAAGGAGCTCGTCTGGTCAGAAGGAAATCAATCGGACTTTTACGACCTGCCGCCGCATGTCGACCGCGCGATGGCTGCAGTCACGCCGTGGTTCAAGAGGACGCTCGCATGATGAACACCGATGACCAACTTGCCGTGCTGCAGTGCGTGGCCGCGATGGGCGCATTTGCCGATGCGCGCGACTGGAACTCGCTCGTGGGCCTGTTCTCAGAGACTGTGCGTGTCGACTATTCGTCTTTGTTCGGTGGCGAGGCTGAAGAGCTCTCCGCGGACACACTGATGGCCCGTTGGCGCGGCCTGTTGCCCGGTTTTTCGCGCACTCAACACACGGTTGGAATACCGATGCTTCGTCTGGAGGGCGACGTGATCGTCGCCGACGCCCCCTTTGTTGCATGGCACTTCATCGATTCTTCAGACACTCAGCGTCCTTGGATAGTCGGTGGTCGATACGAGTGGCGCTTGCAAGTGGCGCATGGCAATGCGTCAATCCGGGCATTGACACTGAAATCCGGATGGCAGGACGGTGACACATCCCTGGTGCAACTGGCTGCTCTCCAAGCGAAGCGTAAACGGTGAAGCGTGCAAGCGACAAAGTGGATTGAGGTCGAAGGTGCCACTCTGGCCGCAGAGTCCGGGGCGACCGAGGGCGCCAGCGGCGTCCCGCTTCTTTTCTTGCACGCCAACGTGGCCGATCGACGCATGTGGCGAGCCCAGCGGGATGCGTTTGCAGCGCGTCATCGAGTGCTGAGCTACGACCGCCGGGGCTTCGGAGAGTCGCGGACGATAGCGGAGACGCCACATTCGCGTGTGGCTGATCTTTGGGCAGTGATGGATTCCTTGCTGTGCGACAGGGCGGTCTTGATCGGTTGCTCTTTAGGGGGGCGGGTCGCGATCGATGCTGCACTTGCAAGGCCCGACCGGGTGGCCGGCTTGGTTGTCGTCGCGCCCGGCGTGAGTGGGGCGCCGCCAACTGAACCCGGCCACCCGGTGCAGGCATTGATGGACGCGATCAGCGCTGCTTCGGCCTCGGGCGACATCGAAATGGTGAACGAGCTTCAGGCGCATTTGTGGCTGGATGGACCGTTGAGTCCGTCGGGACGTGTGAAGGGTGACATACGCCAACTCTTCCTATCGATGAACGGCGCTGCATTGCAGGCCAACGACCTAGGTCCTTCACTTGAAGAGCAGCCGGCATGGGCGCGCCTCGAACAGATTCGTGTACCAACGCTCGTTGTGTGGGGCGATCTCGACCTGCCGCATTTGCAAGAGCGATGCAAGACGCTTGCGCAGCGTATCCCTGCCGCTCGGTCGGCCATCCTCTCGGGCACTGCACATCTGCCGGGACTTGAAGCTCCGCAGAGATTTAACGCCGAGCTCGAGTTGTATCTTGAATCGTTGACGCTCGCGCGGTAGCCCTGTCTACCTCTGAGCATGGTGTATTCGGCTGTCCATGCGTCTCTGACGGAAGGCGGAAGTCGGTGCCTATTGATTTTCACTTGCAGAGCACCTTATCCTCCTCTCGATACTCGCCAATGTACGCGTGCCGTGCGGATGATGAGACCACAGAACGGCCGTCGATATGACCATGTTCCCATGGGACTGCTGGATGCTTACCCCGTGCCTGATCGCCTGGAAGCGGACTCGATCGAATGTCCGTTCATGGCCGGGTCGGGCCGAAGAGAGGTCCAGACTCGTCGCCGAAAACCTGTCCTTCAGCGGCACGCCGCGGTCAGACTTTCGAGCGCAGCGTGACGGGCCGCTTGTGGCCGAGACTGACAGCTAGATCCTGCACCGCACCGCCGCCATTGAGGCGGCTGCCCCAATACGACTGCCGGCGCGTCCGCCGTCAACGGCTCAGATCTCCGTTTGCTCGGATATCTGCAGCGCGTCATCGACTTCGATGCCGAGGTATCGCACAGTCGACACGAGCTTGGAACAGTCCTATCAGCAATTGAGCCGCCCGCAGGTTCTCGGTGCGCCGGTAGATCAACGTCGCCTTTGTGCGTCGCACCGAGTGGGTGCCGTAGTCCGCGCGGTCCAAGCCGAGTTCGTCGACCCAGTACCCAAGGATGCGCGCGAACTGTCGGGTGCCTAGATGAAGCGAATCGTGGAGTCGGCTCGGAAAGAGATAGTCCTCCGGCTTCAGCCCTGCCAACGTCGGCATTGCAGCGGTACGGCAGATGTCGTCAAACCCACTCCATGGCGGGGGCATGGACGGTTATCCGCCAGATGGGGAAGGTATCAGGGCGCGCCCGATGCCACCCGGCGCAGGAAATCGGCAAGCAGGGCGTTGAAACGCTCGGGCTGGTCCAGGAACACGGCGTGCCCCGCATCGGCAATAAGCTCGAGCCTCGCGTTCTTGATGCGGCGGGCCATGGCGCGCTGCGCTTCGAGTTCATCCGACTCCGCCGCCGCAACCACCAATGTGGGCCGGTTGAACTTGTCCATCGCGGCACTCCGGTCGACCGCGATGAAGTCGAGCATCAACATGCTGATACCCAAGTCGGGCGGCGTCGCCAACCCGATCTCGATGTACTCGTCGATGCGCTGGCGCGCCGATGCGGAATGGATGATGGCGTTCATCATTCCGCGCAAGTACTGCCGCTGAAAATGGGAATACAGCGCAAGCTGTTCGAATTGCTGCTTGAGTGCATCGGTCTGCGCGACAGCGGCCGCAGGCCCGCCACTGATCGCAGAGTCCACCAAGACGTAGCCCGCGATCGACTCACCGTTGAACGCCGTGGCATACGCCGCTACGTCCTGCACCCCCTGTGACCAGCCGACCAGGACCACGTTGGTCAAGTCAAGAGCGCGAATCACTTCCCTCAGATCCTGCGCACGGCGTTCGGGGGTGTTCGAGTGAGTGGTGATAGTGGAAGCGCCCTGAGAGCGCGGGTCGAGGGCCACCACTCGCGCCACGGAGGCGAAGCGCGAAAGCTGATCTCGCCAAACAGCGCTCGACATAGACCAGCCCGGCACGAACAGCAGAGTGGTTCTGGCGGCGAGATCCCCGGCTTCGACATAGTGGATGCGCACGCCGCTTTCGACTTCCACTTCCCCGCTCCGGTTGGCCGTGGGCGGCTGTGCGAAGACCGAAACCGTGAGCGAAAGCCCCGCCACGACAGCGGCTAAGCGAAGTTTGATCATGCCGTGATGTTTGATCATGCCGTGATAATAGGCAACATCCTTTCGGACGTTCGACTGTCGATGTCGGAGATGGCTGTCTGACAGCCGACCGCTGGACGCGTCAGCAGCGCCTCCGAACGGGGCATCCGCTCGGCCGCGCATTCGCTCGAGGCGCAGGGTTGATCGAAATGCAGAGCCTCCTCTCGCACGCGCCCAGCTTCTCGTAGAGCCAGATGGCGGGCTCATCGCCATAGTCCGCCTGAACGAAGACGACCCACGCGCCTCGCTCTTGCGTCATCGCGGTAGTCGCCTGATCAAACGCGTAGCAATCCCTTGCCGTCGATGTGATTCGCCACCGCAAGGTGATAGATGTAGATGTCGCTGCGAGCGCGCTCCAGCTTGTAGGCGAACAAGACCTTCGACCACATTGGCGTCCATCAGCGCCAGAACACGATCACGTGTTCATGCCCACCACCGGCAGTAGGCTTCGTCCGGCGGCGCGCCCGTATAGGTCTGCTCATCATCGAAGGCCGCAGCGAACACCGCATTCAACCGCATGTCGACCGCTGCCTAGAACTTCTAGGCGCCGCGAGCCATGGCACAAGGACTAGCTCGTCGGGCAGAGGGCGCTTCAAGGTCGAGGCCATCGGGACCGCCGACTGCCCGGCTACAGAGCGGCGATGCCTGCGCCGCAGATCGCTCGCGCGTTCGTCGCGACGTCCGGCCTCCCCGCGCGAGCGCGAAAGTCCTGGTGCGCCATACCCCATCGACGGATCGCTTCGGCCACCGGTAGCAGCGACTGGCCGTGCGGCGTGAGCGCGTAGACCACGGGCGCGGGCACCGGACCGCGCGGTTTGCGGTCGACCAGTCCGTCGGCCTGCATTTCGCGCAGTTGCTGTGCGAGTACCTTGGCACTCATCTCCGGGAGGCTGCGTCGCAGCGCAGCGAAGTGCATCGGACCATCAGATAACCGGTACACGATGAACAATTTCCAGCGCCCACCCATCGCGGCAAGCGCCGCCGTGAGGGCGCAACCGGACACGGCGTTGGCACGGGCGGCGTGCGGGCGGTTACCTGCAGGTGCCTTCTTGGCGGTGCCGGTCACGGTGGCTACAGTCGTTTCCATGTCCTGGATCCTCGCTCTCTGCGCTGTGCGTATCACCGCCGTTGTCGTGGCCGTTGCGGTCGTCGCAGCTTGCGCGGATGTCTCGCTGCAACCAAGCAGCGGGCATGGTACAGCGTCAGAGATTCCTCAGACCCCGGCCGGCACGCCGCACGATTTCGATTTCGAACATGGCCGCTGGCGAACGACGCTGCAACGGCTCTTGCATCCGTTGAGCGGCACGCAAGAGTGGGCAGCCTACACCGGCACCAGTAACGTTCGTCCATTGCTCGGCGGGCGTGCGAATCTCGTCGAGCTCGAGGTCGCCGGCCCTCTAGGCCGCATTGAAGGGCTTTCGTTACGCCTGTTCGACACCCATAGCCAGCGCTGGACCCTGAACTACGCCAACGTAACGGACGGAACGCTGGAGCTGCCCATGAGCGGCGGCTTCAACGGCGGCCGGCACGGTGTCTTTTACAGCGCTGAGACGTTCAAGGGCAAGCCGATCCTGGTCCGATTCGTCATCGAAGCTCTGGATGCGGACCAGTGCCGCTTCGAGCAGGCGTTCTCCGCCGATGGCGGAGTCAGTTGGGAAGTCAACTGGATCGCCTTCGACACGCGGCTGCCTTGATCGTTTGCGGGTGGTGGCGCCTTCGATGGCCACGATCTCGACATGCAGGAACCACTGGGCAATTCGCAGGACCCATACTGCCTGTGTAGGTGCTGATCCATCCTGAACTGCGCGGGCAGTCTGTCTCAAGGGTCGACTCCCGCGGGAGCGATCAGCAAGATGAAGTCAATGATGGACCGGGACGGTGTAGGCGCAGCGCCCGGCTCGGTCATGCAATGCGGCAACGTGACCTCGCGCGCCGCGCAATGCGTGTGGTCGGCGCGGACGACCCATCCCATAAGCTGACGCACAGTTTGACTAGGAGTCTCCATGTTCATCCAGGCACTCGTCGCGTTCCTCGCGTTTCCCGGCGTGGTGGCATTCGCAATTCCCATTGCTTGGGTCTTGGCCGTCAACGCCGCGCTCGTTCACCCGACTGGCCTGGCGATGTTGTTCGTTGGCACAGCAGGTCTGCTGTGGTGTGTCCGAGACTTCTACGTTCGTGGCAAAGGGACTCTTGCCCCGTGGTCACCGCCTGCTCAGTTGGTCATCGTCGGCTTGTATAGGTACACCCGCAATCCCATGTACGTTGCAGTCACGCTCATCCTGTTGGGCTGGGCAGTATCGTTCGCGCTGCCGGGCTTGTATGTCTATGCGGCGGTAGTGGCTGTCGCGTTTCATCTGCGCGTGGTCTTTGGTGAAGAGCCGTGGCTCGCCCAGCAGCATGGCACCCATTGGGACGAGTACGCTCATCGGGTGCCGCGTTGGCTGTGGTAGCCGCGTGCTAGCAGCATCCCCAAATAATTTGGCGTCACAACGTTGCCACGAACCTGCTCCATGTCCGTCGTTTCTGGCGCCGCCGCATGCCGTTCGTCACTTGCAGTGTCGGCACCCTGCATCGAACTGCCAACAAGAGGGCGCCTTGGATCTTCCAGAAGAAGGCAGTTCAGATCTTTGAAGACACTTGCTTGCACGTCTCGTTTCCGGTTGCCCGAACCGCCGTACGGCTTCCGCATGGGTCGGGAGTATTAGATGGACGTAGGCCAAACTGGTCTCTCGACGCCACCTCCCGGCTGTTTGACACTGAGAGTCCGTTCTGAGCGGTCAAGCCGTCCTTCTCGATGTCGAACACTGACCGACAGGTGTTAGCGGCAGCGGCCCTTCAGGTCGCCGGTAGCGAGTGCCTCAGATCAGTCTTGAAGCGCAATTCGCCACTGCAGCGGTTGCTGTACTTCTGGCTGCCGAAGACGCAGTCCAATGGCTGCCCGTCAATGTTCGACGCAAGGGCGGCCTGCCGCGCGTTCTCCTCTGACGCTCTGGTACGGGTGGCGGGTCAGCTGCGCTCGGCCGGGTGACAACGAGCCCCGCTTCGAAGTCGCTCGCGGCCTTCAGGCGCAGCGGCGCAGCATGCCGCCCATGGCGACATGTACCGTCTCCTGGCATGCGCTATATCTCAGGACGGCCGGAGACGAGAGAAGAAACCATGGCTGTCATCGAACGCGTGCAGGCGCGCTGGCGAGAGTTCGGCTATTCCGGGTGGAGCTTTATCGATCTTGTAAGCGGGCAGGTCGTTGGCGCGGGATGCATCCAGAACCTGCGCCGTACCAACACACCGTTGCCCGATCGCACCTGTCCACTTGAGATCGGCTGGCGTCTGCGACGCGACCGTTGGCACCAAGGCTTCGCCAGCGAGGGTGCTGTTGCCATGGCCGACTTCGCATTCGGGACGCTCGCGACGCCCGATCTCTATGCAGTATGCGCTCCAGAGAATGCGGTTTCCGCCGCGGTGATGAGGCGGCTCGGCATGGACGACCTGGGTATCGACACCTGGTACGGACACAGTCTGCGCACCTATCGCGCGGCTGCCGAACGGTGGGCCTCCAGGAGGGGCTAAGGCGAAGCTGGCCGCCACGCGGTGGGCCATGCCCATCACCAAGTTGGTCTGGCAGTTTCCTCAGAGCCATCACGGCAGATGGTCAATCAGCGATCCTCCTCCGCTTGATGGAGACGTGGGATTGACGCCGCGTCCGTCGTCCCCAACGATCTCTGATCGCAGGATGATCCTGCCACGACGAAAGGAGCAGCGATGAACACGATGAAGTGGGTCCTCTTCGACCGCACCAAGGGCGCGACGACGCACGACGGCACAAGCATCACGCCGGTGGCGATGGGCCAGATGGCTGAGGCTGTCCAGGCGCAGATCAACGAGGAATTCGCTGCCGAGTGGGGCGCGAAGGCGGAGATTCGCGTCGGCGCCAGCCCGAATGACGTGAAGCCTGGCGAGTGGGCGTTCATTCTCGTGCCGACGCTGCCAGATGCACCCGGCGCGAGCGCGTACCACGACATCAGCGACAAGGGCGTGCCGTACGCGTTCTGCGCAGTGACCACCTGCGGCAGCGTTCTCGGGCGCGACGGCGTGAGCGTCGACCTGTCACACGAGATCCTCGAAACGTTCGGCGACGAGGGCGCGAATCTCTACGCCTACGACAACGCCGGCGTCCTGCATGCGATGGAGATGTGCGACGCGGTGGAGCTGCAGACATACCCGAAACTGACGAAGGACAAGACGCCGGTGCAGGTATCGAATTGGCTACTGCGATCGTGGTTCATGGTGGGATCGAGCGGCCCGTACGAGTACATGTCACTGGCGGGGGTTAAGGGCGCTGTCCAGCCTGCAGGCGCGCTGAAGACCGCGCCTGGCCACGGTGGCAACTACCAGATTGTCGGCCGGTGGAGCGGCGCGACGCACGACGTGTTCGCCAAGCATGCGGCCGGCGCCGCGGAGCAGCACATCGAGGGTGTGCGGCACAAGGGCATGGCGCCTCACTGGAGTTCGCGAACGGCGCTTCGGCTGTCAAAGATGGTGCGAACGGACCCGGCCGTGCGCGGCCTGCCGGGCGACATGCGCAACTTCGGCCAGAACCGGACCTCCCGTGTTCCGGTGGGGACGGAGCGTCTCGGCTGATCGACTGTCGACAGGGCTGTCGCGTTCAATGTCCTAGCAGTGCTTCCCTGATCGCTGTACGCCACGCCTTGCGACCCGGGTCGTACACGCCGAACCCTGCGCCGAATTCCCAGTAGCCTCAGCTCATGCCACGGCGTTCCGCTTCGTCGCGCATGATCCGGGTGAGTGCCTGCCGCGAAGCCATCGGGGCCTTGCCATAGGTGCCGAACTCCCCGAGATAGGAGGCCCGCTTGCTCAGCTTGCGGGCCTGCCGAATTGCAAGTCAGGTTTAGGCTGAAGAAATGGTTCCTCAAGTCTCGATGCTTGCGCGAGCAAGACTCAAGCCCTCACCCCTTCGGTCTTGCTTGAGCAACCGAGGAACTCTTCCGGCGAGCTCCCGCGCATCATTAACCGGCGACTTGAGGGCCAGCCCGTGGGACTGGCCCGCCTCCACGTCGTTGTCAATTGAACAACGAATAAAGAATCACATTCATCTCATCGGTTGCCTCGGTGACATCAGGCAAGGCGCCGACGTTCAATACGTCCAAGTCGGGTTTTTGTCGCCCTTCATCGAGGAATTCCTTCATCCCCTCCATGCCTGCAAGCTCCTGATGCAGGGCGCTGAAATCATCGATGGCGGTGGAGGCTGTATCGAGAATATTCCTGAAGCGGACGACCGCTGTCGGATAGTAATTCGAATAGTGCGCCTGCCAAGCTTGGTAGCGCGAGAACCACCAGAGGAAGATCCAGGCTCCGTACACGAGCAGTTCGTGACCCTTGGACACAGACTGCAGTGCGTGACTATCGGCCTGGAGTTCACGAGACTGCCAAGCCGCAAAGCCATCAGCACCACCATCGGTGCTCGAGACAACGTTGGAGAGATGGTCTAACCGGATGTGGGCTGCCTCGTGAAGAAGTACGAACATCTCGGCGCCGGCCAAATAGAGGTATTCCGCCTTCTTGGAATCGTCGGAAAGCCAGTGGCTGAGCATCGGAAGCGCAGCCGGAGAAGCCATGTGACAGTGGAAGATGTGGCGCATCAACGCATCGAGTCGTTGCGATATCCGGTCACCCGAGGCGGAGCCCTGCACGAGGCTATTGGCTTGCGCGCACAGCAGGTCGCACTCGACGGCAAAGCTCACCAGGTCCATCAGTCCGTGATGAACGACGATGCTCGGGCTGCCATCCATGATGACGGTCTCTGCGCTGAGGGCCGGGCTTGGAAGGACGTAGATCGGCTGCCTCCAGGGCTCTTCCGTTTGAAAGATCCTTGTGGATAGATCGCGCCACTGGTCGACCCAAATGGCCGTTAGCCGCGTCGTGATCTCCTCCAGTGATGTCGTTTGGAAACGAACCCTCCAGGACCGCAGGTAGGCCTCGCCGTGGTCGCCAGCATCCCCCGCGGGAGAGGCGGCGAGCAAGTCGGCAAGGATGTCGTCACTTGGAACGCTTGAGCGCATCGTCCAGCGCCGACTGGATCGCCGTATGGTCAGCGGCATCGACCAGCTTCCCATCGATCTGCACGGTTCCCTTTTGCTTGAGCTTCTCACCAATCCAATCCGCAACCACCTTCGTTGTCACCCCCACAGTGATTTGGACGATGGCAGTGATGATGACGCCCGACTCGATGAGGCCTTGTCTGATCATGTGATGCTGATGTACCAGTTCCGCACCGGGTGCGATGGGAATGCTCTGACCCTCCTTCGGTTCGGCGCTTCCGAATATGTCCCTCAGCGAGTCCGGCGCAGCTTTCACTTTCAGTGAAATGGCGGTCTTCGTCATGGTGCTTTCCCATCGTTCTTTCGGGCATTCACGACTGCCAGCTGGACTCTCACAAGCAATCGTCGCAGGTCGTCGCTGCCGCTCTTTACCGCCTCATCGGCGAAACCGGCGATGAGGTTGTCGAACGTGGCTGTCTTGAGAATGGGCAATTGATCGTTGACGACGGCATCGAACTCGAGCGCGGATCGAGCCTCCGTGAGGTCCTTCAGCGCCCTGCGTGAGGCACTGAACTCTCCGAGTTCTTCCGCGGCCTTCTCGCCCATGTCGGCGAATTTCCTCGGTAGATGCCTGAACTTGTCAAACGCCGTATCCATATCGGAAATGCGACATTGCCTGAGCAGATCGAGATAAAGCGAAAAGCTGCCATCGTTCTTGCCCACTTGCTCTTCGGCTGCTGCCGCCCGTGCAAGCCACCTTTCGGCCTCGTCTGTCAGAAGCAGATCCTTGTTCTCAGCAAAGATGCGCTTGCATTGGCCCCACGTCGCGGCAACCTGCAACCTGGTGACCACTCCGGCCAATCGACTCATCGCTTCCCCTCCTTCCCTCCAATGGATTCCGGAGGCAGCGTACGCTTTCAGTCGGGGTGACGCCTCCCTAGGTTTGGGGAGGGTCCGACAACCGGCATCCAGAATGGCCGTTGTCGCAGACCCCACGAATCAAGCCGATTGCGAATCGATTGGTGCGGCGCTCAAGGCGCCGCTGCAGCAACGGGTCGCTACTGCAAAACTTCGCCGCGATCTGATGCAGCCGTTCGACCGCGACTATCACTCAGTCGCCGATTGCCGCCGGCGAATAACCGGTGACGTGACCGCGGACTTCCTCAACGACGTCGTTGAAGGTCAAGTTCCGGAGGTTGACCAGTCGCTCTCCGAGAGGACTCCCAAGGGCTGCTTTCGGCGGCCGCCGTCATTCGGCAGGGCAAGGTCGAACGGCGGCACCCGGTCTCAGTGCCGAGATTGAACGGACAGGAACCGCCGTGCAGCGGTTGCCGACCCTCATCACCAGCGGCCGGAGTCGCGCTGATGAACACCAATCTGCCGTTCGCCACGACGAAGGATCACCTGCACGAATGACAGTTGCGGGAGGTGCAGCGGCCATAGAGCTCTCGCTGGGCCGTCCCTGACGCTGGTGACTGCTTCTCTACGGCCCGAACCAACAGTCCCGACCCACCACAGGTACTCTCGATTTCGGATTCATCACCGTAAAGCAGTCCGCCGCGACTATTCGTCGCTCTTGATCTACCCTTTCATGTTGTGAGGGTTCGACTGCATCGACCGAAACAGGCCGTGGTTCGTGATCCTGAATTGCGTGTCGTTGGTCGTGGCGTTCAACTGGCTGTGGACCAGCCGGCAGAGAAGCCGTACCACAAGACCCTCCAGATAGTAGATCTCAGACGTACGTGTAGCCCAGCGCAGCCAGGTCACGCACATCCGCCTCCGTGTAGGTCCACGGATCCATGACCGCGTCCGATCCGGTCAAAGGCGGGTTCTGATGAGTGCCTTGCGGGCTGTTGTACCACTGCCACCAGAGGCGATCGAGGTTTCCATGGTGCAACCAGAAGATGGGGTCCGCAGGCGATACGGACGCATCGGACATCGTGCCGCCGACCCAGATGTGAACGGAGCCATGTATCCCGTTGATGGGTGCAGAGAAATCGGCATAGCTGGTCTTCGACAGCGCGGTGGGGACGCCAGCGGCAATCGACGCGAGACCGCCGTCGGACCCTGGCGATCGAATCACGTTGATCGTGCGCGTCGGCGTATGGACGGTGGGAAGGACGCCGGCGAGCCAGGCAGGGAAGTGCTGCTCCTCCGGCCGGGTCCAGTCCCAGTAGGGTATGCACACGTCCGGGTGGTAGTTGTGCAACGCCTCCTCGAACAAGTACAGGAACACGCGATGCCATGGCAGCAGGCGCGCGTTGGAATGCTGCATGTGCATTTCACTGTGGATGTCGACCAGCTGCCCCAGCGTGCCGTCGCTGTTGATCATGTCGAAGGCGCAAAGGAATCGCGACCTTTCCACGTCCGTGAGCGAGGCCTGGTCCTTGCGATGACACAGTGGCGGGAAGAGCCACTGAAGATCCTTGAAGTTGGGTATCGCGCGAAGGTTGGCGCGCACCATCTTCGCGAACGTCATCGACCGCGAAATCAAGGGCAGGTTGCGCGCCAGCAGGGTGTTGGTGTGATGCGCAGGCGATTCGTCTGTCATGTGGCGGGCGGCCGCTTCGGTGACTTTGCGTGGGGTCTTTGCCATGGTCTTCCTCCGTGATGCCCGTTCGGGCGGCTATAGAGGTCGACAGGCACTCCAAACGCTGCTCTTGCAGGCCGGATGCAGGCCTCCTCCCGACCCGCGCCGCGGGTCCGACGGCAGTATCTGCTTCGCTCGGCCGCTGGCCATCCCCAAGATTGCTGATCGCTGGAGACGGAATGCTTCACGATACCAACCGCGATGCTCACACGTGCCGAATCGCGGCCACCGGATCCAGTCGCGCGCCTTTCACGGCCGGGTACAGCGATACCAGCACGCTTGCAACGAACAACACGATGCCCGGAGAGCCGATATGTCCGACGAGGAGTTTCGGATGCACGACGCCCGTCAAGCCGGGAACGGCCGAATAGCCTCTGAAGAATCCCGAGAGATCGATGCCCACGTGACCGGAATACGTTACAAGGACGAGACCAATGCCGTAGCCCAGCACCGAAGCCATCAGCATCATGACCAAGGTTTCATAGACCACCATGCGCTCGATGGCACGCGGCGGTGTTCCGAGGGCCATCATCACCCCGAACTCACGCGTGCGTTCGGCCACCGCCATGAACACCGTGTTCATGATGGCCATCGCGATCACGAGGAACGCGACGGCGAGCACGATGTTGCTGATGACGCGGTTCAGGTGAACCATCTCGTCCACCTGCGGAAGCAGGTCCTGCCATGGCACCCACGACAAGGCGGTCGGCCCAGCAGCTTGCCTGAGAGTGGACGCTCCTGACCGTCGGTTCATGGCCGAGACCACCATTCGACCTAGTCGCCGTGAAGCCGACCTTCGAGGAGGATCTTGCCTCTTCGGCTCATTGACATAGATGCCGACGCTCGCGAGGACTGCAGGTGCATCCTGCATGGCCCTCAACTCGATGGGAGACCATCATGGGAACCGCAGCGACCGCCACTCATCGCGAGCCGTGGAACAAGGGCAAGATCGTCGGGCAGAAGGCGCCCTTCAAGCCGAAGGACATCTGGGCACTGCGCGTCCGTCTTCAGATGGAGAGTCGGGTGCGCGAGCTCGCGCTCTTCAACTTGGGCATCGACAGCAAACTGCGCGGGTGCGACCTCGTCGCGCTCAGGGTGCGGGACGTGTGCCATGGCGACCAACTGGCATCACGTGCCATCGTCATGCAGCACAAGACCCAGCGCCCCGTGCAGTTCGAGATCACGCAGGCCACCCGGGACGCTTTGCAGGCATGGATCAGGCAAGCGGCCCTGAAGCCGGAGGACTTCCTGTTCCCGAGCCGCCTCCATGACTCGCCCCATCTCGGAACGCGTCAGTACGCCCGCATCCTCGGGCACTGGGTCGAAGAACTGGGACTGGACCGCGCCGACTACGGGACGCACTCCATGCGAAGGACGAAGGCGACGCTGATCTACCGGCGCACCAAGAACCTACGCGCCGTGCAGCTTCTGCTTGGGCACTCCAAGCTAGAGTCGACCGTGAGGTACCTCGGCATCGAGGTCGACGACGCGCTTGAGATTTCCGAGCAGACGGAAATCTGAGACCGTCAACGGTGGCCGCGCCGGCCGTCAGGGCGGGCGGCCACCCTGAACGGCGGCTACCTGGAGCAGCATCGAGCTGGAAGTCTCGGCCATGAGCCGCCCGTCGGGATGCACTCGAAAATCTGTCCTCGGTGTCCCTTCGAAGGGCAGGTTTCCGGCGACGAGCTTGATCCTCTCTTTGACCCGACCCGTCCAACAGAAGCCGCTCACGTCGTCGTCCCAAAGCGGGACTACCGAAGGTAGGGAGGGGACGCCCCAATCCACCGAACTTAAGCGTCACCCCTTGTAGGCGTAGCGCGGATGCGGCTTGACATGGTTCGGTGGTCTTGGTCGCGATCGCCCCGGGGTGAATCGCTGAGTGACCGTGCCCAGCAGCGTGATGGCATCGTCGATGGTGGCTAGCACATCGCCGACGAAGAGCAAGATGCGAGGCAGCAGCCGAGGCAGCAATTGCGCCGCATAGCTGCGATTGCAGCGACGCGACTGCGCGGGCAAGTCGTGTTGCTCGGCGGCGGCCGCACACAGCAATGTCGCGAGGTTGTCGGCCAGCACCTTGGCAGCCACGTCAATCAGCACGGCCTGCTGAGTCAAGCCGCTGACGGACTCCAGGTGCTGGCGGAGCTTGAGGCGCTTAAATGCTTCCTCGATACGCCACCTCTGGTGGTACAGCTGGCCAAAGGCCTCAGCCGGCGCGGCCAACGCATCGAGGTTGGTGGCGAGCACCCGAATCTGCCCATTGGGGGCGACTTGGCGCACCAGCCGCACGGAGGGCGCGCGACGCTCGATGCCCCAGTCAAGCGCGTCCTGCATGCTGGGCTCGTTGAGCCTCACGCTCATTTCGTCGGCGTTGCAGCGAATGAACTCGCGCACCGCGGACCAGCCGCTGTCGTTGTCGCATCGCATGACGAACTTGATGCCGCGCTCGTTGAGAAGTTGCACCAGCCAAGCGGCCGGATAGCCGCGGTCGAGCAGCAACACGTCATCGGGTCCGAGCTTGTGCAACGCCTCAACCAGCATGGCACGCTCGGACTCAAGCGCGCTGTACACACTGGCGTGCAGCGTCAATTCCGCGCCGGGCAGAAACAGCGCGAACAGCCGCTGGTCGGGGCTGGCTGTGCGCGTGCGGTGACAGGCACGCAGCGCCGGCATGAGAACCGACGCATCACCGGCCACCAGGCGCAGCCCGCGCCAGCGCGGCACGAAGCCACCCGCCTGGGGTTGTAAGCCCAAACCCGATTTTTTTCCGTCTGACCGGGCCGGCGCCGCGACTCGGTGGCGTCCGCCCGCCATCAGTGTCCCCGCTGACCCGCGAAGGCTTCCCGCAACTGACGCGCACGCTTTGCCTCATCGGTATGCAGGTAGGTTGATGTGGTCGAGATTGAAGCGTGGCGAAGGTTGTCGCGCACGGTAGTGAGGTCGACTCCGCGCTCAAGCGCATGCGTGGCGTGGGTGTGCCTCATCCAGTGCGGGCTGGCCCGGCGTAGCTTCTCGGCGGTCGCGGGGCTCTTTTCCTGGACCACTTCGGCCACCAACGAGAAGAAGCCCTTCATGACCACCCAGAGCCGGCGAGCGGTGATGCCAGCCTGGCTGTTCTGTTCCAGGTTACCTACTAGCGGTGTCGACGGCTCCCACCGCGCCAAGGTCGTCGGCAGTCGGCGCTGCACCAGATAGCGGTCAAGCGCATCGCGCGCCACAGGCGGTAACGCCACCTTGCCGGCCTTGTTACCCTTTCCGACCAGGTGCAGCCAGCGGTCCCCCTGGGCATCCTCCTCGATCATGCCCAGCGTGGCGCCGACCAATTCGCTGGCACGCAGCCCGGTCGCGTAGGCAAAGTCCAGCACGAAGCGCAGTCGCTGTGCCGCCGCTGGCTCCCAGCCATAGGACCACTCCACGCCTTCAGCGACGGTCTGGATCATCGACCACTCGCCCTCCGTGAAGACCCTCGTTGCGGCCTGAGCCGCTCCCCGCGTGGCGCCACGCACCTTGATGCCCGCGAACGGGTTGGCCAGCACGTAGCGTTGCTGGATCAACCAACGGTACATCGCGCCGAGCACGGACAACGAATACGCTGCCGAGCGAGGCGACAGCGCGCCCGCGAACGGACGCCATTCCGGCGACGATCGCGACCGTGGCGGCCCAATCCAACGCCCGCGTGGTGCTGGATGCCGCAAGAACGATCGGTAGTCCATCGCATCTTCAGCCGTCAGCGACGACAGTGCCAGGCCGCGCTCGGTGATGGCCCACAGGATCAGCCGTTCGGCCTCCTTGCGATATGCGCTCAGCGTCGCAGGCGAATCGTGAAGCGCGAGCCAGGCCTGCACCGCCTGGTAGTCGTTGTTCGCGCGCAGGGTGCACGTCGCGCGCGGCGCTCGGAAGGTCCCGCGCGAACCATCGACATCGCTCGGCACGGCCAGGCGCTCCCACGGCATGATGTCCTGCGCATCGGGTATCACCACCAGTGCCCGCGCACGCTCCGTGAGCAGCGGATGTGCTGCGAAGAAGGCTTCGATCTGGCGGGCTCCGGCCACCCCCAAGCCGGGGATGGCCGCCCACCAGCGGCGGCGGCGCGGGATGCGCACTGTGAGTGCAGCCAGCGTCTTGATGCCCTGCGCCTGCAGCGCGAGCACAGCCCGCGGTTCGAGCCACGACGCAATGTCGTCGCCGATCAGCGGCTCGGGCATAGGCAACGTCGGCAGCAACTCGATCGCGCGTGTCACGGCGCGTGCGTGCTTCGACCGCTCGGACACTGGGTGATCGAACAGCGCAGCAAGGTCGCCGCGGTGGCGGCGCCTGGCCAGGTCGACCAACTGGCGCCGAATGACACCGAGCATGCCTCGCGAGGACTGACCATCGGCCTTGCTTTGGCCGAGGTAGCGAGCCACCGCCTCGCGTGCGGACAAGCCCTCGTACCAGGCGCGCAACGCGGCCAGCGATGCGGCATTCGGGAAGTCATTCTGGCTGTCTCCATCCGCCTGTGCGGACTGGCGCGTTTTCATGAACGCCAGTTTAGGCGCCGAACGGACTTGGCTCAATAACAAGGTTTATATCCATAGAATCCTTTTTCTACACGCCGGAAACCCGAAAACCTCGCCGAGATAAGGCCGTAATACGCCGCGGAGCCTGCAGCCTTTGGAAGACAACAAGACCCGCGCCCTCGCGCCAGACCGATGCCAACGACAAAGAGCAAGCTGCTGGCCGTGCTGTCGCCGGCCGAACAAGACGCCCTGTACGGGCTGCCCGATTTCGACGATGGTCAACGCCTGGACTACCTGTGCCTGTCCGAGCCACAACTGGCGCTCGCCTGCAGCCGCCCCGGGCTGCAGGCCCAGACGTGGTGCGCCTTGCAGATCGGCTACTTCAAGGCCAAGCAGACCTTCTTTGGCTTCACCTGGGACGAGGCCCAGGACGATCTCGCCTTCGTGCTCAGCCGCTACTTCCCCGGCCAGGCCTTCGAGCCGCGCCCCGTCACCAAGCACGAGCACTATGCGCAACGCGCCCTGATCGCCCGGCTGTTCGACTACCGGCTCTGGTCCAGCGAGTTTCTCGCGCAACTCGAACAGCAAGCTTCGCAGATCGTGCGCCGCGACGTCACGCCTGGCTTCATCGTCGCGGAACTCATCGTCTACCTCAACGAGCACAAGGTCGAGCGGCCTGGCTACACGACCTTGCAGAGGCTGATCAGCCAGGCGCTGTCGGCCGAGCGCCGCCGCCTGGGCGGGCTGCTCGCCGCGGCGCTGGACGAGACGACCAAGGCGTCCCTGGCCGAACTGCTGGTGCGCGACGACACCCTGTCCGAGTTGGCCGTCCTGAAGCAGGACGCGCGGGACTTCGGCTGGCGGCAGATGGCACGCGAGCGGGACAAGCGTGCGCGGCTGGAGCCGCTGTACCGCGCCGCCAAGCTGCTGCTGCCGCAGCTGGCGATCTCGCAGCAGAACCTGCACCACTACGCGAGCCTGGCGAACTTCTACACCGTCTACGACCTGCGCCGGATGAAAGTCGAACAGGCTCAGCTGTATCTGCTGTGCTTCGCATGGCAACGCTACCGGCAGTTCACCGACAACCTGGTGGACGCCCTGGGCCACCACATGAAGCAGCTCGAAGACGAGAGCAAGGCGCTGGCCGAGCAGGCGTTCGTCGCCCAGCAGGTGCAACGCCATCAGGAGTCGCCGCGGGTCGGGCGTTTGCTGCTGCTATACGTGGACGACAACGTCACCGACACCACGCCCTTCGGCAGCGTGCGCCAGCGCGCATTCACGATCATGCCCCGCGAGGAGCTGCAGGTCGCCGGCCAACGCCTGAGCACCAAGCCCAGCAGCAAGCTGGCCCTGCGCTGGGAGGCGGTCGATGGACTGGCAGCCCGCATGCGGCGCCACCTGCGCCCGCTGTACGAGGCGCTGGAGCCGACCGGCGTCGAGTCCGACAACCCGTGGCTGGCCGCGCTCACCTGGATGAAGGGTGTGTTCGCGAAGCAGCAACGGCTGTCGCAGCGGCCGGCCGAGGAGTGCCCCGAGCACACCGTGCCCGAGCGCCTGCGGCCCCACCTGCTGACCCTCGACGCGGACGGCAAGCCGACCGGCGTGAAGGCTGACCGCTACGAGTTCTGGATTTACCGCCAGTTGCGCAAGCGCCTCAAATCGGGCGAGATTTACCTGGACGACAGTCTGCAGCACCGGCACCTCAGCGCCGAACTGGTCTCGGCAGACAAGCAGGCGCAGGCGCTGGAGCAGATGGACATCCCCTGGGTGCGCCGACCGCTGGACGAACAGCTGGCGACCTTGAGCGCCGAGTTGCACGAGCAGTGGCTGGCCTTCGATCGCGGGCTGCGCGAGGGGAAGCTGAAGCACCTCGACTACGACGAGGCGACAGCGACCCTGACATGCCGCCGTCCCAAGGCCGAGAACGATGCCGCGCAGCAGGATGCCTTCTATGAGCAACTGTCCTTCTGCGATGTGGCCGATGTCTTCCGCTTCGTGAACGAGCGGTGCCGGTTCCTGTCGGCATTGACGCCGCTGCAGCCGCGCTACGCGAAGCAGGTCGCCGACGAGGACAGCCTGATGGCCGTCATCGTGGCCCAGGCGATGAACCACGGCAACCTGCTGATCTCGCGCACCAGCGACATCCCGTACCACGTGCTGGAGGCCACCTACCAGCAGTACCTGCGCCTGGCCACGCTGCAGTCGGCCAACGACCGCATCAGCAATGCCATCGCCGAGCTGCCCATCTTCGAGCATTACTCGTTCGACCTGGAGACGCTGTACGGCAGCGTCGACGGCCAGAAGTTCGGCGTCGAGCGGCCGACCGTCAAGGCGCGGCACTCGCGCAAGTACTTCGGCCGCGGCAAGGGCGTCGTCGCCTATACGCTGCTGTGCAACCACGTGCCGCTGCAAGGCTGGCTCATCGGCGCCCACGAGTTCGAGGCTCACCACGTGTTCGACATCTGGTACCGCAACACCTGCGACATCGTGCCCGAGGCGATCACCGGCGACATGCACAGCGTGAACAAGGCGAACTTCGCGATCTTGCACTGGTTCGGGCTGCGCTTCGAGCCGCGCTTCACCGACCTCGACGGGCAACTCGGCGAAATCTACTGTGCCGGCGACCCGGCGCTGTACGAGCACTGCCTCGTTCAGCCGGCTGGGCGGATCGATCTGCAGGCCATCACCGACGAGAAGGAAAACATCGACCGCATCGTCGCCACGCTGGGGCTGAAGGAGATGACCCAGGGCACGTTGATCCGCAAGCTGTGCACCTACACGCAGCCGAACCCGACGCGCAGGGCGGTCTTCGAATTCGACCGGCTGGTGCGCAGCGCCTACACGCTGCGCTACCTGCGCGACCCGAAGCTGCAGCGCAACGTGCACCGCTCGCAGAACCGCATCGAGTCCTATCACCAGCTGCGTTCGGCGATTGCCCAGGTCGGCGGCAAGAAGGAGCTGACCGGCAAGACCGACATCGAGATCGAGATCAGCAACCAGTGCGCGCGGCTGATCGCCAATGCGATCATTTACTACAACTCAGCGATCTTGTCGTGCCTGCTTGCCAAGTACGAGGCAAGCGGAAATGAGAAGGCGCTGGCACTGATCAAGTCGACGTCGCCGGTGGCTTGGCGGCATGTGCATCTGAACGGGCACTACACCTTCCGCGACGGCGGGCGGGCGATCGATCTTGAAGCAATCATCCAGGGACTGAACCTGGAGTAGCGTCGAGTCTCCTGATGCCAGTTCCTTGAACGCACGGCTGATGTCCCATCGTGCAACAGGGGCTATTGGCTCCGTCCGTCTGTGCCGGCTTCGTTGATCAGAACGGTCCTTCCACTGAGCAGCGAGTCAAGGATCTGGTTGACCAGGACGGGATCGTCCCAGCCACTTCAGTCGGTAGCTATCCCACGTTGGCCTATGAAGGCGAGCTGCGAAATTGGACACGTTCGGATCGATGTCCTATAAACGATGCCGTCGGCATCGAGGCCCACACTGATGGCACGGCCGGCAAGGGAGAGAAAAATGACAACGCGTGACGCGAGGACGTCGCGGGTGGGGTCGCCGCGCCGAAATGTTGTGCTCCATGGGGCGGACGTGTGAACTGTCCTGCCACCACCAACGCTGACGCTGCCCCCGCACCGGACCTGCTGGCGCGAGCCTTCAACGCAGCACCGAACGGTTTCGTGCTGGTGGACCGGCAAGGGCGAATCGTCTCGGCCAATGCCGAACTGCACCGCATGTTCGGCTACGCGTTGGATGCGTTGACCGGGCTCGCGCTTGAATCACTGTTGCCCGACGCATTGCGCGAGTCGCACGTCGGACTGCGCACTGGATTCTTTGAACGTCCTGAGCCGCGCCCCATGGGCGCCGGGCGAGTGCTCTACGCGCTGCGCGCTGATGGCCATGAGTTCCCCGTCGAGATCGGGCTCAATCCGCTGGTGGGGCCTCACGGCCCTTTGGTGCTGGCCTCGGTGGTCGATGTCAGCGAGCGCCTCGGTCTGGAGTCGGCCTTCCGCGGTCTCTTCGACGCATCTCCATATGGGCTGCTCATCGTCGACGACAGCGGCAACATTTCGCTGGCAAACCAAGTCGTTGCCGATGTGCTGGGTCACACCCCGACTGCTTTGCAGGGGCAGCCGCTACATACCTTGTTGCCAGAGCGCTATCGCCCCGACCACGCTGCGCTGATGGCTGGGTACCGCAAGATGGGTGAGGCCCGCATGATGGGCCGTGGTCGCGACTTGACCGCCTTGCACGCCGACGGCACCGAATTGCCGGTGGAGATCGGACTGAGCCGAGTGCGCTGGCAGCGGCGCATGATGACGCTGGCAGTGGTCAGTGACATCAGCGTTCGCAAGCGGCTCGAGCTCGAGCTGCGCCAAGCCAACGACAACCTGCAGGAGTTCTCCTATGTGGCGTCGCACGACCTGCGCTCGCCTCTGCGGGGCATCGCGGATCTCGTCGAGTGGATCCAGGGCGATCTGGGCGAGCAAGCTCCAGCGGAGGTCACACGCAATCTTGGTCGCATCACGCAGCGAATCCAACGCATGGAGCGGCTCATCGACGACCTGCTCAGCTATGCCCGCGCCGGTCGCGCTGCCACCGAGTTCACGCCGATCGATCTTGACGCTCTGGTAAGAGGGATCATCGAAATCCAGCCCCCACCTGCGGAGTTTGCGGTCGATATCGACCTCGCGGTTCCAGCCTTTTTGGCTACACGCATACCGCTGGAGACGGCCCTTCGCAACCTTTTGAGCAATGCGCTCAAGCACCATGATCGACCGAGCGGGCGACTCAGCGTCGCCGCGTGTGTTGACGACAGCTTCTGCCGCATCAGCGTGACCGACGACGGCCCTGGCGTACCCGCGGCCGCGCGCGAGCGCATCTTCAAGCTCTTCCAGACGCTCACGGCTTCCGAGCGCGGCGGTTCCGGGATCGGGCTTGCACTGACCAAGCGGCTGGTCGAAGTTCATGGTGGGCGTATCGAGGTGATCTCGCCGGTGAGCGAAGGCCGCGGAGCGTGTTTCCGCTTCTGGTGGCCGCGCTTTCCCAGGAGAACCAGCGATGAATAATGCCTTGACCATCCTGCTTGTCGAAGACGACGACGTGGCGGCCGAGTCCGTGATGCGAAGCCTTAACACGAAGAGTGTGCCGTTTCCGGTCGTCTGGGCCGAAGACGGACTTGCAGCGCTGCAGATTCTGCGCGGTCAAGACGCTGCGCGGCACATTCACCGCCCGCTCGTGATCTTGCTGGACCTGAACATGCCGCGCATGAACGGCTTCGAGTTCCTGCAGCAGCTGCGCGCAGACCCCGATCTCCGCGACGAGGTCGTGTTCGTGTTGACCACGTCGGATGCCGATGCGGACCGCACGCGCGCCTATCACGAACAGATCGCGGGGTACATGGTCAAGTCGGCGGTCGGCCCGCAATTCGCCAAGCTGGCGCAGCTGTTGCTCAGTTACGCGTCAGCAGTCAGGTTGCCCTGATGATCGGCTTGGCGACGCACGCCGCTCTGCCACACATGTCGGTCTTGGTGGTCGACGACGATGACGTCGACCGCGAACGCGTGCTGCGCATCCTGCGGCATGCGCCCTTCGATGTTGATGCGACCGAAGCGACGTCCGGTGCGCAGGCACTTGAATTCGTCAAGGCCCAGTTGTTCGATTTCATCGTGCTGGATAACCAACTTGGCGACGCGCTTGGTGCGGAGATACTGCCGATGCTCAGGCGGACCTCGCGGCAAGCCTGTCCGGTGATCATGGTCACGGGCGAGGGAGACGAACAACTCGCAGTGCGGGCGATGCAACAAGGCGCGGCAGACTACGTACCCAAGCGGCACATGAGCACTGATGTCATGCTCCACTCGGTCCGCCATAGCCTGGAGCAGCATCACTTGCGCGAAGAATTGGCACTCGCTCACCGGCAATTGGAGCATCACGTCCGTGAGCAGGCTCGAACGATCGAGCAACGCGAGCGCGATCTGAAGTCCATCCTCGATCACATGCCGGCCCTGATTGCCTACTGGGATGCGACGCTGCACAACCGCTTCGGCAATCGTGCTCACGAAGACTGGTACGGGTTGGCCAGCGAACGCATGCCGGGCATGCACCTGCGTGCGGTAGCCGGAGAGGCCGGTTGGCGCGTGGCCGAGCCATACATCGAGGCTGTACTGGGCGGGAGGGAACAGAAGTTCGAATACACCATCCCGTTGCCGGGTGGCAACGGGATGCGTCATGGCGAGGCGCACTTGATTCCCGACTGGGGATCGGGCGGCAGCGTCGCCGGCTTCTATTCCCTCGTGACCGACGTCACAGCCGAGCGCGCCGCCAAGGCTGAACTCGCGGCTGCACGCGACGGGGCGAATGCGGTGGCGCAGGCCAAGGGCAATTTCGTGGCCAACATGAGCCATGAAATCCGCACACCCATGAACGCCATCGTCGGGTTGTCGCGGCTGGCGCTGGAAGACGACCTGCCTCCGCGTGCGCGCGACTATCTCGACAAAGTGCACAGCTCCGCCCTGGCCTTGATGGGAATTCTTGACGACGTACTGGACTACTCGAAGATGGAGGCGGGACAGTTGCGATTCGAATCGGTCGAATTCGACCTTGACGATCTGCTGCAGCGCATAGCGGACCTGTTCGCGGCGCGCACCGAGCAAAAGGGGCTCGAGTTCGTGTTCGAGGTGTTGCCGCACGTGCCGACTCGCCTGGTCGGCGATCCCTTGCGACTGTCCCAGGTCCTGTGCAATCTGGTAGGCAACGCCGTCAAGTTCACCGCGCAAGGCGAGATCCTGGTTGCCGTGGCGCTGGTCGAACTTCGCGGCCCGTCGGTCTGCCGATTGCAGTTCTCGGTGCACGACACCGGTGTCGGCATCGCGCCTGACAGTAGGCCAGGACTGTTCGACGCCTTCACGCAGGCCGACAGCTCGATCACGCGACGCTTCGGCGGCTCAGGCTTGGGTTTGACCATCTGCAAGCGACTGGTCCAGCAGATGGAAGGTGAGATCGATTTTTCCAGCACGCCGGGCGGCGGCAGCCAATTCAGCTTCACCGCCGCGCTCGGCATTGCCGACCCTGTCAACTCAATTGCCGAACGAAGCGAGGTTGCCGGCTTGCAGGTCCTGGTGGTCGATGACAACCGGGCCTGCCGGCGCGCGTTGGTCAACGCGCTGCAAGCGCTTGGGATACACAGCCACACCGCCCAAGGTGGTGCGGCCGCGCTCAGGCACCTCGAACGCGCATGCCGGCAAGAGCGCCCTTTCGACGCGGTCCTGCTGGACTCCAAGATGCCAGGAATGGATGGCCCTCACACGCTTGGCCGCATGCAGGAACAGGCGAATCGGCACGGTCGGCGGCCAACCCCGGTCATCATGATGGGGACCACGGGAGAACGCGAGCCGATACAGGCTTGCGCCGATGAAATCCATCCGTTTCATATCCTAGCGAAGCCGTTGTCGCGCACTCAATTGCTGGATGTCTTGTTGCGGCTGCGTCGCGGGCAGGCGGCAGGCGCGTCGACTGGTCAAGTGTCAACCATGGAGCACCTGGGCACACGGGCCTTAGCCCTTCACGGGGCGCGGGTCTTGGTGGTTGAAGACAACCTCGTGAATCAGCTAGTCGCGGCCGAACTGCTCAAATTCTTTGGTGTGGAGGTCACTCTCGTGGATGATGGTGTCGACGCCCTGCAAGCCGTACGCGATGCTGAGGCCAGCTGCTTTGACGCGGTGCTGATGGATCTGCATATGCCGCGCATGGATGGTTTCGAGGCCACGCGGCGAATTCGGGCCATGCCGCACGCCTCGTCGATTCCTGTGATCGCTATGTCGGCCGCAGTTCTGCCCGAGGATCGAGCGCAATCATTTGCCGCCGGCATCGCGGACCATATTGCCAAACCCATCGTGGCCGAACGCTTGGTGGAAGTCTTGCTCAAGTGGCTAAAGCCGAAGCCACGTCAATCGCCTCCTTGAATACTGACGTCGCCAGAGACAGGCAGAAAAAAATCGGCTTTGGGCTTACACCCCCAGCTGCGGGTCAAGGACTTGGACTTCGAACATCAGGCGATCGTGGTGCGCAACGGTAAGGGAGGCAAGGACAGTTGGCGCGCGCCAGGGTCATTTGGTCGGCTGACCGGGCGGCCGGTCGAGGTGGCGTGTTCATGCCCGATGCGCTGGAACGCAAGTATCCGCGCGCCGGTTCGTCATGGAGTTGGTTCTGGGTCTTCCCATAGGCCAGTCATTCAACCGATCAGCGCTCGGGCGTAGTCCGCCGACACCACATGCACGACCAGGCGTTCCAGCGCGCTTTCAAACGCGCCGTCCACGGCGCCGGAATCCTCCAGCCGGCCACGCCGCACACGCTGCGCCACTCTTTCGCAACCCATGTCTTGCAAGCCGGCTATGACATCCGCACGGTGCAGGCGTTGCTGGGGCACGCCGACGTCGCCACGACGATGATCTACACCCATGTGCTCAAGGTCGGAGGCGGTGCAGTGCGCAGTCCGGTCGACTCGCTGTCTCTGATTTGATCGGCGAGCGATGATGTCGGGGTTCACTCGGCGCCATCGTCAAGTCCACGCGCAGCCAGGTGAGCGAGACCGGCATAGCCCAGCACTCGCAGTGTGGCGTTTGGGTCATCGCCCTCCCTGTTGACGATGAAGCGGCACTGCACCCGCAGCAACTTGTCCAGGCGCAGCCCGGTGAAGAACGCCTGAAGACGGTCAACGGCTTCGAGCTTTTCGATATGCAGTGTGCCAGGCATCCCGGCACCATCACAGACCGCGAATTGGTACGGCTTCAGGTCGATGACCACGGTGCGGATGCGGCGCATTCTTCGCCGCAGGTCGGCAAGCGCGGCTCGCAGGCACGCCGCGCCCACTCCGGGGCGTGAATCCGCTCGGCGCTCCCACAGCCAGACGAACGCCAGATCGCCGGCTTCGATGAGCATCTGCGCATCGCGATGCTGTTCCAAGAAGGCGTTGACTTGCATGAGATCGACGTCCGCCATGCAATCGGAGGCAGTCAGCAGATCGCCCTGCCCGCCCAACGCCACACCGCCCTCGCGCTCGAACGTGTAGGCCATCCCGCAGGCGATCGCGTCCGGCGTTTCGCTCCCGGTGGCCTCACGCAACTCGGCGCGCCACTCGTAGGCGCGCACGGGGACCTCCTCGTCTACCGCATAGCGCAGCACTTCGATGCTCACGTCGCCGGCGTTCGTGGAAACGATATGACGTGCCAGGTCCTTTCCTGCGCCTTCGCGCGCGCGCATCTCCGGATTCCAGCGTCGATAGCCGTTGCTTGTGACGTCCACCGTGAAGAACGAGCGGATCGTTCGATGAGACAGCTTCGATTTGAGGACCTGATACAGGGCATCGGCCAGGCCTGCCTGATTGGCTGGCTCATGGACCCATCGAGCGAGGTCTTCGGGATGCTCGCCGCCGCTCACCGCGAACATGCTCGCTTGCATGCCGTTGTCCCTGTCGTCCTCGATTCGGGGTACCACGACAAGAAGTCTCGAAATGACCTCGACGCACAGCCGCTGTCGGGCCAGGAATTCGACGGGAACCGGTGGCCCCAGCTTTGTCACGAGCGAGGCGGATAGCAATCGCCCGAACGTGCTATCGGGATGCTTGAGCGACGCCGGCAGTTCGACGACGGCGTCGCAGCCGCTGGCGGCGCGTATCAATTCCCCCAGAAACTCGCGCACTGACGCAACGGTTGCGTCGTGCAACTCGCCAGGCAAGAGCTGAACGGGCATGCCCAGTTCGTCGTCGTCCAGCCAGCGCGCATACACGGCAACCAATCTTCGGAGCAACGAGGGTGCAATCACGGTGACAGCCCTGTGTCGTGCCCGACATGAAGCATTCAACATGGCACGAGCTTCCAGCCAGTCTACTGCCAAGCCCAGTCCGCGCACACAAGTCAGCTGCTGTCACGCCACGAACACTCTTGCGCCGACTCAACCTCGTTTTGAGGCCATCCGGGTGGCTCCATAGCGGACGGTCACGTACTTCCGCTTTTGGCCGGGACTGTGAGTTCGCGGACGAGCCCGGCAGCGGTCTTTCGGCGTCCTCACAAGTTTGCTCTATGGCGGCTTGCGGCGAGTTCTGCGAACAGGTGGTCCCGGCCAAGAGCTGTCGTCCGCGAACGTCAGCTCTTGCACAGCTGACAAATGATTTTCAGTACGTCTATCTGGCCCCAGCCGGCGAAGTCGATTTGAGGCGGCCGAGATGGGCATGAGTGTCTGACGACGAGGTCGAGCTAATGTTCGCCAACATATCGGCAGGACTGCATACGTCGCCCAGGCTGTGGTGCATCACGTGCGTATAGATCAAGGTGGTCTCGACGTCCTTGTGTCCGAGCAACTCTTGAACCATGCGAATGTTGTGTCCGGACTCCAGCAGGTGTGTTGCGAAGGCGTGTCGGAACGTGTGGCAGCTCACCGGCTTGTTGATACCTGCGGCGGCCACGGCGTCCTTGACAGTTCTCTGCAGCGTCTTCTCATGGATATGAAACCGCACTTGACGACCTGTCAACGGATCGACGCAGCGATTGGCGGAAGGAAAGATGAACTGCCACCCGAGAAGGTATCCCGCCTTGGGATATTTTCGGACAAGCGCTCGTGGCAGCGGCGCCTCTCCGAAGCCGACCTGCAGGTCTTGCTGGTGGAGGGTAGACACTTTCTCCATGTGCAATGCCAGTGGCCCTTTCACGCTTTGGGGCAGCACT
>Ga0105243_10000943_pt1 | contig 27256 bp, 25 predicted proteins | sample KBSM34metaG_FD_81525 | JGI IMG/M metagenome (GOLD analysis project Ga0105243, IMG submission 81525) | Miscanthus rhizosphere microbial communities from Kellogg Biological Station, Michigan, USA - KBS M3-4 metaG | ecosystem: Host-associated > Plants > Roots > Rhizosphere > Soil | place... | reverse complement strand
TGCGCATGGCTGCTGACAAGTCGGAAACGGAGTCCAGGACAACGGTGTTGACGCCCGCGGTCTCGGTGAACACCAGGGTGTTCGGGAGGTTTCGTTCCAGCCACGACCCGAACGTTGGGCTGCCGGTGAAGTCGACGATCCGCACCTCGGGGCTGGTCGCCAGCTGCCCCGCGACCGGGGCGTCCACGGTGTCGACGACCAACTGGACGGCGTCGGCAGGCAGCTGTGCCTCGGTCAGCACCTCACGCATCACGCCCACCGCGAGCGCGGTCGCGAGCACCGAGCGCGGGTGCGGCTTGACGAGAACCGGATTTCCCGTCGCCAGGTTCGCGAGGATCGCCGGGTAGGCGTTCCAGGCGGGGAACGAGGCGCAGGCGACGACGAGTGCGGTGCCGAGCGGGCGGGCGCGGAATCGCTTCCGCAGGGTCACGTCCGACTTGCCGAATCGCTGCTGCCACGTCACGTGTCCGGGTACCCGGGTCATGGCCGACCAGGCCATCGCCACGGCCTCGAGGCCGCGGTCGAGTGCATTGGTCCCGCTTCCGCTGCAGGCCATGTTGAGGCTCTGTCCGGTGGTGTGGGAGGTGACGGCCGCGAACTCCTGGCCGCGCTGGTGGATCCGGTGCAGTGCCTCCAGGCACACACCGATCCGGCGTTCGACGTCGGCGTCGCGGAGGGCGGTGGCCGCGGCGGCCGCACCCACGAGCGCCTCGTCCACGGAGGGTGCGCTGTAGCTGACGTTGAGCGCCTTCGCGGTGTACGGCGAGACCTCGTCGGCGGTGATCACCGAGCCTGTGGGAGACGAAAGCGTCAGGGTGGCACCGTCGTAGGCGCCGAGGATGGCGTCGGCCTGCGCGGCGTCGGGCGGGGTGATGGGCGCATACCCGGTCCACGCGGTGCGGGTGCGGTTGGCCTCTGCCGCTGCCTGCAGCAGTTCGAGGTGGGTTTCGAAGAACATGGGCGCTCGTTCCTGTGTCAACAGATTTGTGGCGAGATCAGTCAGTCATCGGGGTGGGTGGGGTGTGCGGACGAGGGGCGGTCGTCCGCTTTGACCGATATAACTACTGTTATTGAAGTGAACCAGGACACACAGCGGGTTGTCAACGGTTGACGATGTCGGGCCGTTCGAGGGTGAGAGTGCGTCGGGCTAGCGCGGGAGCCGAGCGCCGAACGGAAACGGCTCGAAGCGCACGGAGGTGCGTTCCAGCCTGGCCTCGCAGCCGCGGCAGCGCAGCGCCGGGAGCAACCAGGAGCCACACTCGGGGTGGCGGATCTTCGGACCGAGTGGGAGGGCGCCGGGATGCGCGACCTCTGTCCACGACAACAGGAAGGCGAAAATCGGGAACAATCCCCTGCCGCGCGGGGTCAGCAGGTACTCGCGGCCGCCGCCGTGTTCGCTCCGGGTGAGTATCTGCACCTCGGACAGCCGTCCCAGCCGCTCGGTGAGGGTCGTCGGCGAGATGCTCAGGATCGACTGGAACTCGCCGAAGCGGCGAACCCCCGACAGCGCCAAGCCCGTGACCATGGCGCTCCAGCGGTCGCCGATCGCCTCCATGACCTCGGTGAACTGCAGGTCGGCCCGGCTCACCGAGGGGGCAGTGCGCGTCGACCGCCTTCGCCCGCCCCGTGCCACGAGGACCAGCGATTCGCGGTCCAGTTCGAGCTGTGCATCCCGCGCGCCGATGGCGCCGTCGCACTGCCTGCACATCATCGCCGGTGGCCCCCGGTGGCCGCAGTCGATGTGCACCAACTCGGGTTGCAGCAGCCCTTCCGGGGACCATTCGCGCTGCCATGCCCACACACTGGCCAGGATCTCCCAGGTCGCCAGGCCGAGCTCGGTCAGCAGGTAGTCGTGGCGGTCGCCGCCGTTCGACTGCGGCCTGCGTTCCATCAATCCCGCCTCGACCAGCGCGTTCAGTCGTGCAGTCAGCATGGCGGGCGGAGCGCCGGTTCGGTCGATCCACTGGCTGAAGCGGCGCACGTGATCGACGAAGACCTCGCGCAGGATGGCAAGTGTCAGCCGGTCGCCGAGCAGGTCGATCGTCTGGGCGACCGGACTAGGAGGTGCGGCGGCGCCGGGTTCGGCCACGTCACCCACCTTCCCGTACTGCCTGCGACGATCGCGTCCCGCAGATCGCTTGTTCAGGCCTCCAACACAATAGCGATGCCCTGTCCCACGCCGATGCACGCAGCCGCGACCCCGATGCCCCCGCCGAGTCGGCGGAGATGGCGCAGGCAGTCGACCACCATCCGAGCCGCCGACGCACCGATCGGATGACCGAGGGCGATGGCGCCGCCGAAGGGGTTGACGCGATCGGCCGGGATGCCAGGGAGCTCGCGCAGGCAGGACAGGACCATCGCGGCGAACGCCTCGTTGAGCTCGAGCACTCGAACGTCGGCGAGCTCGAGACCCGCGCGGTCAAGGGCCTTTGCGATCGCGGCGACGGGCGCCAGCGCGAACTTGTCGGGCTCGGCGCCGACGACCGCCGAGGCCAGCACCCGGCCGAGCGGTTCGACACCGAGTTCGTCGGCGACGGCTCCGGTGCCGACCAGCGCCGCGACCGCTCCGTCGCTGATCGGGGACGAGTTCCCGGCGGTGACGCTGCCGCCGCTCGAGAAGGCCGGCCGCAGGGCGGCCAGGGTGGCCGCGTCGGTCTCGCGGATCGGTTCGTCGCGGTCGAGGGTCGGGTGCGGCGTGACGAAGCCGTCGTGCACGCCGTCGGTCCACGCCCTGGCGGCCAGTTCGTGGGACCGCAGCGCCCATTCGTCCTGCTCGAGGCGGCCGACGCCCAGCTGCTCCGCCACCAGTTCCGCCGATCTGCCGAGCGTCTCGACCCAGGCCGCGGGGAATCGGGGGTTCGGCATCCGCCACCCGACCGTGGTGGGGATCAGCTCCATCGATCGGGGGAACGCGGAGTCCACGGGCGGGAGCACGTAGGGCGCGCGGCTCATGCTCTCCGAGCCGCCCGCAATCGTGATCTCGGCGTCGCCGACCGCGACGCGCCTGACCGCGGACAACACCGCCTCGGCGCCGGAGCCACACAGACGGTTGACCGACACCCCGGGAATCGTGTGCGGAAGCCCCGCCAGCAGCAGCGCCATCCGGGCCACGTTGCGGTTGTCCTCGCCCGCGCCGTTGGAATTTCCCCAGACGACGTCGTCGATGCGGCCTGGATCGAGCGCGGGGTGCCTGCGGACCAGGTCGGCGATCGGAAGGGCGGCCAGGTCGTCGGCCCTGACGCGCGAGAGCGCCCCGCGGGCCGCCCCGAACGGGGTTCGGACGGCATCGATCACCCACGGCGCGCGACGGTCCGACGGGGAAAGGCTCTGGGTCATGGGGACTCCTCCTGTGCGGTCGGGGTGCGGCCCTTGCGGAAACTCGCCCGCCTGTTGTCTACTTCAATAACTGTAGCGAATGGAAGGAGCCTCATGTCGATAGCCGACGTGCTTCGTACCGCGGCCGATCGGTACGGGCCCGCGATCGCGATCGAGGACAGCTGCAAGTCTCGAACGTTCACCGAACTGTCCGACCGGGCGCACGCGCTGGCCGGAGCCCTCGATGACCTCGGGCTCGCCATGGGGGGCCGGGTCGTCGTCCTGCTCGGCAACGTCGTAGAGGCGGTCGAGGTCGATCTCGCGCTGTCGATCGGCGGCTTCGTCCGGGTCGCGCTCAATCCGCGTGTCGGGCCGATGGATTGGGAACGCGTCGTGCACGACTGCGCGCCGGCTGCGCTGATCGTCGACCCTCGGATCGAGGGCGCGGCCGAGTTCGCCGCCCGGACGCTCACCCCGACAGTGATCACCGTCGACGGGACCACGTCGACCGGGCCGTCGCTCGACGAGTTGGCGACGGGTGCCGCACGCCACGCTGCGATGCCTACGCCCGAGCCGGATTCGCTGTGCGCGCTGCACTATTCGTCCGGGACAACCGGGGTCCCGAAGGGCGCCCAACGGACCCACGCGAACCGGCTGGCTTCGCTGGGCGCGATGCGCGATCACGTGCTCGCAGGCACCCTCGACGGCGCCGAGCCGGCGGTGTTCCTGCATGCGGGCCCCGTCATTCACACCAGCGGGCTCTTCGTGTTGCCGTTCCTCGAGGCCGGCGGACGCCAGGTGCTGCTCGATCACATCGGTCCGGCGGGTCTGATCGACGCCGTCGAGGCCCACGCCGCGACGCACACCGCGCTGGTGCCCACGGTCATCGCCCGGCTGCTGGACTTCGACGACGACCGACTGTCGGTGATGCGGCGCATGCGCATGCTCGCGTATGCGGGCGCACCGATGCCGGTCGAGCACCTCCGGCAGGCATACCACCGCATCACGCCCAATCTCGTTCAGTACTACGGGATGGTCGAGGCGATCCCGCCGCTGACCGTGCTGACCGCGGCGGACCACCGGCGCGGCGTACTCGAGAACCCCGACCTGCTCGGATCGGTGGGGCGGGCCTGCCCGGAGGCGGACATTGTCATCCGCGATCTCGGTGATGCCGTCCCCGACGGGGAGGTCGGCGAGCTCGTGGTCGCAGGCCCCGCGGTCAGCCCGGGATATCACAATGCGGGCACGCGAACAGATCTGGGCAAGAGTCATGTCGACGGCGAGCTCTACTCGGGCGACCTCGGTTACCGCGACCAAGACGGCTACATCCACCTGACCGGCCGCAGCAAGGACATGATCATCACCGGCGGATACAACGTCTATCCCCGCGAGGTGGAGGAGGCGATCTCCGCGATCCCCGGGGTCGACGATGTCGTGGTCGTCGGGCTGCCCGACGAGGTGTGGGGGCAACGCATCGTCGCCGCGTACACATCGGCGGCCGACGCGGGGGTCGACGACGACATCGTCCTGGCGGAGAGCCGCAGCCGACTGCCCGACTACAAACGCCCCAAGGCCGCGCACTGCGTCGACCGTCTTCCGTTGACCGCGCTGGGCAAGGTGGACCGGGCGGCGGCCGCCGAGCTTCTCGGTGCCCTCGTCCGTGCCGCATCGTGAACTCACGCAAACACTTACACCGACAGCTCCCGATAGAGGAAACATCATGACCGACTCTTTCCTGTCCACCCTGCGCCTGCCGGTCGTCGCGGCACCGATGTTCCTGGTGTCCGGCCCGGAGCTCGTCACCGCAGCCTGCACCGCAGGCATCGTCGGCTCCTTCCCGACGCAGAACTGCCGCACCGCGGCGGACCTCGACACGTGGATGGGGTCGATCACCGATCAGCTCCGCGCGGCCGAGGCCGCCTCGGTCCCCGTCGCCCCGTGGGCGGCAAACGTGATCACGCACAGCAGCAACGCCCGCCTCGAAGACGACCTGCGCCTCATCGCCGAATACAAGCCGCAGATCGTCATCACCGCCCTGGGGTCCCCGAAGCCCGTGATGGACACCGTCAAGGGGTACGGCGGCACGGTGATCGCCGACGTCGTGAACCTTCGCCTCGCACACAAGGCCGCAGACGCGGGCGTGGACGGCATGGCCTGCGTGTCGGCGGGCGCAGGCGGACACACGGGTCACCTGTCGCCTTTCGCGTTCACCTCTGCCGTGCGCGAGTTCTTCGACGGGATGATCATCATCGGGGGCGGCATCAGCGACGGTCACGGTGTCGCGGGTGCGATCACCGCAGGCGCCGACCTGGTCTACATGGGTACCCGGTTCCTGGCGGCCGCGGAGAGCATGGCCGCGGACGGGTACAAGCAGATGGTCGTCGACCACGGTCCCGACGACCTCGTGGTCAGCTCCGCGATCACCGGCACCCCGGCTTCCTGGCTCAAGCCCAGCCTCGTCGCCTGCGGGCTCGATCCCGACAATCTGACGCCGCCGACCGGGGAGAAGAACTACACCGCCGGTACGGAATCGATGAAGCGATGGAAGGACGTCTGGGCTGCCGGCCAGGGGCTCCAGCCCATCCGGGCGATCGAACCGGTGAGCACGATCGTCGAGAGCATCGAAAAGGAGTACGTCGAGGCGTTGCAGCGGTCTAGTCGGTTGATCGCGACCGCGGTGCGTTGAGGCCCGCGCCGCGCCCGCGCCGCCGACATGTCGCACGCCGTGGCTACGGTTGACCGGTGACCGCCAAGGCCCGCCGCAAGACCAGCCGCCAGTCGACGAAGTCCGACTCCCCCGCCGCCGGTGCGGGGGAACGTATCTGGGTGCTCGAGGTGCCGTTCCGGGCGCCCGCCCCCGGCGCGAAGTACTACGGCGGAATCAAAGCCCACGCCTACGTCGGGTCGAGCCTGCCCGAGGAGCTCCGTCCCTACGCGGCGAAGCCGTACTCGTACCAGCAGTGGGTCGAGGACGAGCTGAACGGCACCAGGGGCCCGTCCGCGGAGGCCGCCAGGAAGGAGTTGCGACCCGAACAGATCGAGGGGGCCGCCGCGATCGCCCGGGCGGCCGAGGCGAACTCCCGGGGCTTCTGCCTCTCGGACGACCCTGGCCTTGGCAAGACGCTCAGCGCGATCGCCGGCGCGAAGGCAGTTGCTCAACAGCGCGGTGGCGAGGCGATTCTCGTCACCGTGGACCGTCCCACTTCGATCACCATCCCACACTGGCGTGCGTCGATCGCGGCCGTCGGGGACGGCGGATACCGGTGGCTGATCATCTCCCCCGACCAACTCAAGAAGCTCATCGCCCGCAACGGCAGGCCGAGGTACCGGTTCGATGTCGTCGTCAACGACGAGGCGCACAATTTCCGACACGACTCGCAGCGCACCGACTACCAGCGTCGGGTGACCCGGCACCTCGACCCGCCCGAGAAGGCGCCGTTCGTGATCTCGCTGACCGCGACCCTCGGGCACCACCCCGGCGAGTGGCGCTACCTGTCGTCGCTGCTGGCGCAGGTGCACCGCGAGCCGCCGCAACGGTGGGACGAGCTCGGCGCCCGGCTGGTCGAGCTCGGGGTGCCGCTGGAGCGGTACATGGGCCGCTGGCAGTGGACGGCGGAGGCGAAGGCGTCCGGTCGGGTCCAGGCCGATGCCGTCGCCCTGGTGCGCGACGCGATGACCTCGGCCGAACCGCCGGTGATGCTGCACCGCGACGCGCCATGGGGCCAGGCCCCGATCGACGGGCTCGGCGTCGACCTGACCTTCGAGCAGCGGCGGCAGTACGAGATGGAGTGGGGCGACTACCGGCGCGAGATGCAGCTCGCACGAACCGGTTCCGACACCGCTCGCGGGCGGGCGGCGCTGATCCGGTTCCGGCAGAAGGCCGGGATGATCCGTGCGCCGCACACCGGGGACCTGGTGGCGGCGACCGTGGAACGCGGTTACCAGTGCCTGGTCGCGACGGAGATGGTGAGCACCGGCGCGGAGCCGGTGGCCGACCTGCTCGAGGATCGCGGCATCGCGGTGTCCCGGATCTTCGGCGGCCGCCGCGACGCCGAGAACGAGCGGCTGCGGTTCCAGCGCGGTGAGACCAGGGTGGTCGTGTTCAACACGACCTCCGCGATCAGCCTGCACGCCGCCGAGCACCTCGCCGACGGGAGTCGCGCCACCGCCACCCCGCGGATCGGGTTCTTTCACCAGCCCCGGTATTCCGGCATCGCCGCCCGGCAGACCATCGGTCGCGGGCACCGCGACTATCAGGTCTGCCCGTGGTCGCTGCTCTACGCCACCGACACGGTCGAGGAGTCCGCGGCCACCACGATGGTCGACCGGCTGATGGTCACCTCGGCCAGTGTCGACGGCGACACCAGTGCGTTGGCGTCGATCGCCCGGATGTTCAACGCCGACTGGATCGACGAGCGGGCCTTCGATTGAGTTGACGTGCGCGATCCGGGTCCCGCTCAGCGGGACAAATCGGTTCGGTGGTCGGGGCACGGCACCTAGCCTCCGATTCGGACGAACCTGGACGCAGCCATCGGCTCGGGGGATATCTTCGGCAACTGGGTGTCGCTCGGTGCATGCCCATTGACCGATTCGGCATCTGGCCGCATCGCATCGGATCTTCTGTTCGAAGGGAATTTCATGGCGACCTACGTCATCACCGGCTGTGCCTCCGGCATCGGCGCGGCCACCAAGGCGCGGCTGGAATCCGACGGCCACCGCGTCATCGGCGTCGATCTGCACAACGCGGACGTCAACGTCGACCTGAGCACGGCCGACGGGCGCCGCGACGCGATCGCGCAGGTGGCAGCGCTGGCCGACGGCAGCATCGACGGATACGTCCCGTTCGCCGGCCTGGCCGCCGCCGCGGGCCGCCCCGCGAATCTGCTGATCGCGGTCAACTACTTCGGCGCCATCGAACTCCTCGAGGGCCTGCGCCCGCTGTTGGCCGCGGGCAAGAACCCGTCCGTGGTGCTGGTCAGCTCCAACTCCACCACCAGCCAACCGAACTGGCCGACCGATCTCGCCGACGCCTGCCTGGCAGGCGACGAATCGGGCGCCAACGCTGTCGCCGCGACATTCGGGGAGTGGGCCGCCATCCAGGCGTACCCGGCCACCAAGGCCGCGTTGGCCTACTATGCCCGGACGAAGTCCGCCGAGTACATCGCGCAGGGCATCCGACTCAACGCGATCGCGCCCGGCCTGATCGACACCCCGATGACCCAGGAGGGGCGCAAGGACCCGCTGGTCGGCGCGGGCATGGAGCATTTCCTGTCCACCATCCCCGCCGGGCGCGGCGGCAAGCCCGAGGAGGTGGCCGCTCTGGTGGCGTTCCTGCTCGGCCCCGAGGCCAGCTACTTCGTCGGGTCCGTCGTGTTCGTCGACGGTGGCACCGATGCCGCGGCCCGCGGCAAGGACTGGCCGAAGGTGTGGGACCTGAGCTAACCGGTCCTCGAGGGCCGGAAAAGGCGCAGGTCGGCGGCGGCGCCCGCGAGAACTAGACTGGCGGGTGGCCGCCCTGTCGCGGTCACCACCGGAAGGACCACAATCACACACTCTGCTGCCCCGAATGACATCTACTTCGTTCCCCCGGAGCAGGAGACGAGCGACGCCGTGCGGGACGCGTCCGCGGCAGCCGAGGCGCGGCTGCGCGATCGCCCCGAGGTCGTCCGGTTCAAGGGCCGCTTCGCGCTCTCGATCACCACGACGACCCCACACGAGGCCGTGGTGGAGGACCTGCTGTTCATCCGCGACACCCTTGACGCCGCCGGCATCGAATACCTGCTGGTGCGGGGCAACGACGAGCGCCCGGTGATCGCCGTCAACTGGGCCGACCGCAAGATCCTGCGCGCGGCTCTCGTCGCGGCGTGCGAGGACCTCCCGTTCTACTCGAAGACCGTCGATGCCAAACGCAGCCCGGCGGTCCTTGTGGCCGACGGCACGCTGTCGACCACGTCGAAGGCCCGCATCTTCCGGTTGTTCCGGCCGCGGGTCGAGCTGGCGAGCGGACTGAACTACGGGGCGTCGACGGGCGTGCAGATCGAGCTGTGGTCGATATCGGACGACGAGATCGTGTTGCCCATCGAGAACTCGCTGACCCGACGAACAGTGCGCCCCGAAGAGGCCGTGCGGGGCACGGTCGAACGGTTCGGCAAGGTGTGGCCGACCATCGAGAACATGTTTGCCGACCACGCGTCGGACATCAACTTCGATGTGGACCTGGTGTTCTCGTGGGTGGACGGCTCATCCAAGGAATGGCAGGCGCAGCGCGCCAAGCGCATGCAGAACCACGTGGTCGGGGAGGGCGACGACTCCGAGGCCCGCTTCCGTCAGATCGACGAGTTGAAGTATGCGCTGCGGTCCGTCCACATGTATGCGCCGTGGATCCGGCGCATCTTCGTGGCCACCGATTCCGCCCGGCCCGCGTGGCTGGCCAACGACTCCCGGGTCACATTCATGCCGAGCGAGGAGTTCTTCGCCGACACGTCGGTGCTGCCCACCCACAACTCGCAGGCCGTGGAATGCCAGCTGCACCACATCCCCGGCCTTGCCGAGCACTTCCTGTACTCCAACGACGACATGTTCTTCGGCCGGCCGGTCGGACCCCAGATGTTCTTCTCCCCCGGCGGCGTCAGCATGTTCATCGAGGCGACAACGCGAATCGGATTGGGCCACAACGACGGGGAGCGCAGTGGGTTCGAGAACGCGGCGCGGGTCAACCGTCGGTTGCTGCAGGAGCGCTTCGGTCTGATGACCACCCGGCACCTCGAGCATGCGGCCACTCCGCTGCGCAAGAGCGTGATGGCCGAGATGGAGAAGGAGTTCCCCGACGAGTTCGCGGCCACGGCCGCAAGTACTTTCCGGGCGAGCTCCAACATTTCGGTCACCAACTCGCTGTATCACTACTACGCGTTGATGAGCGGACGCGCGGTGGCACAGACCGCGGCCCGGGTGAAGTACGTGGACACCACCATGAAATCCGGTCTCAAGGAAATGGATTCGCTGCTTGCCAAAAGATCGATGGACTTTTTCTGCCTCAACGACGGCAGCGCGCCCGAGATCGATCTCGAGCTGCGCACCGCGAAGGTGACGCAGTTCCTGGAGAACTACTTCCCCATCCCCGCACCCTGGGAGTCCTGAAGCGCTCTATACCCTTGGCTGTCTCACCGTCCCGGACGCGCGTGCGTCAGGTGGGACACCGATCCGGACCCCGGCCACTTCTTGAGCCCAACGCGATCGGGCGTGACCCGCTTCTTCACGAACTGGGCCTCGAGTTCCGGGTCGGCGGCGCCAGTGAACCGCCACAGCGTGGTGTCGGTCGTGCGTGGCGCCATCGCCCACGACTCGGCGCGGTACACCGCCCGAACAATGTTGTCCGCAAACACGATCACCGGAATGTTGACGGTCTCGCGAACAGCGTTCCCGGCCGCCCACGACTGACGTGCCATCGCGTAGATCTCATCCTGAGTCGCCCCCCGTTTCGCCGCTCCCTTCACCTCGACCAGGAAGCACGGCGTGGGTAGGTCCGGCACCGGTTCCGCCGCATACTGCAGCACCAGATCATCTACCGGTGCAGCCGTGAGCTCGAGAGTTTCGCCTGCGAGGTTGGTGAGGCCGGGAGTTTCGGTCTCCTGCTCGAGCAGGCCGAGCACGCCTGCGAGCGCCATGCGAACCCCGTCCGCGGCCCGATCGTCGTCGGTGGCCGTGATCTGATGCTGCACAATGTAGTGCTCCACCTCGTGGCCGGCGTCGTAGATGCTGCGAATACGCCTGATGCTCGCGGTGGTGACCTCGGGGCGGTCCGTCTCCTGGCCCTCGAGCAACTGACGACTCTCGGTCTCCTCCAGCGCCGCCCACACGTGGCCGAATACGCGGTTGCCGCGTCCACTCCCCACGTAGAAAACCGACCGGTTGCGTGGATCCAACAGCGCGTACACGTACACGCCCAACTGTTCGGCCACCCGCGCGGGCAGTGGTTTCGGGGCGGGACGAGTCTGATGAACCGTCGTCACGATCAGGCGCAGCGCCGCGAGCCTGAGGGCCACCGGGACACCGTGGCCGTCACCGTCGATCCGATCGAACAGCGCTGCCGATGCCGCCTGCACCGACGTGAACGTCCGCCCCACATTTCGCCCGAGGGCCGTGGCCACATCGGCGAACTGCGCCAGCCGCACCCGCGGATCCGGCGATGCGTCGGCCAGGTCGTTGGATGCGAGAAAGGTCTGGACCTCTGGCGAGGCAAGCCAGCGCGGTGTGATGTCGATCGGAACTGTCCAGACGGTAGCCATGCCCCGACTCTAGTGAACGTCGCCGTGAAAGTAGCTGGTCGCGCGCCGGCTACACCCGGTCGGCACTCACCGGCACCACCGGGAGTTCGCTGTCTGCGATCCGAACCCGGGCCGAGGCGAGTCGCCGCGCGGTCTCCCCTGCGGTGACGTACTCGCCGACGATGTCATGGCCGCCCATCGGGACGACGGAATGAACGATGGTGCCTGGGTAGACGTGCACCATGTTGTGGCCCTGGGCGCCGTCGCGTCCGCGCTGGGCTCCTGGCGGCACGGTGAGATCCTGCGTGTAGCAGGTGGCGGAGGCGACAGAGACGGGGATGCCGGCGAACGTCGCGGTCGTCGAGTAGTGAAGATGGCCTGCCAGGATGGCCCGCACATCGCTGCCGCGCAGTACCTCGGCGAGCCGCGTCTGGTCGCGCAACTCCACGAGCACCGCGAGATCCTGCACGCACGGAACCGGCGGGTGGTGCAGCGCCAGGATGGTGCCGTGTGGTGCAGGCGTCTCGAGTTCGGCTGCAAGCCAACGTAGTTGGGCCTCACAGATCTCGCCGTAGTGGTGTCCGGGCACCGTCGAGTCGAGGGTGATGATGCGCAGGCCGTCGACATCGTAGGTGCGATCGACCGGCCCGGTTTGCGGATCCTCGTCGAAGAGCACGGCGCGGAAGTGGGCGCGGTCGTCGTGATTGCCCATGGCCCAGATGACCTGCGCACCGAGAGAGTCCGCGACGGGGTCGACGAGGGCGCGAAGCTTCGCATAGGCGCCGGGTTCGCCCTTGTCGGCGAGGTCGCCGGTGAACACCAGCGCATCGGGCCTCGCCTGTGACGCCTCGATCTCGGCGAAGATCTGCCGTAGTCGGGCCTCGCTGTCGACCCCGCCGTAGAGCGCGCCGGGGCGATCGAGCAGGTGGGTATCGCTCAGGTGGAGTAGGACGTGTGATGGGCGCGGATACTCGGCCGTGCGCATGGTGCTGATCGGTCTCTCGCTTCCGCTCGCCCCCGACGTGCAGGTGCCCGGCTGGGGGCACCTACCCGGACTCCACACTAGCCAGGTGGACGCCCGGAGGCCGAAGGTGTGGCAGATCGACGCCTGAGCCTCGCGGCACGGCGGGTCGGACCCGGGAACCGGGCCGACCCGCCGTCCGGGGCTAGGATCCCGTCCGGATCCATTCCTCCAGGTGCGGCGACTCGGTGCCGATCGTGGTGCCGTCGCCGTGCCCGGTGTGCACCCGGGTCTCCGCCGGTAGCGCGAACAGTCGGTCGCGGATCGACCCGATGATCGTCGGGAAATCGGAGAACGAGCGCCCGGTCGCCCCCGGTCCACCGGAGAACAGGGTGTCGCCGCTGAACAGCTCGCCCGCCTCGGGCAGGTACAGGCAGGTCGAGCCCGGAGAGTGGCCGGGCGTGTGGATGGCCTGGATCTCCGTGCCCGCCACCGCGATACGCTGACCGTCCTCGAGCGGCAGGTGCGCGACCTCGGGGTGGGTCATCCGCCACAGCACGTCGTCGGCGGGGTGCAGCAGGATCGGGGCATCCAGACGTTCCGACAGCTCCGGCGCGACAGTCACGTGGTCGTTGTGCCCGTGGGTGAGCACGATCGCCTTCACCCGCCTGCCTGCGACCGCATCGATGATCGGCTGCGCGGTGTGTGCGGCGTCGACGATCACCACCTCGGAGTCGTCGCCGATCAGCCAGATGTTGTTGTCGACGTCCCAGGTGCCACCGTCGAGGCTGAACGTCCCCGACGTGACGACCCGGTCGACCCTCAGCGCGCCGCTCACAGCACGACCACCGAACGCAGCACCTCGCCGCGGTGCATGGACTCGAAGGCCTGCTCCACCTCGTCGAGCGCGATCCGCTCGGTGACGAACTTCTCCAGCGGCAGCCGACCCTGCTGGTACAGGTCCACGAGCATCGGGAAGTCGCGCTCGGGCAGGCAGTCGCCGTACCAGGACGACTTCAGTGCCCCGCCACGGGAGAAGAAGTCGATGAGCGGCATCTCCAGCGTCATGTCCGGGGTGGGCACGCCGACCAGGACCACCGTGCCGGCCAGGTCGCGCGCGTAGAACGCCTGCTTCCAGGTCTCCGGCCGCCCGACTGCGTCCACCACCACGTCGGCGCCGAAGCCACCGGTCAGTTCCTGTACGGCCTCGACCACGTCGTCGACCTCGGCGGCGTTGATCGTGTGGGTGGCGCCGAGTTCGGTAGCCCACTCGAGCTTGCGGGGGTCGCGGTCGATCGCGATGATCGTGCCCGCGCCCGCCAGCCGGGACCCCATGATCGCGGCGTCACCGACGCCGCCGCAGCCGATGACCGCGACGGAGTCGCCGCGGCCGACGTTGCCGGTGTTCATGGCCGCACCCATGCCCGCCATGACGCCGCAGCCGAGCAGACCCACCACCGCGGGATCCGCGGACGGGTCCACCTTCGTGCACTGACCGGCGTGTACCAGGGTCTTGTCTGCGAACGCGCCGATGCCGAGGGCGGGACTGAGCTCGGTGCCGTCCTGGAGGGTCATCTTCTGCGTCGCGTTGAAGGTGTCGAAACAGTACTGGGGGCGTCCGCGCTTGCAGGCGCGGCACTGACCGCAGACCGCCCGCCAGTTCAGCACCACGAAATCGCCCACCTCGACCGAATCGACACCCGCGCCGATGCTCTCGACGATGCCGGCCGCCTCGTGTCCGAGCAGGAACGGGTACTCGTCGTTGATGCCCCCGTCGCGGTAGGTGAGGTCCGTGTGGCAGACCCCGCAGGTCGAGACGGCGACGACGACCTCACCGGGCCCGGGGTCGGGGATGATGATCGTCGCGATCTCGACCGGCGCTCCCTTGGAGCGGGCGATGACACCCCGAACCTGCTGCGACATGGCGTTGTCTCCTTCGAACTCGTGTGGATTCATGGCGGTACGAGCGCCGGGTTCGACGGTAGTCCAACCGGCGTCCGCAGTGCCCGGACCGCGTCCAACGGAGATAGTTTGCGTGGACCGATGAGTTTTCCGATCGGCGGCGGTCCAACCGTTCGACGACCTCGGAAGCCGAGGACGCAGCGACGCAACCGATGACAGGAGCAGACAATGTCCCGCATGCTTTTCGTGAACCTGGCAGTGAAGAACATCGAGGCGACCCGGAAGTTCTTCGACGGACTCGGATTCGGGTTCAACGAGACCTTCAGCGACGAGAACTGTGCCTCGATGGTGATCAACGACCTGACCACGGTGATGCTGCTGCAGGAGGCGCGGTTCCGCGACTTCATCTCCGACGACATCTGCGACACCTCGAAGTCTCGTGAGGCCCTGCTGTGCATTTCCGCGGACAGCCGGGAGGAGGTCGACTCGCTGGTCGACACCGCCATCGGCGCGGGCGGCTCGGCCTGGATGGAGGCGCAGGACCAGGGCTTCATGTACGGCCGCGCGTTCCGTGACCTGGACGGGCACGTCTGGGAGGTCATGTGGATGGACCCCGCCGCCATCGGCTGACCGGATATTGTCGAACTGCGCGTAGACCCCGCACGGGCAGGACGGTCCGCATGGCCGAACCGATCGACGAGCAGTTCATCGAGTCCGTCGGGGCGATGGCGAGCCCGACCCCCTGGCGCTCGCCCGCCCCGACGGAACCCGTCCGCGAGGGTTCGGTGCTCACCGTGGCCCGCTGCCTGGAGCTCTTCGATGCCCAGCTCGGGAGCAGACACCTCGATCTCGCCGCCCGCGTGCTGCAGGCCGGTGGCGCGGGCTTCTACACGATCGGTTCGTCGGGTCACGAGGGCAACGCGGCGGTGGCGGGCGCGCTGCGGCCGACCGACCCGGCGCTGTTGCACTACCGGTCCGGCGGCTTCTTCCTCGAACGCGCGCGCCAGGTGGGCGGCGGCGATCCGCTGCGGGACGTGCTGCTCGGGGTGGTCGCGGCCGCCGCCGACCCGATCTCCGGCGGGCGGCACAAGGTGTTCGGCCGCCACGACCTCGCGGTGATCCCGCAGACCTCCACGATCGCCTCACACCTGCCGCGCGCGGTGGGCGTCGCGTTCGCGATCGGCAGGGCCCGCAGGCTGGGTGTCGATACGCCCTGGCCCGCGGATGCGGTGGCCGTGTGCAGCTTCGGGGACGCCTCCGCCAATCACTCGACGGCGGTCGGCGCGATCAACGCGGCGGCGCTGGGTGCATACGAGGGTCTACCGCTGCCCTTGCTGTTGGTCTGCGAGGACAACGGCATCGGCGTCAGCGTGCCCACCCCCGGGGGCTGGATCGAGTCCGCCTACTCGGGCCGGGTGGGGCTCGAGTACTTCGCTGCGGACGGCTGCGACCTCGCCGCCGCCGTCGACGCGGCAACGCGCGCCGCACACTGGGTGCGCGAGCACCGGCGCCCGGCGTTCCTGCACCTGCGCACGGTCCGGCTGATGGGGCACGCGGGCTCGGACGTGGAATCGGCCTACCGATCTCCCGCGGTGATCGCCGCCGAACAGCGCCGTGACCCGCTGCTCGGCACCGCCCGGCTGCTCGTCGAGTCGGGGGCCCTTGCGCCTGCCGAGGTGCTTGCCCGGTACCGGCGCAAGCGCGACGACGTGCTGGCGCTCGCTCGCGAGGTCGCCCTGCTCCCCCGGCTGACGACCGCGGACGCTGTGATGTCGCCGCTGCGCGGACCGGACCCCGGTTCGGTGTCCGCCGGGGTCGACAAACCGGCCGGGACACGTTCTCGAGCACAGGTTTTCGACGGTGCACTGCCGGAGTATGCGGGTTGTCTCACCCTGGCGCAGTCGATCAACCGTGCCCTGCTCGACACCCTCGCTGCGTATCCAGAGGCGATGGTCTTCGGTGAGGACGTTGCCCGCAAGGGTGGCGTCTACGGCGTCACAAGGGGGCTCGCGAACCGGGCGGGTACGGCTCGGGTATTCGACACCCCGCTCGACGAACAGACCGTGCTCGGGCTCGCGCTCGGCGCGGGTGTCTCCGGGCTGCTGCCCATCCCGGAGATCCAATATCTCGCCTATCTGCACAACGCGGAGGATCAGATCCGGGGCGAGGCAGCGACATTGGGCTTCTTCTCGTCCGGCCGCTACCGAAACCCGATGGTGGTGCGGGTCGCAGGCTACGGCTACCAGAAGGGCTTCGGGGGTCACTTCCACAACGACGACGCGGTCGCCGTGCTGCGTGACATCCCGGGCCTGGTGCTGGCCTCCCCCGCCCGGCCCGAGGACGCCGCCCCGATGCTCCGCACCTGTGTCGCGGCCGCGAAAACCGAAGGCGCGGTGTGCGTTTTCCTCGAACCGATCGCGCTGTACCACGAGCGGGACCTGCACGAGCCCGGGGACGAGGGCTGGCTGGCGCCGTACGAGGGGCCGGGCGGTTGGGCTGCGGCACACGTACCGATCGGGAGTGGACGCATCCACGGGGACGGAGCGGACCTGACCATCGTGACGTTCGGCAACGGACTCCGGATGAGCCTGCGGGTCGCCCGGCGGCTGCGCACGCGCGGCCTCGACGCGCGCGTGTTCGACCTGCGCTGGCTGGCACCGCTGCCCGTGGCGGACCTGCTCCGCGAGGCGCGGGTCACCGGGCGGGTGCTGGTGGTCGACGAGACCCGCCGGTCGGGCGGTGTCTCGGAGGGGGTGATCGCGGCGCTCGTCGACTCGGGTTTCGAGGGCGCGATCGCGCGGGTCACGAGCGAGGACAGCTTCGTCCCGCTCGGCGAGGCCGCGCGCCTGGTGCTGGTCTCCGAGGAGCAGATCGAGGCGGCGGCGGTGGGTCTGGTCGGCCGCAGCCGGTGATGGTCAGGGCCGGTCGAGCTCCATCGCGACCGCCCGCACCGGCGCACCGTCGCCGCCAGCCAGCTTCAGCGGCAGGATGCTGATCAGCGGGTCCGGGAAGTCGACGAGTTCGAGGTTGCAGAGGTTCTCGGCGATCACGCCGCCCGCTTTCGCGATCAGGTGGTGCGCCGGATAGTCCGTGTCCTCATCGCCGGACGGGTCGACGCTCGGCGCGTCGAGGCAGAACGCCCGCACCCCGCGCTCGAGCAGCAGCGCGCAGGCGTCGGCGCCGAGGAACGGGTGGTCGTAGTAGACGTCGGTGCCGTAGTGCCGGTCCCACCCGGTGTGGACGAGCGCGATGTCGCCGGTCCGCACCGATTCGGCGGGCCCGGCGATCATCGCCCCGGTGATCGGCTGCCGAGGGGCCAGTCCGCGCAGGTCGAAGACGACACCGCGACCGACGAAGAGCGACAGGTCCATTCGGTCGATCGGGGTGTCGCCGTCCCGCAGGTGTACCGGCGCGTCCACGTGGGTGCCGGACTGCGATCCCATCTCCACACGCAGGACGTTGTAGCCGTCGCGGGCCACGGTGCAGTGCGGTGTCAGCCTCGCTGCCGGGTCGCCGGGGTACACCGGCATGCCGGTGTCGATCGGGTGTGAGAGGTCCACGATCCTGCGCACCACGCTCACGGCCTCACCTCCATCGTGTGTCGACCAGTATCACCCGCGCAACGGGTACTCGAAGCCAGGAACGAGCCGCCCGGCGACCCAGGCGGCCACCAGCACGATCGCCACCGCGGGTATCAGGGTGTGCGGGAGGTAGCCCAGGCCGGGGCCGGTGAGCCCGATGCTGCCCGCGCACAGCGCCGCGGGGATGTGCGGCGCGCGCAGGATGGCCATCAGCGCGACCGCGGCGACCACCGAGGCCGCGACGGCGGCCTCCGACGGTCCGAGGATCGCGGTGATGGGGAGCGCCGTCGCCGCAGCGGCCGGGTAGGCCCGCAGGATCGCTCCCGGCCTCGCGGGCGGTCCGGAGGGGGCGAGCGCGATCAGGGCTGCCGATGCCACGAACGGCAGCGCGAAGACCGCGAGGCCGAGCAGGTGTTCGGCCGTGGCCAGGGACGCGATGATGGTCAGTGCCGCCGCGGCCGCGCTGAGGGCCGAGGCGGTGGTGCCGCGGCGGGCGATCGTGGCGGAGGCGTTGGTGAGGACGGACATGGGGCTCCTTCTTGCAGGCGTTGCGGGATCAGAGGTTTCGACGGAGGAAGTCCCGGATCAGCTCGGCGATCTCCTGTCCGTGGGTCTCCAGCGCGAAGTGGCCCGCGTCGAGCAGGTGGATCTCCGCGTCGGGGAGATCGGTCGCGAACGCCTCGGCGCCTGCGGGGCCGAAGATCTCGTCGCCGCGGCCCCATGCGACCAGCGTGGGCGGCCGATGGGTCCGGAAGTACTCCTGGAAGGCGGGGTACCCGTCGAGGTTGAACTGGTAGTCCAAGAACAACTGGAGCTGAATCTCCTTGTTGCCCGGCCGGTCCAGGCCCGCCTGGTCCGTCAACCAGGTCTCGGGCGCGATCCGGTCCAGCCGGTCGGCGGGGACGCCGTGGGTGTACTGCCATCGCGTCGCGTCGAGCTCGAGGAGTTCGCGGACCGCGGGCTCGTGCTCCGCGCGGTTCTGCGCGTGCGCGAACAGCACGTCCCAGAACGGGGTGAATCCCTCCCGGTAGGCATTGCCGCTCTGAGTGATCAGCGCGGTGACACGCTCCGGGTGCTTGGCGGCGATCCGCAGCCCGATCGGTGCGCCGTAGTCCTGGATGTAGAGCGCGAAGCGGTCGATGCCGAGGCGGCCGAGCAGCTGATCGGTGATCTCGGCGAGGCGGTCGAAGCTGTAGTCGAACTCGTCGACCGCGGGCATCGAGGAGCGCCCGAAGCCGATGTGGTCGGGCGCGACAACGTGGAACTCGTCCGCGAGTTCGGAGATCAGGTTCCGGAACATGTGTGAGCTGCTCGGAAACCCGTGCAGGAGAACGAGGGTCGGGTTGTCCGGGTGGCCGGACTCCCGATAGAAGACCTCGAGTCCGTCGATGGTCGCGGTGCGGTGGCGGGTGTCGAAGCTGGACATGGTGGCTCCTGACTCTCTAGGGAGAACGAGCGTTCTCCCTCATGACGTGTACAGTAGAGAACGATGGTTCTCCGCGCAAGTGTCGAGGTGAGAGATGGATCCGGATACCGCTGACACCCAGCTGCTCGACGCAGCCGAGGCACTGTTCAACGAGCGCGGCGTGCAGGCCGTCGGGATGGACGAGATCCGCACGAGGTCCGGGGTCTCCCTCAAGCGCCTCTACCGGCTGTATCCGGCGAAGGACCGGCTGGTCGAGGCGGTGCTGCGCAGGCGCGACCTCGTCGTGCGGGAGGAGCTGGCCCGGTTCCTGGAGCCGATCGACGATCCCCGTGACCGGGTCCTCGGCGTTTTCGACTACCTGGACGACTGGTTTCGGCGGGAGGACTTCCGGGGCTGCACCTTCATCAACACCTTCGGCGAGCTGGGCGGGGGGAACCAGGCCGTCGCCGACATTGCCAAGGCGAACAAGGCCGCACTGCTCGAGTGCCTGCGCGAGCTGGTCTCCGCCGCGGGCCTACCGGCGCCGCTGGCCGACCAGCTCGCGATCCTCGCGAACGGCGCGATGGCGACCGCCGCGATCGCCCGCTCACCGCTGCCCGCCCGGCAGGCCCGCGATGCCGCACGCGTGCTACTGGACGCGGTGAGCTGACGACCACGCGGGGGCGTCACCCTCGCCGGCGGATCCGCCGGTCGACCGCCCGCGCGGTCGCGATCGGGTCCCATACCTCTTGGCGGGCCCGTACGAGGGGGTAGCAAGCGAGTCCGAGGAGTGCGGCGGTGAGGTGGCCGACGTCGGTGAAGGTGACGCCGCCGAGCAGCGGCACCGCATAGAAGACGAGCACGCCGGCCAGGTAGACGTACCGCCATGGCGGGGCGATCCGATACGTCAGTACAGCGACCACGCCCGCGAGGGCATAGCTGACTCCGTAGTCGAGGGTATCGACCGCGGACTCCGGGGCGCGACCGTGCTGGATCGCCCAGTACAGGACGCCCTCGCTGATGTAGGTGGCGCCGACGTGCGCGATCACCACGACGACGAGCCACCGAAGCGTGCCGAGCCAGCGTTCGGCCGGCACATGGAAGACGTTGTAGACGACGAAGTAGGTGATCCAGCCGCCGCCCGCGAGCCAGAACGCGCTGGTGATCAGCACCCGTATCGGGTCCTCGGCCAGGTGGTGCAGGTTGGTCGACCGATTGCCGAGCACGTCGGTCAGGAGGTCCGGCGCCAGGTGGCGGCTCACCACGGTCGTCGCGAGCAGGATTGCCAGCCAGATGAACGTGCCCGGTGCGCGCCGGATGTAGGCCCACACGGCACGCGGCACGGAGGTCAGCTCCCGGGGGGTCGGTAGGTCGCGGGGCGCTTGGCCGCGTCGTCGATCTGCTCGGGGGTGAGCAAGGCGACGGTCACGGTGCGGGCCGCGCCGCTCGCGGCGGTGCGGATGCTCAGCGCCGCCGCGGCAACCTCGTCGGGCACCTCGCCGATGACGTAGAGGTCGTGGCCGCCGAACGCGAAGTGGCAGCTCTCGACGGTCCCGCCGACGCTCTCGACCGCCTGCACGATCGCGTCGCGGCGTCGCGATCCGCCTTCGGTGAGTAGGCCTTGTGCGCCATCGTGCGTGTAGCCGACCTGCCACAGGTACTTGGGCATGATGATGTCCCTCGGCTCGGTTTCTGGGGCGTATCCATCGTCCTCCTCCCGGCCGGGGACCGGTGCGGTATCGCGGAAACGACGACGGATCTACGCTCGGCTCATGGCGGAAGTCCGCATCGGGATCTCCGGATGGGCGTATCCCGGCTGGCGCGGCGATTTCTATCCCGCCGGCCTGGAGCACCGGCGGGAGCTGGCGTACGCCGCGTCCTGAATGGCGTCGATCGAGATCAACGGATCCTTCTACGCGCTGCAAACGCCCGATTCCTTCGCCCGGTGGCGGGACGCGACGCCCGACGGATTCGTGTTCGCGGTCAAGGGCGGCCGCTACATCACGCACATGAAGCGCCTGCGCGACGTCGACACCGCATTGGCCAACTTCTTCGCGTCCGGCCCGCTCGCGCTGCACGCCAAGCTCGGCCCGATCCTGTGGCAGCTTCCGCCCACGCTCGCATTCGACGCCGACCGCCTCGCCCCGTTCCTCGCCGCGCTGCCGCGGACCACGATGGCGGCAGCGGAGCTCGCCGGGCGCCACGACGACAAGGTGCCCGAGGGGGGTGTGCTCACCGTCGCCGATGCGCCGAGGCCGGTCCGGCATGCCCTCGAGGCGCGCCACAGCAGCTTCGGTGACCCGGAGGCGGTAGCGCTGATCGAGCAGAACGGGGTGGCCCTGGTGGTCGCGGACTCAGCGGGCCGGTACCCGATATTCGACAGGTGCACAAGCGATTTCATGTATGTACGGCTGCACGGTGACACCGAGCTCTATGCGAGCGGCTACGGCGACCACGTCCTCGACACATGGGCGACGCGGATCGGGGGTTGGTGCGCCGACGGGCTCGACGTGTACGTCTATCTCGACAACGACGCGCGCGGTCGCGCACCGTTCGACGCGATCGCGCTCCGGCGGCGCCTCGGTGGGGTCTGACGGGCCGGCGACGGGTTCCTCGCGGCCCGGTGGCTCATTCCTCGGGCAGCTCGACGCCCAGTGCCGCGGCCCGCTCGGCCACCGCCTCGGGGAAGACGTTCCGGAACAGGTAGGGGTCCTTGCCGATCACCCATCCGGGGGCGAGCCTGGTGGCGTACCGCTCGAAGTAGCCGAGCTGCTTGCCGAACAGGACCAGCTCCTCCGGGCTGGCGACTCCCCACTGCTTGCCGAGCTGGACCAGCGCCATGATGAGCGTGCCGAGGTTCAGTTCGGCCAGGTCATTGGTGAACACCGGGGCCAGGACGGCGGCCACCTGCATGCCGATCTCGGCGTCGCCTGCCTCGATGTCCGCGGTGTAGCCGAGGTCGCGGATGCCGCGCGCCACCCGTGCGAAATCGCCGTCGATGAGGTTGGCGTAGAACATGTCCCGCAGGATCGACCGCCAGACCTCGGGCAGCTCGCCGACGATGCCGAAGTCGAGGAAGGCGATGCGGCCGTCGTCGAGCGCCCAGAGGTTCCCCGCGTGCACATCGCCGTGGAAAGGGCCGTGGACGGTGATCGACTCGATCCACGCCTTGACGCCGCGCCGGATCAGCATCGTGGTGTCGTGATCGGCGTCGGGGACGAACCGGTCGAGGGGGACGCCGTGCAGCCGTTCCATGCAGATCACGTGCGGGCCGCAGTAGTCCCAGTACACCTCCGGCGCCGTCACTCCCTTGTTGTCGCCGAATGACCAGATGGCGTCTCGAAACCGGGTCTGCCGGTCGGCCTCGACGGCGCTGTTGAGTTCCGTCATGGTGGCGGCGTGCAGGTCCCTGATGATGGCGGTCGCGTTCGCGATCCGGAAGAACTCGAAGAGTCGCTCGAGCAGTTTGGCGCCGCCGTACGCGGTGCGCAGGTCGACGAGCATGCGGTGATAGATGCCAGGCCTCTGCACCTTGATCACGGCCTCGCGGCCGTCGTGGAGTACACAGGCATGCACCTGCGCGACGGACGCCGCGGCCAGGGGCTCGTCGTCGAAGCTCGCGAAGATCTCGTCGACGCGCCCGCCGAGGTCGCCCTCGATGACCTCCCTCGCCTTCTGCGCGGACACCGGCGGCACGTCGTCGAGACAGCGCAGGCAGGCGTTGGCGAGTGGGGCAGGGAACACCCCGGAGGAGGAGGCCATCAGCTGCCCGAGTTTGACGAAGGTCGGGCCCAGCGCCTCGAAGGCGTTGACCACACCCTCCGACGCGGCGTCGGCCCAGGTCTCGCCGCGCCGCAGGAACGGCTTGGTGAGCACCGCGTACCCCGCGCAGGCGATGATCACCACCCCGACCACAAGGGCGCGCCACAGCTGGGCGGGGCCGAACTTGTTGAGGTCGGGCATGTGGACCGACAGCGCGGCCGGGGGCGGTCCCGACGCGTAGGGACCGACGGGACTCGAATGGTTGGACTGTGACACCGTTCACCTCGATTCGGGTCCAGCCAGCGTAGGGGTGGCGGCCTATTCCGTCGACACCCGGCCCGGGAGACACGGAGTTCCCGCACGTCGATGTTAGATTCCGACCACAACGTGGTCAGCCCGGGTGGCGGGTCTGCGGGCCCGAGCAGAGCTCAACGCGGAGGTGCCTTTGACACGCAGGCTTGCCGTTCTGGTCGCGGCCGTGGTGATCGGTTCCTGTGCGGTGGTCTATGCGGAGAAACCGGATGCCGTCGCGGCTCCGCTGGGTTCGGACCGAGCGGGGGCGAAGGGCAGCGGATCCTGTGCCGCCGACCTGGTGACCACCACGGCGGCGCTGCTGCCGGATAAGCTCGAGATCCCGGTGCCGTTGCCGGTGGTCACCGCGGTGCCGTTTCCGGCGCCGACGACCACCCCGACCCGGATTCCCGCGCAGGCGCTGCCGTCGGACCCCTGTGCGGATCCCTGCCCGGACCTGACCGACGAGGCGCCCGCCGGCCCGGACACGCTGCTGAAGGCGCTGCGGATCCCCGAGATCGGTTTCAAGTTCCAGCCTTTTCACCTGGGCATTCCGGTCCCCGGGCCGGATCAAGGGCAGCAGGCGGTCGCGCCGGTTCCGGTGTTCCCGCCGACGGAGGCGGCGACGCACGCGGCCCCGCGCCCCATCCCAGAGGTCGGCGCGGTCACCCGGGTCGCGAAGTTGACGGGTGCCGGCTCGATCAACCGCACGGACAAGCGCTGGCAGGTCAACGGCACCGATCTGGGCATCATGTGGGAGAGTGCGCCCGGCGAGGTCGCCGTCGCGTTCGGCGACACAGTCGGCCGGGGCTTCCACCCGCCTGGCGGCCAGGGCGGCGACTGGCGCAGCAATGTGCTTGCCTTCAGCAGCGACGAGAACCTTTCTGACGGTATGAGTTTCGACTCCATGGTGCAGGACGATCGCTGTCACGCGGCGGAGCTGCTCAGCAGCAGGAAGCTGGACAACGTGGAGATCACCACCATCCCCACCTCGGGCTTCGCGATCGGTGAGCGGCAGTACATGAGCTATATGTCCATCCGCACGTGGAACAGCATCCCCGGCACCTGGTTCACCAATCACGGCGGCATCGCCTACTCCGACGACCACGGCCAGACCTGGGTCAAGGATCCGTATGCGCGGTGGGACAACATATTCGGGCTCTCCAACTTCCAGGTGAGTGCGATGGTCCCGCAGGGCGAGTACGTCTACATGTTCGGCACCCCCAACACCCGGCTCGGCGACCTGGGGCTGGCCCGGGTGCCGGTCGGGGAGGTGCTCAACACGTCGGCGTACCAGTACTGGCAGAACGGGGTCTGGACGCCGGTCGGTGGACAGGCGGCCGCGACGCCGGTGGTGCGCGGCCCGGTGGCCGAGGTGTCGGTCCGGTACGACGAGGTCCGGCGGGTCTGGCAGATGGTCTATCTGGACACCGCCAGGACCGCGATCGTGCTGCGTGAATCCGACTCGCCGCAGGGGGAGTGGTCGGAGCAGGCGCCGCTGGTCAGCGTCACCGAGTACCCCGAGCTGTACGGTGGCTTCATCCACCCCTGGTCGACAGGTGACGACCTGTACTTCACCATCTCGACGTGGTCCGACTACAACGTCTTCCTCATGCGCGCCGAGCTGAACTGAGTCGGATCACTCTGGACTCCAGGAGTGTGGCGGTACCGGAACATGGTGCCGCCACAACGAATTCGAAGGAGCAGAACCACCCGATGTGGCCCACCGAATGGCCGTCCGCCGCCCGTGAGATCGCCGATGCGACCGACGTTGCCGTCGCCGCGGCCCGCACCGCCGAACCCGAGCCGTTCGCGGAGGCATCCGCCCGGCTCGCCGCCCTCGATCAGGAGCAGGTCACCGTGGTGCACGCGTCGATCGTGCGCGAGTTGCTCGAGGAGTTGCATCCCGACGGTCTGACCGGTGACGACGTGCAGGCCGTGCTCGAGCGCTGCGCCCGGTCCGCCGCGTCGTGGGTGACCGATCTGGACGTGTCGGTGCTCGTCGTGGTGCTGACCGGTGCGCTGGGACTGACCGACCCAGACGAGGACCCGCGCCCGCTCGCCCGCGCGGACCTGCCCCGGTACGCGACCCTGGTGATCGCGGACCTGCTCGCGGCCGCGGACGCGCCGGGGTCGGGCTACATCCGGCGGGCGATCGGCGAGGTCGCCCGCGCGCAGACCGTGGAGATGCCCTGAACCGCTAGCCGTGCAGGATGTTCGCGGCCGCGATCATCGTCTCGACGGACGACTCCGTCGCGGTGTCCGCGAGGCCTGCCGCCCAATGCCTGCGCCCGTCGTGCTCGCACAGCAGGAAGGTTGCGGTGCGGCCGTCGCCGACCTTCAGCTGGTGGAAGGAGAGGATCTCCATCGGCAGGCCTGCGTCGTAGAGCATCGAGGTGAGCGCCGCGATCGGCCCGGCCGCGGTGGCCTCTGCCTGGTGGATGGTGTCGCCGAGGGCGAGCGTGGCCCGGAACTCGGAGCGGCCGGCGCCGAGGGCGTGCGCGGACCATCGGCCGAAGCGGATCGGACCGCCGGTCGGCGAGTAGGTGGCGAGGAAGGTGCGCCAGCTCATGCCGGCGGCCTCGGTGCGCAGGGCGCGGGGGAGCGGGAGGCCGAAACGCAGCGCGAACGGGTCAGACGCAGGGGTGGTGGCGGCGTGCGAGGCGAATGCCTGAAGAGAGTTCATTGAAGCGGTCTTCCTGGATGGAGAGGAAGGACCAACAGATAGCTCGACGACCCGCAGCGAGGGGTCGGTCCGAATCAGACCCCGCTACGGGCGGAATACGAGCTTGATGCGCTTCATGGGGTCCGAATGTAGAGGCGAAACCGCGATGACGCAACTGTGGCAGAGAATCGCCCCGCGAAATTGAACGCTTGTCCATATGTAGTTAAATAGTTGGACGTTTGTTCATATAAGTATCTACGCGCGAACCGGCCCTGTGCCGGGCCCGGGCGACAGCCCTTCGGCGTCGCCCCTCGTGTCCCCTGTTCCACTCGATCGGAGGATCTCAATGTCCCGTCCCATGATGCGTCGCATCGCGTCTGTGGTTGCCGCCACGGCACTGATCGCCGGTGGTCTCGCGATCGGCGCGGGTACCGCTGCGGCTGCCCAGGCGCCCTACTCGGCCACCAAGACCACGAGCAACATCAAGGTGACCAAGAGCGTCGTCGGTGACGGCACGGTCGCGCCGGGGCAGAAGGTGACCTACCGGACCACCATCGCTACCACCGCCCATCCCGATCGGTTCATCAACCGGGTCACCGACTTCCACCCGGCCGGCTTCAAGTACGTCAACGGGAGCGCGAAGCTCACCGCCTGGCACCTCGTCGGCGGCGTGAAGACCGAAAACGTGACGCCCGAGGTCGACGTCAACAACAACACGGTCTCGGTGCCCAGCACCGGGATGGCGATCTCCCAGACCGACAGCAAGACCGTCACTTTCGAGGTGACCTACCTGGTGCCGGAGAATGCGCAGATCGGCAGCGCACCCGACAGTGGCGTGTCCTTCGACGTGTCGGGCTTCGCGACCACCCAGACCTTCAACCCGATGGGTGTGAGCGCCACCATCCGTGCTCTCAACCCGGGTGAGGCGGTCGCCACCGGTTCTTCGGAGCTCGGCCTCGGATCGTCCGACGGCGAGGGCGGCACCAGCGGCTCCGCGGGATCCGCGATCGTCGAGAACCCGACGGGCTTCGTCGTGGATGTGCTGCGCGGGGTCGTCGGCAGCTAGTCGCACGCGCCTGAGCAAAGGGCCGTCCGGATACTCCGGACGGC
>Ga0105243_10000935_pt1 | contig 27328 bp, 19 predicted proteins | sample KBSM34metaG_FD_81525 | JGI IMG/M metagenome (GOLD analysis project Ga0105243, IMG submission 81525) | Miscanthus rhizosphere microbial communities from Kellogg Biological Station, Michigan, USA - KBS M3-4 metaG | ecosystem: Host-associated > Plants > Roots > Rhizosphere > Soil | place... | reverse complement strand
AGGTCAGCGTAATTGAGATGGCCATACGCTGCGTTGGCCTGCTCAGCCGACAGCACTTTGATATCTTCCAAGCTCACTTTTCCAGCCGCCAAATCCTTGGCGTACACCTTTTGGTTGCGCCCCAAGATTGCCTCATAGGTCTTAAACTTCAGACCCGGTATGTAGCGTTGAAACAAATACTCCGCATAGAAATCAGACACCTTGCCCACAACTGGAATCTTGCTGATGAGGCCACTGGTGCGCAGGCCCTCCATGAATTGGCTTTGGCTGGCACGGTCCGGCAGCAGCATCAATCCATGATTGGCGGCATCCATCTGCTCTGGCTTGTTGACCAAATCAATCTCCGGGATAGCTCCGAACGGATTGACCCGGTGACCCAGCCCGTGTGTGCCTGTCTGGACTTGATGGAAGGGAGCAATCAACCCAAGCATGGTGCTCTTTGTCTCTGAATTGAAGGCATCCAGCCCACGCACTAATGCCTTTGGAATCGCTGCCAAGCGCCCAGTGGGTGTCAGGTACCATTCTCTGATGGCCGACTTTCCGAGCGCAGCATTTAGCCTCTTGTAGGCTTCAGGGTGTAGGGCCAAATCACTTTTCAAGAACACGGGGTTGCCAGCACTATCGGTAGTGGCCCATGTCCAATTCTGTAGCGCCGGCTGATTGGGGATGACCTTGTAGTGCGCTGTGTTACCCTTGATCGCCTTGGGCGCAACCAATGTTGCTTGTCCCTTTGGCCCATCAACCGGGATTCCAACTCCACGAGGCATCACCAATGGCTCGCCATCACTGCTTACACCCTTGCTGAGTTGTTCCACCATCTCGCGGGCAGCGATGACGTTGTTCATCTCATGGCTGTAAACCGGGAGCAGTTCACTAATGTCCTTTGTCTTAGGGGTGAACCCAGCCTGTTCGCCATCAAAGAAACTGTCGAAGGTGCGAGCTTTGGAGAATTTGAATCTCTCTTTGAGTGTGCGGCCGGTACCGCGCCCAACACCTCCCACTCCCTTTCCCAAATCCCAAATCTGTGTTGTGTAGTTGTCTTTGAGTTCACCCAAAACTCCGGCTGTTTGACCGCGAGTGGCCAAGTCGCCATAGGCGGTTTTAATTTCGTTGGCTACGGCCAATTCTTCCGCAGTCAGATTTAGCGCCGCCTCATATCCAGCCTTGAGCTTTGGATCTGCGGTGGCTACCGCGCGTTGGGCAAGAACCGTGGCATCACCCCCAGCTTGAATCCAGTTGGTGATCGCCTCGCGCTTAACCCTGTTCGGCACGGTCTTCTGGATTTTCTTTTGGAAATTGGCTGCCTCACCAAATGATCTCTGCAACTTGGCGCTCCAATTGAGCACGCTGCGCCGTGTATCAGTCATCTTACCCGCCGTTGTGGCTTCATTGGCGGTTTCTCTCACCGTATCCCAGGCGGCCTTAACTGCGGGAGCAGCCTTTTTCACCATGGCTTGGATTGGGGCCAAAGAAATAGCCCCCTCTTGTCCACGCCGTTCTTCTGGAGCCATTCGCCCACCAATGCCCTTGGGCTCCTGCTCTGGGCTCAGTGGTATTTCACCTCTCCCCGCTTTTTCTGGTGGCGGCGCGCGCTGGATGTCTCTTGGCTGTGGTACGTCGCTTGGTGGAACTCGTTCAACACTTTCTTGGGCGGGCACGCCTTGCTGGCTGATCCCGGGTTGTTCTTGCACATCTCGAAGAACTTCCGTTGCTTGTCTGTTTTGTGGGGCATCTTCTTGTCCTGGGGTTAGTGGTTCGGTTGTTAATTCTGGAGCCTTGCCAGATTCCTCAACGGCTTTCACCGATTCTGGCAACACAGCTTCTGGACCACGGCTAACCGCATGCTTAGCGGCTGTTGCGGTAAAGAGACCCAGTTGGGCTAGATCGGTGGCAGATGCCGCAATCTTTTCTGGGTCTTTGCTTTCAATGGCCTGCTTTAATTGACCAGCAGCCTCTGGCACTTGGCTGGCCATGTGGGCGGCAAAAGCCGCAGAAGCAACTCGACCAACAGCGGCTGGCGCCAATGTTAATCCAGCCGTAGCAATCATTGCTGGGCTGGTCATTGACTCTGCGCCTCGCAACAACGACCCCTCCACTCCGGCAACCGTCTTGGCCAAGACATCGGGTCGCTCCTCTTTACGTAGCAAGAGTTCTTCGGCCTCAGCAGCGGTAACCTCTGGAGACGAAGAGGCTAAAACGTCCAACGCATTCTGCACCGTTTGAGCCGATGGCGCTAACTTGCCCAAGGGCACCAAGCCCTGCATCAGATCGGCTGGCTTAATTCGCTCACGAGCCACGCGCCGAAGTAATTCAGGCGGGATTTCAATCGGCTGCGGTGACCCAAGCCCGATTGTCTGAACTTGATCGCCCTCTAAGAAAGGAATCCTGATTGGAGTGGGTTCAAATCCGTACGCCTCTTCTTCAGCCGCGTAATCATCCAGGCCGGGAGGTATTTCTATGGCCATTATTCCTCCTCTTCGTCTGTTCCGCTAGTCGGCTGGGATGGCGCCTCCTCCGCAATATCGGAGGGTGGAGCACTAAGTCTTTCCAGGTCTTTCAGAATCGCATCACGCTGCTTTTTAAGCAGGTCAATTTCGGAGGGCTCAGCATCCTCCAGCAATCCCTTGATGGTGGCCAATCGGGCGACCTGTGCCCGCATCCGCTCTCCAGGAGTTAACCCAGATGTCTTCACTGGATGGACGCCTCCACGAGATCCGCGAATAGCCCGCATGCCCAGTGGGCGCCCCTGCTCATCGACCACTTGCTGAGCGGTAATCGGTCCTCCCGCTGCCTGTTCGGCTACGGGTCGTGGCGGAAACCTGAGTCCACCACGAGCATCAACCATGTATTCCTGACCTGATGGGGTCCAGCCGGGTTGTGGGGCCGCTGGTGTTTGAAATGCACGATAAGCTTGTGCGATGCGTTCTGGATGCTTGTAAAGAAGCTTTGGCGCCCACTTCACAAACGCTTCCTGAATCGGAACGCCTTGTGCCAACTCTTTCTGAAGCCCCTGCTGGCCCTCCAATTGTATGGCTGCTTCCTGCGCTGCCTGTTCAGCCTGTTGCTCTTTAAGGCGCAACTCCAACCCGAACCGTTGGACATCCAACTGATGCTGTTCCTGGCGAAGCCGAGCGTTTTCGGACGCCTGTGCTTGAGCAAACGCCATCGACTGTGCGCGTTGTGCAGCCGCTGTCTGGGCTTCGCTGGCGCTTAAGCCGGCCCGATAGCCTTCCAGCAACCGGCCCACTGGGGCCACCGGGTCAATGTTGAGCCATGGAGGTATTCCATCAGCCATAGGTTAGAAATCGTAAAACTCTTGTTCGATGTCCTGCTGTTCTGGTTCCCAATTCTGCCAGTCGCGTCGCGTAGGATCTGCCCAGGGCGGGTTAAGCCCCTGCCAACTCAAATCATCCAATGGTGAATCCCAGATGTTTCCAATCGTGTCGAAGAATCCTGGGCCACCGACAGGCGGTTGCGGTATGCCGGGGATTCCTCCAAGGATATCCGGCCAAGGTCCAGGACGAGGAGTCTCCGCAGGCGGCGCAAACAAAGGCGATGGTGAACGATTGATTGGCGTTCCTGCTCCTGCTGGTAGCATCGGGTTTTGATTAAACCAGCCGCCTCCACCACCAGCATTGAATCCGCGATTGAGTCCAGCTAAAGCATCCGCTCGGTTACGCTGATAAGCCGCCTCAGGCACCGGTGCCGCCCGCAGTATATCAGCAATGGCTTGCAGGTTGAGTTGCTGGCCGATGTCTGGGATGAGTCGATTCGGTGAGTAAGGCGCCACCGTTGGAATCGTGTTCTTCATCTGAGCCAAGTCCTGTTGCGCGTTACGCATCACATCGTAGCGCGTCCTCCCAAGAGCAGCGGCCAATTGATAGTCAGATAGTGGCGCACCGGAAACACCTTGGCCTGATGCCCACTCGGCTGATTGTGTCGCCTTAACAGGGAACAAATCACTTATGTCTCCCTGGAGCCTGCGATTTATGTTTTCCAATCCGGTTCCTATCCCCGTGAAAAATTGGTTTGGATACTGGTTACGTAATGCTTGGTTCTCAGCGCCCGTGATGCCTCCGATGATTGGCCCAAGGTTATTTACCTGCCCCGAGATGGATGACAGCAGGTTCGCCAGTGACGCGCCTGTTCCGGTTGTGCCTGGGATGCCGCCAGAAGCCGGGTTATAGGTGCCAGGCAATGGGCCCGCTCCTTGCAAGGTGCCGGCCCCGCCAACACCTGGAGCACTAGCCACTCCCGGAAGGGCTCCAGCGCGGCCCCTGGCCCATTGCGGCAACTCGTTGACGAGCGGTCCCAATCCGCCCATGCCATGCTGAGCCAGCCAATTCAATTGGTCAGCTTGCCTATTCCACTCGTCGATATTTGGCATGTTACGTCAACCTCCCAATGAATTGATTGCGCAGATGGGCGCTGCCAAAAGGCGAAAAGTTAATCGCTGGTCGCTCCCGACCCAATTGATGCACTAGCTCCCCCTGCAACAATCTGATGGCTTGCCCGTGCCGCTCCTGGGCCATCTGCTTTGCCCCAGGAGAATCCATGCTTGAATAGCGCACGCTCTCGCACTCGGCAATCAACGCCTCGATGTTGCCGATGAGCAGGTAGTCGGTGTCCACCCTCACCGGCACAAACTCTAGCTTCGCCATCGCTGTGATCTGCGCGGTCGCCGTGTCGCTGGCTGGGTCGCAACAGTTCTTTGGCAGGCCCGCCAGGAAGTAGCGCCGATACGACGCCACCTGTTCGCTTGGTTCCATGGTCAGGATGAGTTCCTGATCTCCAGTGTCGGGGTCCACCTGATAGAACCGCACCGGCCCGGTCGTCACCGATTTCTGAATGCCAGTGAGTGAGTTGAGTATGGGCGAGTCGGTGAAAGGCATCGTCAGGTCCAGGAATACCCCTAGGACATTATCTGTCCCATCCAGGCTCGTGATAGGATTGTCGCTGGCGTCTGTGCCCTGCACTAGCACCCGGCTTCCAATGTCGGCATTGTCGGTGATGTAAACGCGCAGAATACGGTTCTCGTCCAGGTCGATGAAGCTCGGGAAACTGCCTCGGTCGAATGCCTCCGGCACCACGCAGTCCATGTTGCGGCACCGACCAATCGGAGTGCTGGGTTCCTGCAATCCAATCCCGAACTGCAAGAACTCATAGAACTCGTTCTGGACCGCAATCGGAGTCCGGCACAGATCCACGTTGATGAGCCGAGCCACCTCACGAGGAAGCGTGATGAAGGGGTCAGTCTTGGCCACGTTAAACACCATCCTTGCCCAGGTTCCCCACCAGCCTGTGTCTCCGCTTTCCCGCGCCAACAGCAACCGCTGCGTGGCCGCATTAACGAACTGTGCGCAACCCAAGATGTCTGCCTGACATAGCCCAATCGACTGTGGCCCACGAGAAAGCCGGAAATCAATCAGTCGATTGCGATTCATCTATCGTTGTCTTGTAAAGGTTTGGTCCAAAAGAGCAAGTAATCAGATCGAGTTCACTGCTGGCCAAGTTACGCCGTTGTTACTGTTAAAAAGGGAGGTCCGACGTGCGGCACTTAACACTTCGCTAAATATCCCCCATTCATCTAAAATGACATCGTTGTTTCCAACCTTTATGAACTCAAATCTACCGTTAGGATAGGCAGGAATGTCCGATGCGAGAGCACCAGCACTATCTGTGACGGGTCCGTTGTCGATCTGAATGTGGATCTTCTTGTCCGAAGGGTCATACCAAATGACAACGAAATGAAACGCGCTATCGGTAATGTCCTGAGAAAGAACTAAGGAAATGGGCCCCCCAAATCCGCTCAACAAACAATGGAACTCGTTTACTCCATAGTGGTAACTGGAATCCAGGAAACCAATTATTGTTCCACCGGAATCTATAAATCTATATAAACCAAGGGGTGCGGCATTTAAGCCGTCATCTAGTGTGATTCGTATCCAACCAAAAATAGTGATCCCGGTTCCTAAATAATTAAGTAACGGTTCAGTGGGTTGCCCTGTCAAATTGCAACCCCCAATAGGAAGCCACAAGCCTCGGAGTATCTTCCCTCCACCACTCCAGGTTGTATTTCCGCCAGGGGTAAGGACGATTCCTGATACCTTATCAACGCGCGGTCCCCCATCGCCGCCCACACTCTCATCTAAATTCCAGAAAGCATGAAGTCCGCCACCGACGTGAATGGCAAAATTCTTCTCGCAGATTGTAGCCATATCAAGTGCAGGTTTCGACTGAGACGCGAATGCGGAAGCTAAAGTCGCCCGTCTCCTCCGGTGTGCCGCTGAGCACCCCAGCCGGAGTCAGCGTCATCCCTGCTGGCAGGCTACCAGACACAACGCTCCAGGTTTCGGTCTCTTGATCCCCTCCAGATTCAGCGAAGTTTTGCACGTAATTTTGGCCTTCGGTGGCGTCTGGGAGTGGGCTGGCCGTAGTAATGCGGATGATGCAAATCGACAGGCTCTTTTGCTGGAATGACCCGATGGCATCAGTGACGCGCACCGTAAATGTGTAAACTCCGTTTGCCGTTGGTGTGCCGGTGATTTGGCCCGTGCATTCGTCCAGTTCCAGTCCTGGCGGAAGGCTGCCGCCCACCACCGACCACACATAGTTGATCGGCTGAAAGTTTTGGCCACAGATGCCAAACCCGAATGGAGTCTGGGGGGTTGGTATGTAGGGGAAGAACAGGGAATTCCCACCAACAGCTTCAATGGTAACGGTGAAGTCAGACCCAACGCATCCGCCATTGAGCGTGTTGCTGACAATGCAAATCCGGTTCTGTTGGGCCCGTATTTTGGCCACACTAAGCGCAGTCTGATTGACCCCGAATTGGCTTAGCCCAATGAATGATCCGGCCGGTATAGTCCAAGTGAATGCTGTCCCATCCGGGCAATGAACCGTGTAGCTCTGGGCTGAGTTAAAGAAGGTGGCCACTGGAAATCCACCTGGATCATCCACATCGTCATAGACGCATTCTTGGGCCTGACGCCGCGCGCAGTCATCGGCCTCATCCTGGCTCACCTCCGAATAGCACAACTGCTTGCAAGCCGATTGGGTGAACTTGTTGTTAATCGGAACATCAGTGAGTAGGAAATTGTAGATGCCGATATGCCGATCTACATCGGCGTCTTCGGCGCTGATGTTTCGGATCGGATCATCGAGGCATGGAAGACATTCCTTAAGCGAATTGGGGCAAGCGATTATAGGCACTTTAACACACCATCCTTTCGAATGCGCCCTGCTCTCTTGGCAGCGCGTAGATCAGCATTCCCCTTAATCTCGCCCAACCACGAATTGTGATCCTTACTTGAAATTGGTATCCGATATTGGTCGGGCGCCCATTGCCAGCTTCACATCTAACTGGTGGACGTGGCAAATTCATGGTGGCTCGGAAGCTTTCGCAGTAAGGCTGAATCGGATACTCAGGACAGGTCACCGGCTCCATGTCTTCCCGGCAATCCTTGGCCGTGCATTCCTTCCACGCATGCCAGAAGATCCAGCAGGGGTTTTGGTCCACGCGATAATCGACCACGAACTCTACGGTTCCCAGCATCTTATCGAACCATAGCTCAAGCCCCTCCAGTTGCTTTAAGTTAAAGGCGTTGCCCCAGGTGTAGGCTGGGCTTTCCACATACCAAGTCACCCTGTTTCCGTTGTTGTTCACCTCCTGATCAAACCGGTCCTGCGTGGTCATCTCCCACAGATCTATGTTGCCACTAAGCTTGCTCACCGTCATGGCAAAGCCGCGTTGTAATCCTCCGAAGTCCCCTTCGAACAATTGCAGGACATTCTGCACCTCATACATGCCTTCCCAGGCTGGAGGATACTTTTCGTCGAGGCTGGTGATTAAATCAAAATCCAGCGGCATGACGCCCTGATGGGCGACTCCGACCGGGGTCTGGTAGGGTAAACAGGTTTGGAGTAAGCGATTATCAAACTCAATGCCGCTGGCGAAGCGTAACAACCCTCGGTCGTTGAAGCGTAAAACTCGGTTCTCGTTGCGGCTGATGGGCGTGTTGCCCCACTGCTGGAAATAGCGGGTGGCTAGGGCCAACGATCGCACGCCGTCCATGGCTTGGTAAAACAGGTCGCCATTAACCCGCACCACACTCCGGTCATTGATGAACCCGAAGTTGATCTGCGCCACCGTCTGGAGCGGCTGATTGTTGTTGTTGGCCGCAATCCACTCCGTTCTCGTTACCGGCACGTTAAGCCTAAATACATCCCGCCTCGTGCCGATATAGAGCCGGCCCTGACCCAGAGCCGTATCCAACTCTGCCGTATGGCTTAACCCGCGAATGTTGCCAGATTGAGCCGGGACAATGAAGCCATCGCCCGCTAACGCTAACGGGTTCTCCGTTACTTTAAGAACGCTGTCGCGAAAGTTGTAGGCGGCAGTCCCACTGAACTGGTTTCGAACGATATCCCCAGCCGTATAGACGCGGCCGAACGCATACCAGAGACGCCCCATGTAATAGTCCATCGGGCCCGCTGCGGGTATCTCGTTGATGTTCGGAGCATTGTTTGGCGGTGGAATAACTCCAGTGATGCCATTACTCCTGCGCAGGGTAACTCCATCCCAGAATAGCGGTAAAGTTACTAAATCCCCAGCCTGTATAACGATAAACTCCTCCGCTTGGACCCAAAAAGACTGCGGTTCGTTGGGCGGGTTGGTCAGCCCAAACTCAGCCGACAGGTCGCGCACCGAGTTGTCTGTGTCCACCCGGATGATGTAGATGCGCCCACCGATGCTCACCATCAGGTAGGGGTTGGCGAATGGCGGCTCGTACATATAGCCCCCTTGGAATATGCCTGGCCACGGATAATCCTGCACCAGTGGCTTCCAGCCTGTGCGCTGTAATACCCCTCCACCACGGCAAGTTGCATTGGTGATCCAGGCCAGTTGATTGCGTTTTAAGCCTTCCGGGAACGATTCGCTGGCAATCGTAGGCACTTTGCCAGCATCGATCCCGCCGCTGAAGCTGAGCTGACCATCTACCATCCGCATGCTTCCATTGCCATTTGCCATTGATGCGAGAATCAAGTCCACTGCTCTGTATGGCAAGTCGCAAAGTAAACCTTCCAAGACAGGAATTGTTCAATACGACCTTCGAACCGCTTACGCCGATGTTCTGGATTCACATCGCCTGCATCCAGGCTGGCGGCAAATGGAAGAAGCCCAATGGTGAATACGCCGGTATGGGCAATTTCTATCACTACAAGGAGGCTCAAAAGATTCTCTGGCCAGAAAAGCAGTGGCATAAATGGAATGACTTGCTCCTGGAGAATTTCCTTAAGCATCGAATCATCGGGGTAATCGGCCCGGCATCCAGTGGAAAGACCCGCGAATCCTCTGACTTTGCCCTTATCTCGTACTACGCCTTCAGCGATTGCATCACCATATTGGTTTCGAGCACCGAACGGGAAATGCTAGAGATGCGCGTCTGGGGCGAGATGAAGAAGGCCCACAAGTTGGCCGTTCAGCGCATGGACGGATTACCTGGAAACCTGGTGGAGAGCCGCCTGCGCCTTGTCACTGATGACCGGTTCGAAAACAGCGAAGGCAGAGATTTCCGCAACGGCGTCACTGGCATTCCCTGTAAGAAAGGTGGCCAGTTTGTCGGCATGGGTTCCTATGTCGGAATCAAGAACAAGTACGTCATGCTCATTGCCGATGAGGGCGCATTCATGCCTCGGGCCTATGTCGATGCCATATCCAATCTGAACAAGAACAAGGAATTCAAATGCATCGTCATGGGCAACCCCAAGGAAACCACCGATGCACTTGGAGTGGTCTGCGAGCCATCGGCTGAGCTTGGAGGTTGGGATGGTGGAATCGATCAATCGCCAAAGACCAAGGTTTGGCAGACGCGCTTTAATGAAGGGGTTTGCGTGCAGTTAGTGGGTTCAGATTGCCCGAACATGGACGTTCCTCCTGACCAAGAACCTCCCTACCCATTCCTTATCACCCGCAAAGCCATCGAGGCTGATGTCGCCTTCTACGGGATGGATTCAATCCAATACTCGATGATGAACGAGGGCCGCATGCCTCGCGGCCAGGGCCTGCGGCGCGTCATCACCCGGGCCATGTGCCTAAAGTTTGGAGCGATGGAACCCCCGATATGGAAAAATGATGAACGAACGCGCATAGGTTTTCTGGATGCAGCCTATGGGAGCGTAGGCGGCGACCGATGCGTTTTCGGTGAACTTCAGTTTGGTCGCGACCCAAATGATCGCGAAATCATCGCTCTGATTGATACCATTCTTGTCCCGGTGACAACGACCAGCCCCGAACTTCCAGAGGATCAGATTGCCCTCTTCGTAAAAGCTCAGTGCGAGGGCCGCCATATTAAGCCCGAAGATATGTTCTTCGATTCAACTGGGCGCGGCACCCTCGTCGGAGCCTTCGCCCGGCTTTGGAGCAGCGCGGTGGGTCTGGTCGAATTTGGTGGCAAGCCCAGTGAACGCTACGTCTCCGACAACATCCGGGTTCTGTGCAAGGATTACTACAGCAAGTTCGTCACTGAATTGTGGTACTCGGTATCACTGGCCATCCAGAGCGGCCAGTTTCGTGGCATGACAGAGGACGTGCTCATGGAAGGCTCGATGCGAGAATGGGGTTTTGTGGGGTCCAACAAGATCGAGGTTGAGCCCAAGGACAAGATGAAGCTCAAGAGTGGCCGAAGCCCTGACTTGTTTGATGCCCTGGCAGCCGGGATGGAAGGGGCCCGGCGACGTGGGTTTCACATCGCCAAGTTGTCCAACGTGGGCGGCACCTCGCCGGATGGATGGCGACTGGATTTGGCCAAGCGCATGGAACGATTGGCCAAACGGCATGCACTCAACTATTCCGCTTAGGTCGGAATTGCTTCGTCAGGGCCTTCGGTGAAGTTCTGGAAGGCGGTTGCATCTGGCGACTGCACCTCATAGGAGATATCCAGGGTGATCGGAACGTCCCCATCGCCAACATGGCCGTCAACGGTGATGCGGTCTTTCTTGGCCCCAATGGCGCCATCGCCATAGATCCAGCCCTTCAATTCGGTGGCGGTTGATTCAGGCAGAACTTCCGCTGCGCGACTATCGCCTTCGAGCACTTCGCTCTTGGCGTAAGAGCCATCAGGCTGCTTGTCCACGGCTTCGTCGATTCCAACAGTGAATGCTCGGCGGAAACCGGGCTTGATCGGTTTTGATAACGTAACTTCCATATTTGGTGGTTCTTTCGGTATCCGTTCGTCATGCCCGGTTGCGAACACGATCAATCGGATTGGTTTCTTTTTCTTCTTCTCATTCATCGGGGAGCCCCCGTTGAAAATGTTTATGATGGTGCATTTCACGCGTTTCCAAATCCGCATGCACATCATCGTCTCGCACCACCAGCCACCGCAAGCCTTAACTGGGAGGCTTATTGGGTTTAGGAACAACAGCAGCAGCAGCAGCAGCAGCAGCAGTGTCCGCAACAGCCCTTCGCTCCTCCGTCACCCCATCGGCCCTCGCCTTCTCCAGCCAGCCATCGAGCCGTGAATTGATGGACAGATGCACATCCTTAACTTCGTCGTGAACAGACTTGGCCTTTAAGTATGTTGCCAGGGCTGCCAGCGTGGGAGTGACCGCTGTAAGGATTAACAACACAGTTTGCGTGTCGATTCCGCCACCCTGTTTGCTGTTTGCAAAAGCCCTGATCAACTCGTAAACAACATTTGTATCCATAGTTCATTGTAACTTCCTATTCATTACGGTGCTGGCCACAATTCTACGGTCAAGGTTCGATTAGTCACGTCGCCATCACCAGACGCCGTGCTAACCAGTTTAAGTACGGTGGCTATCCCATTGGTTTGAGCCAATGTAACCGCAGAGGCAGTAGTAAACAATGCTTCACCAGCGCCATGATATTCGGCGCTAGTTGACTGTGCGGTATTGCCCGTTCGTATAATCTCCGCTTCGATGGTCCAGGCTCCACTGTTTACAATCTGGCTAGTTATGTCCAGGATGGTTTCAGAACCCAAGATCAGCTTGACCTGCTTAGCATTGGCCGTTGCCGCATAACGACCACTGGCCCGGATGACCAGCCTGTCTCCGCTATTAGTCAGCGCATTACCAGGAACGCTGTAAGTGATCAGGTTAGTTTCAGCCGAACCAGCAGAGATCACTTGTGTTGTATTGGCAGATAGCGTTACGGGAGACCTTCCAATAATTGTGCCAGAAGCGCCTTGAACATAGAACGGACCAACATTGGTGGTGGCATGGGCGCTTATGTGCATGTAGTTGCTTCCATGTGGACCGGCCGGGCTAAGCATTATTGACTTAGGTGTAGAATTAGTTCCGAACGATCCAACTACCGAGGACATTATGGCGCCACTTATTTTATTAGACACTCCACCGGGTATGAAACTAAAATAGGAACCGCTCTCACCAGGGTTTCCAATGAAATTTGTATATCCACCAGAAATTACACCATACTGGGCAAATCCATCCATGACATTCAAAGCACCACCACCAATGGTTACACCTGGACCATCTGCTATGTTTCCCCTGCCTCCACCAATGGTTCCATCCACTGCTGAGCTCTGAAGATTGTTGCCCTCTCCTCCTCCAATAGTTCCATAGTCCTCGAATATCACATTACCACTTCCACCACCAATAGTAGTTAGTCCAGTAGCTGCTCCTTCGCCTGAAACATTATTGAATCCACCGCCAACAACAGAGCCTGGAGCCCTTGTCTCGTTTCCAGATCCTCCACCAATAGAACCGTAACGGAATCGAGAAATATTGTCCGCTCCACCAACGATTGAACTTGTAAAGGCATCAGTAAGAATTCTATTTCTAAATCCTCCTACAATAACAGAATTGCTTACCCCTGGGTCCATTTGGTTCTTGCTGCCTCCTCCAATTATATTGCGCCCGCTTGCACTGGACTCAGCAAACAAGTTCTCAGTGCCTCCAACGATTACAGAATAGATGTAATTGGTCGGGATTATATTTCCGTACCCACTCAATACTGCGCTCATGTATCCACCAGCAAGGTTGTTGGAACCAAATGACACCGACCCTATGCCAAGGTTGGTCACATCCCAATAATCGCTTCCAATGCCCGTGGATAGCTGACCAACACGAAATGACCGACGCGGAGCATACCACTCAAGATTCAGTCGGGCTCCGTTGGTGGAAGCGGTTCCGAAATGGATGCGGTTACTGTGGACATAGGGGTAGATGACGTCGGTGTTGTTGGTCCAAATCAGGTCGGCAAATCCCACACCGCCGCCTGTTCCGGTCACAGCGCCCCACCCCAGCACACCAGACCCGTTGTTGGTGAGCACGGTGCCGGCAGCGCCTTGGGATAGTGGCACCGTGTAGACAACCGGTCCAAGGCCAAGCGTGGTTCCAAGTGTGAAGAAGTTGCTGTAATTCGTCGTCACACCGAATCCTGAAACGGTGAATCTATTTGTTCCTTTGTTTTGTAACTCAAAAAGATTGGCTGTTACTTGCAATGTTTCTGTATCAAACTTGTAAGGAAGTTGGCCGTCTCCTGTTCCTGGCTTGAACGATAGAGCTGGGTTTCCGTTAACCTTCATCACAAATTCTGCGGTGCCACTGGAAATTAGGGTTTTAACACTAGATTCAGATCCGACACTATCAAACAATGTCAAAGCGTGATCTATGGTATTGGTTTGTACGTTTACAACCCATTCCCCATATATAGAGTAGTCATTAACATCGTGAACGGTTGAAAAGTTGAATTTTAATTGAGAGTTATCTCCGTTCTGCGGGTCATGTATGAAGACAATCCCATCATCGGTTCCTAGTGGTCCCCATCCGTTCTGTGTATTTGGACCCAACATCAAGTTTCCGGTTGGCCCTATTAGGATAGCATTGGTATTAGGATCTATTCCGGTTGGTTTGATTATCTCGTTGTCATTCGTCCAAACCAAATCTCCAAACCCAACGCCTCCTCCACCACCGCTGGAAGCAATGGCCACCGTGCCGGCAGGGAAGTTGGTTGTGAACGTAATGTTGGCTCCAGCGACTGTTTCTAGGTCTCGCGTCCAAACCGTGACGTTGGTCGCTGGTATCAGCAGGTCACGGCTGACGTAAACGACCGATGGCGCATTGCTGTTGATGTTGGCCGCACTGCCATTATTGCCAACATACCATGCAGCCGGGATTTCGGTCGTGTTGGCCCACAGCCTGACCGTGGTGCCGTTAGTGACGTAGGTTTTTACCAGAATCGTCTGGCCAGCTTGGATGTTGGTGAAGACGTAATTGGTCTCCGGGCCAGTGGCCGGATTGAACTGGAACCACGAGGATATTGACCCATCGAACACGACATTGGTTCCAAGAAACTGCGGAGCCGTCAGGATGTTTGTCACCGACCCAAGGAAGCCTGCGCCGAAGTTAACCGTGTTGGTAAACAGAGCAGCGTCTTTGATGGACAGCGGAACACCAAGGAATTGGTTTGCGTTGGTGGTCAGGCTTCCGCCGCCAGGGGATACGGCAGCGACGTAATTGGACAGTTCCAGAAATCGGACGATGTGCGTCTTTGGGTCAGCCGTAACCATATCCCCAATGAATGTGTAATTGCTACCGCCAGTGGTCCTTATTTGGGCGTTGGTTCCTATGAAGATTATGGTGGGGGCGGTCTGCATCGACCCTCCAACAGCCATGACTGCTCCATGCTGAAGTAAGATTGACGTATTGCTCTGAACGGCCAGCACTTTACCGGCATCGCTCAACAGCCAGTTATTGCGTTGAAACTGAGTCAGGTTGTTGGTGAAAACCCCACCCTCTCCAGGAGTACCAAACATCACGGCGGCGTTGTTCGTAACCCACAATGTTCCGATATCAACGATGTTTGTAAAAAGCGCACCGTTCTTAATCGACAGTGGCACCCCCAGGAACTGGTTGGCATTGGTCGTAAGCCCTACAAATCCATTGGTGAGGGCTCTGCCATCAACGATGATCTTTCCAGACGGAGGGTTGGACGTGATGATGATGCCGTTGGTGCCAAGGAACGCTTCATACGACGGGTTGGCCCCGAACAGGCCGGTAACAAACAGCAGCACACACAGAGTTGTGAGTAATCTTTTCATCTTCGTAGGGGTATTTTTAACGCTCTTACCTTTTGCACTCGAACGACTGCATCACCGGGCGGTTCTGGGGCTGCGCCACGCAGATTGTGTGGATAGACATAAGGCGCCCAACCAGTCTTTACAGCATTGGTGAAGTCCCGGCCTTCGATGCAATACACACTCATCGCCGGGCCACCTCCGCACTCGTCCGGGGCATAATCCACATTGGCAATGGCCATGGCGGCACTGTTCTGCCAGTAGTAGAGCGGGTCGTTGAACGTGGATGAACCATTATGGCTTTGGCCAATCTGGCGGGGCTGTGGCCAGCCACCGTTCCAGCAACAGTCATTGCCGCAGGACCGGCGCAGGGCCTGGATCTGTTGCTTCATCTCGGTCTTGTTGCCCCATTGGCCAGAGGTGATGTCCTCAATGGAATTACTACAGACGATACCGGTTCCGCCACGGATGAAGAACTGATAATCCAGCGGGTAACTGTCCACGCCAAGGTTATCGAACAGGGTGGTGTTCTTGTAGAACTGGAAATGGCGCAGGCCAGTACCGGTGTCCCGGCCGTGACTGGTCCCGCCGCTGTTGTCCATCAGGGAATGGCGAATGACCGTGCGGGCCATCTCGTCCACGTCGAAACTTTGCAGTGTGGTCCCCACCCATACGCTGTCCTCGATGTATAGATTACCGGTGCCATCGGTATCGTTTTGGCCAAGAGTGTCGGTGGTGGTCCAGGAAGTCGTGAGACCGGCCGGCTTATGCTGCATCATCGAGCAGTCTGGAGCGGCGTTGTTGTCTCCTTCTCCACCGTAGAACGTGCTATCCCAATAGTTGCTCCAGATAACCCCACGATTGGTTTCGACTCGCAAGGCTATATCGTTCTCAGTGCCAGTGATTCGGTTGTCATGCCACAGGATTGGTTTACCACCGGAGGTGTTGTTCCACTTAATCATTGCACCGGTGGTCTGGAACACTCCACCGATGAAATGCAACTGGCTTACCTCAACGCTGTGGGTGGTGTCCTCGGTAATGCTTAATCCGGTGGAAGTCCCGGTGTTAAACGTCACTGAGCTAGTGCCAGCATGGACAAAGACCCAGGCGGCTTTGGTGGTTGTGCCATTGGCGATGGTGACATTGATGACCAGCGTGGAACCTGAGTAGCTACTAACCGTGCCGAACATGCTGAATGGTGCGCCATTGGCCACATAGTAGGCGCCGATTTCGTCTCCAGCAGTCCACTTTAGCCCGGTCTGCGTGGTGAACGTCTTTAGTCCAACGTCGATTAGGACGCTGGAACGGCTCCATCCCGATATCCACCCACCATCCACCCCCTTCAGGTGGATGCCTTTGCCAGAAATTGTGACAGGCGTTGTCCAGTCGAAGTTGCCGACCGGAATGGTTACGATATCCCCATCGGATGCAGCATCGATCTTGGCCTGAACATCGGTGTCGGAGCCGTCTGACGCGAACGTGGCCGCATTCCCAGTTATGGCGATTAACGACAATAGAATGATTATCAGTATTCTCATGGAACACTTCCTTTCGGTCCCGAGTTCCACTTGATTCGCCTGTAATCGTTGGTGATTGCAGCGACAACCCGCGATGTCCCTTGGAAAGCGAAAATGTTAGTTACACCATTCACCTGAGCCAATGGCATGTTCGTCCTGTAAGCTGTGAGCGTGCCATTTCCAAATGATCCGGCAGCGGGAGACTGGGCTATAACCTCGGCCTCAACTCGCTCAGTGGAATTGCCTGTCCTTGTAATGGTGATTTTAGCCCTCCATGGACAATTGCTGATGGTTAGAAATCCCGTATCGAACAACGTGGAGGTGCCGTAGATGCATTTGAATCCATTGGTATTGGCTGTGGCGTACTTGAAATGACCAGAGAGGTAAAATTCAAGCTCGTCTCCCAGGTTGGTTAACGTGTTTGCCGGAACCGTGAACGTGAACAGATTGGTATAAACAGCCGTGGCTTGAAGATTGGTCGTTGCGGTGGTGGCATCCAGAAAAACTACCCCACCAACCCATGCATTGCTTGTTCCGGCTCCTGAAGATATCGGAATTGGATCGTTAAGTATCGGTCGAGGTGAATCTGTCGCCCACTGGGCAATAATGTTGGTTGCCGGGCCCGTGGCGTTGGTCACCACATCAAACCTGAACGTGTAGACCTGGTTGGAATGAATCAGAACGTCGATTCCGTTAGAGTTTGTCGTGGCATTCATCCAGCGGATATTGGCGCTGGCCGCCGTGAACGTGTAATTAAAGTCTGTAGCTGTGGCTGTGTCCCCTACGACATACACGATCATGGAGGCTCCACTGATCGCGTTGGTCAGGTTGTTGGTGCGGCTGCCAGTGATGGCATTGGTCATCACCTTAATGATGCTTCCGGTGAAATCAAGATTGGTGAAAACGGTCTTGCCGTTAAACTCCTCAATCGTTCGCAGAACTTGGCCCGCGGCCGATCCCCAGCCCAAGTTGCCAGAGCCATCGTTGGTAAGCACGGTTCGAACGGCGCCCTGAGCATTTGGCCATGAGTAGGAAATGCGCTTTAACAGTTTCAGATCCCCGATTCCATCGACTTCGAACATCGGAGTGTTGCTGTTCTGCAAGCTCATAAGCGTGTGGATATTTGTAACCCGCATCGTCGTTCCAAAGATATAGCTCGTCGGGCTCATGCTGAAATCTGGGTCAAACTGGAGAGGCGTTATAACGGTTGCCCCTTCATCCTGAATCAGAACATAAGAATCAAAATTGAGATAATTTACGCCAGTTCCAACACCACCAGCCCTTGCGAAATACTGCACGAATCCGTTGCCTTCCTTATTGGCTGTCACATTGAAATCACCATAGTTTGTGCTGACATGCATCTCTGCATTTCCACTATAGCCAACTGTGCTGTGGTAGGTTGTCAGCAGGATTGACTTCTCGGGAGTATCCACCCCAAAAGCCATGTCGTATGCGATATCTATTGCCGCCTGTGGGACAGGAATATAATTGGTTGAGCCAATCATTATTCCCTGATCGCCCACGACTAGCGCGCTGGCTCCACCATTAAAGACCGCAAATAGCACATTGGTTCCTCCGATTCTTCGCGTGCTGGTCTGAAATAGGAAATTGGTTGTGGTAGATTGGCCACCGGGTCCTGTATTTGTCGGAGCAAAAATGATGTTGGTTTGGTAAACATTCGGATGAAGCCTGCCCAAATTATTAGTCCAGACCAAATCAGCAAATGTCACCGTTCCTCCGCCAACCGCTATCGGCCACCAGCCCAAGTTTCCAGATCCATCGTTAGTCAGTGCTGTGCTGGATGACCCCTGGGCACTTGGCCACGAGTAAGCAACCCGCTTTAACAGCTTAAGATCACCAATACCATTTACCTCAAACATGGGTGTGTTGCTGTTCTGTAGCGACAGCAATGTTTGAATGTTTGTAATCCGCATGGTGCTATTAAAGATGTAACTTGTCGGACTTAGGCTGAAGTCTGGGTCGAACTGCATCGGTTTAATGATGGTTCCTCCAGCATCTTGAGCTAACACATACATATCAAAGTTTAGCCACGTAGCATCACCTCCAATAACTTGAGAGAGATTGATAAATCCAGTTCCGTCCCTATCAGCAGTTATTACCGTTTGAGCAAAATTAGTGCTAACGCTTGTGACGGCAGATGAATTAAACCCAACTGCACTGTTTTGAGCCGTTAAGCTAATGGCCTTGGCTGGGGCATCCCCAAGAGTGGTGTCATAAATTGCATTTACAGCCTGTCCATTGATCGGGGTGCCGTTACCTGATCCGATAAAGATTCCAGAATCGCTCACGGTAAATGCATTGTTGGTGCCGTTGTAAACCCTGAAGATTTTGTTTGTGCCACCAGTTCTGATTGTGTCGGTTCCGAAAAAGAAATTGGTCCTGAACCCATTGTTGGTTGGGCTTAGGATGGTGTTGGTTGGATAAGCATTTGGGAGCAGTTCACCAACACGATTGGTCCATACCAAATCTGAGAATGCCACTCCTCCACTAGCTGTAGAAGCGATGACATAGTTGCTCCCGTTAGGCGTTAGGGTGATATTAGCCCCAGCCTCAAGCCCGCGAATCGCACCTGTCGTATTGGTTGCTCCAGCCGCATCGCCGACCCCGACCACAAGCGGCTTTATCGTGGCGTTGGAAAGGGTCGCGCTAAACAGATTGGTGATGGCTCCTGTGCCAGATAGATTTGTGAGCGTCGCGCTGCCACCCTGACGACTGTTCCATACATTAGTCGAGTAAAGGCTCCAATTATTCAGGAATCCGGTCGTGTCGATGAAGTTAGTTCCACCAACCGTCCGCACGGATATGTTGGTTCCTCCAAATACTTGGTTGGTGTAGCCCGTGTAAGGGTTGGCCACCAGATTTGAGAGCAGCACGCTCCCTCCTTGTCGGTCATTCCAAACGTTTGTCGGATATAGGCTCCAATTGGCATCGGCGCTGGAATTGGTTAGGTCGCCCTGGGCATTGATGATGGCACTTCGACTGACCGTCAGGTGTGGAAGGTTCAATTGGACCAGATTGGTCACGGGACCAGCGAGGTAGGTGTGGCCATTGGAAACTTGCAGGGAGCTTTCGATGTTGACGTTGGTCAGGAATGCCCCGTCTTTGATCGCAAGTGGAACACCCAAAAACTGATTGGCGTTTGTGGTAAGGCTTCCACCTCCAACACTGGTCTGATCTATTCCCCAACCCAATGTTCCAGAGCCGTTGTTGGTTAGAACCGTTCCCGCCGCTCCCTGTGATGTCGGGAACTGATAAGTGACATTGTTTAATATCGTGTTTGTAGCCCGCCGTGAAGCGAATGGTACATAGCCATTGGTTGTAGACAGTAATATCTCAGGGTCACCACCGGGGCCGGACTCTGACCTAGCATAAATGTATGCTATGGACGCATTGCTGTTTTCGTCAGTTGAAACAAGCGTGTGACCGGCAGCTCGATAATTTATCGTATAATAGGCTACACTGGTTACTGAATTACTGAATGCTGCAATTGCAAATTGTGGACCCCATCTTTCTCCTTTGGTTATATCTCTACCTGCAAATAAGAAATCATTGGAATTGGGGGCTAGAAAATACGTTGCCGTGTTTGTCCCGATGGTGATTGAACGCTGAACTTCAAGCCGATTGGTGAATGTCACTGGATGAATCCTTCCAGAAGGTTCATTGGTCCAAAGCAGATCAGAAAAGTTAACAGTCCCACCGACCGTAATTGGCCACCAACCGAGAACGCCGGACCCATTGTTGGTTAGGGCTGTGCCAGCGGCCCCTTGGGAGCTTGGCCACAGGTACGGCACCTTCTTGATTAGCCTTAGATCGCCCACGCCATCCACCTCAAGCACCGGGAAATTGCTGTTTTGGAGCGACATCAAGGTGTGGATGTTGGTGATGCGAACGCTGCTGCTGAACAGATAATTGGTCGGGGTGAGCAGGGTGAAGTTGGGGTCCATGTGCATGTAGTCGGCCCCGTCAACTAATGCCTGCATCGAGAATGTGTTGAAATTCTCCGGGTCCAGCCCTGCCCCGGCCTGGACAGCAAATCGACTAAACTTGGTTCCACCTTCCTTGTTGGCCACCAAAATCAGTGCGCCATAATTGGTATCCACGATCATGTCGGCCCCACCGCTATAGCCAACAGCACTGTTGCGGCTGAAGATAAACGCCTCCTGCTGGTTAGTCTCTCCAAGGGCGGTATCGAATATCCCGTAGAGCACTGCGCCCGGGAATGGGGTCGAGTTGCCTCGGCCGGCAAACAGCCCTCCATTTGGGCCTATGGTCAGGGCATTGCTGCCCCCGTTGTAAATCTGGAACAACTTGCTGGTTGCATTGGTCCTGAACACCCTGGAATCGAAATAGAAATTGGTCGCCACCCCATTATCTGGCGCATTGACCCGCAGCAGGATATTGGTTGGAAAGGCAATCGGTTTGAGCACGCCGTTGTCGTTGGTCCAGACTAAATCGCCGAACACAACGGACCCTCCACTCGGGATGTTGTTGGACCACTTCTTGGCTGCGGCATTCCAGATTGGCACCTGGCCTTCGGTCGGTGTCGGTCCGAAGTGTGAATTGGTCGTGAGCGGCGAGCGCAAGATTGGAGGAGCAGGTTGAGCCATCAGGCATTGCCCGAAAAGAAGCATCGCCAGCAACGGCACTATCCGTTTGCCGGATTGGAACATGGCTCGAATGCCTTCTGCCGGGGAGCCAAGTCGATGCGTGACCTTAACCCATTCCAGAAGCTTGGATTGCCCGGCCAGCACCCTTTCATGCTCGGTCTTCAACTCCTCCAACTGCTTTGAAAGTTGTTGAATCTTGCTTGGCCACCGCCAGAAGGCGTATTTATCAGGAATGGTCATATTCCCCCGATCAGCATTGCCCAAATGCTAAGGTTATCGTCCCAATACCAGAAACTGGATGTGCTGCGATTGTAGTAGAGCGCACATTCGCAGTTCGGAGCGGCTACGGGGTCTGCATCTCCGCACATCAAACAGCTATTTCCACTGCCCCCACCTGCATGCAGGATTTCGCAGAGCAATTGGGTCTGAATGACTGACAACTGGAATGGGTATAAACACGCAAAACAGCTTGAATCATTGAGCAAGTCCTGAACATCGCAGCTAGCCATGGGGTTTTGTATGTGCAGGATTCGACACAGGAGCACCGTCTTGACCAATTCCAACTGGCCAGGGCTCAAGCCGCTAAAATTGGCCGCTTGCTGCATTAGCTCGCTGGTTGTGCATGTGGCCATGATTCATCAGACCCAAGCCGCTGTACCTATGTTCCACTGCTGTAAGCTCCCGCCACCAACTGGGTAATCCAAAGCGGGCTTAGTTGGGTCATCGGGCGCGGCCGGTGCGCGGCCCTGATAAACCTGGATGGTGGTGGTTCCGATGTAAGCAGCCAGTTGCGCGGCGGTGGCCTTTTGTGTCACAGGCGCATCACCGGGGTCATCGACGATGGCGAAAAGGTCATCGGCGGTAACGCCTGCGGCAGCGGGAAGCTGGGTTATTTTTTTGTCTGCCATCGCTTATTCCTTTCACTCTTGGCGTAATTTGTCCGCGTTCTCCGCGTCTATGATCTCTCCTAGCTCAGTCAGGATGTAGAAGGTTGTTCCAGGTGGGAAACCGTTATCCAAAATCTGGCACCAGAGCGACACGATGATTGCGCCATTGGATCCCCTTGGTACGCACCACATGATGCACTTGGCGTCCTCCAGTAGTTGGCTGGGTTCGCAAGCCATACTAGAGGGTCATGCCCACGATATCGCATAAAATGCGAATCTTAACGGCCTGCATGGCGCCAGGAGGAATACAACTCAGGATGCATCTGGCTTCGTTAGCTAAGAAATCGGGGTCGCAAGGGAGGTTATCTCCATCTCGAATGCCACACAGAAGGATAATCTCTACGGCATCATAGAGCGGTCCAAGTGAGGAATACTTGCACTGGAAACACTTGGCATCTTCCAGTAGTTGATTAGGGTCGCAGGCCATAGCCTTACCCCATTAACTCATCGGCCTCTGCCTCGGAAGGCTCGGCCATGTCATCGCCCTCATCCTCGGATGACTCTTCCTTGTCCTTGCTGTAGATGCACTTGATGGCCACTTCATCGTCGTAAACTTTGACCACCTCGATCTTCTCTTTATCCCCAGGAGAGACCTTGTTCTTAAAGAAGCTCATCGGAACAAGGCCAAGCTTCTCTTCGGGAACATCCACTTGGTCATCGACGCGAGGCTCATCGGCGCCCTCGTCGTAGTAATCGGAATCTGGCATAGATTTGATTGGTTAGGTGGTTGCCGATTTGCCCAAAAACCGACAACCACCATTGCACGGATGCACCAACATCTTGCCTTAGGTCGGACAAGGATCGTTGCAGCTATCGTAATCCTGAGTTGGGTATCCAGGATCGGTGCTGCAATTACTGATCTCAGGCACGCAGAAGGGTTCGCGCCGATGGAAGAACACGTTGATGAACTCCGTGTAGAGCGGCCGGATGGCCAGTTCGAAGTCGGCGATGAACATGCCCTTGTTACGGCGCTTGTTCTCGATAACGCAACCGTTCACGTCTTCACCCAGGTTATCCATCACAAACTGCCACTTGCCGCCGAAGTTACGGGACGAGAACGGCATCTCGGGGTTAACCGGGGTGGCGTCCATCACAAGGGCCTCCAGGCCCATCTTGTGCCAGATGTAGGTGATGGCGAACTGCGCGCGGTCGAAGTCGGGATTCTCGACCGAACCCAGCCCGGGGTCGCCACCGGCGCCGCTGGTCGTTTGGTTGACGTAAGGCAGCACCACTTGGTATCGGTAACGGTTGGGGGCCGCTCCGGCTCCACGGTCAGCCACGAAGTTAAACCGCAACCCCATCGGGTCGGTTCGAACAAGGAAGTTACCAATCTGGCCGCTGAACCCATAACGCCAGAAGGCGTTGGCGCTGCTCCATTCGGTAAAGCGCCAGTTACCGGCGATAGTCGGACAGGACCCACCACCCCCACCGCATTGACCACCCAACTTATCCAACTCCCAGGCTGTAGCGATGTCCGTCACCAGTTCGATGAACGGTGCGGTCTCTTTGAACGGGTTCTTACCGCCATAACCACGGCGCATAAGGGGTTCGAAGCGAATCTGGAGCATCTGCGGCACCAGCTTAAACACCGTTGCCGGGTCGGCTGAAGTGTCGAAGAATATTTCTTCATCACCCACAACGGTCCAGGCGAATGTGAACTGGGTCATCGCGGCATTGGCGATGAACTTCTTATCGGCATGGTCCAGCGCGCGCTTGCGCAGGAAGTTGGACATGATGGCGGTAGTCGCGGGCCGAAGGATGTCGGTGATGATCTGGCGGAAATGTTCCTGCGCCTTAGTGACGTGCATCATCTGGTCAAAGCACAGGAGCGGAGTGGCCCAGCTTTGTTCCTCCAGGAAATAGGTGATGCGCGTTGCGCCCCAGCCGATGCAATGCTCGGTCTTATCGCAAGGGGTGCCAATGCAGGATTGGTATTCGGTGCGATTCCATACCTTGGTGGTGTTGGGGAATACGTGCCTAAAACGGTCCAGAGTGTGTTCAACACCGGAAAAGGATGGGAAAGTGCCAGTTTTGACATTGAGCACCCATGAGTCAGTGGGTCGAATGTCGGCCAGGATCAGTTTGTCGTAGACGGGCTGCTGGTCTACGAGTAGTTGCGTGAATTTGTCACAAGACAAGATGGACATAGCTTCAAAATGTATAAGCGCATAGGCGCTAGGTTAACCGCGTGTGAATTTTGAAGCCGACTGGCTTGCGAGCTATTTGTGGCCGGTAGCTTACCGGGATCGGGGTTCTCACCCGATTCCTGCAACGAACAAACGAGCAGGTTGAGTCTCCTTTAAGACCTAACGCTAACGACTGTCAACTAGATAAAGTTCTAGCGCCCCAACTTCCCGATCATTTCCTCGATGCTATCAATCGTTACATCGCCAGTATTACCTGGCTGCTTGCCCTTCCCATTTCCATCGGTTGGACCTGATTCTTCGAACGCCTTCAGGGCAGCTTCGCGCTCGGCTAGTTGCGCCTTAAGCGACTTGTTCTCATGCATGAGCACAGAGTAAGCGATGGCCCGGTTGCGCACCGCCACATGCTCCTTGATGACCTGAGCGCGTTGCTCCTCGGTGAGCTTTGGGTCATTGGCATTGCTGGAAAGGGCCCGCTGCACAAACGCCGTGGCTTTATCGAGCTTGGTGTTACGTTCGTCATCGCCTTCCACTGGCCGCAGGAACTCATGTTTCTCAGAGGCTTCCTTGTTGAACTGCATCCAAAGTTTGCCATTGGCCTCATGGACGGCCCTGGCTTGCTCAGCCTGCTGCTTCTGCCATTCGCCACCCTTGGTCTTTTCTGTCTCCAGGGCGCGGCTTTGAGCTTCGGACAGATCCCGAATACGATCCACATAGCCGCGCACCTCAGCGGCATCTTCGGGGAACCGGGTTTTGATCTCCATACGGGCTGCGGCCGGCTCCATGGCGGCTAGGGCTGCGATATCCTGCGGGGTCATGTCCCGGGCCACCACTTCGGAGGTTGCTGGATCGGTGAACTGCACCTTGAGACCCTTGAGTCCGGTAACGGCGCGGGTCCAGGCTTCTTCATAAGGCTTCTGGTATTTATCGACGAACTCCTGGCTCTTGGAATAATCTACATACCGGATGTGTTGCTCTAACTCTTCGTTGCGCTTCTGGATGGCCGACAGTCGGTCGGACAATTCCTTGGGCGGTTCAGGCGTCTTGTTTCGAAGCTCGGCTATCTCATGCTGCGCCGCCTGATATTTGGATTTGTAGCTCTCAACCAATTTCCATGGCGATGGGCGTTTACCAGTAGGAGTGGCAGGCGCTTCTTCCTCGTCATCTATCTCATCCTGCTTATCGTCGGGCTCCTTTGGTGGCTCCTTATCTGGTGCTGGCTGTTCTTCTTTGGCGTCAACTGAAGGGGTTTCCTCCTCCATCGGGTCGGCCACCTCTTTGCCGGCCAACTTGTCGATGTCAGCGAAAGCGTCCTTAAACGGGTCCTCGTCCTGTTTGGGTTGTTCTGGCTTGGCTTCGAACAACTCCTTGGCTTGAGATGGCGGCGGAACGGCCTTGATTGACTTGGCTGGGCCAGAGGCTGGTTTTGCAGGAGCGGCCGGCTTGGCAGCGGGCGCAGGGGACGGCGCAGACGGGGCAGGCTGGGCAGGAGCAGTGGGCGGTGGGGCAGATGGTGCGGATGGCATAGCTTTTTATTTTACGTAGTCCGGTTGAATGTTTCTGATGACACGAGAAGCATACTGTGGGCTTACATTAAACTGCTTGGCCACAAGATGAAATGACACACCAGATTTACCGAGACGCCTAATCTCTAAAATCTGATCTCTGGTGAGTTTCTGTGTGCCTTTGCGATGCTTTCGTGCGCAGTCCTGCATATTGTCTTTTTGAGTCCCAAGCCACAAATGTGACGGATTAACACATGCCCCATTATCGCAAGTATGCAGAACCTGAAGTCCGTTCGGAATGTCACCCTTTGTGAGCGAAAACATTACGCGACTGGCCAGAAAGTTTCTCCTATAAAAAGTTATGATCGGCTGATTCCACGAAGTTCGGCATGCGTTAATCATCCAGCATTCAGAGTCCGACCCAGGTCTTACTTTTTTCCAAAATCGTGCGCGCTGTAAATCCGTTATATTCATCACGATTTGAAATTCAAATTTTGACTGGGTTTCTCTTTAGGCGGTTCGGTGACTTCAGCAATGGAAAGGAGTCGGCGCAACACTTCGGTCGCACCCATAATCCGGTGGTAAGAGGCGGCGGCTTCCTGTTGCTCGGCGACATTGGGCATAGCCAAGATTTGCTCCAAAAGCGCAGCCTCGCAAGCGTTGCGGAACCCGTCATTAACCACCAAATCCTGATGGGCGCGCGCCTGATCGACCTTGGCCTGAAACTTGGCTCGTGGCGTCAGATTCATTCTGACGTTTCTTTCGGTTCATTGGCTGCCCGAGCGTTCTCGCGGCGAATGTCAGCGGCTGTCTCCAGGTCAGTAGCCGTGACATCGGTCTGTAACTCAACCGCTTGCCGGCGCATATCCATGTTGTGCTCATCCTGTTTGCGCTTCTGTTCGGCTTCCCATTGCACCTGCCTTTGCGCGGTGCGTTGGGCGTGGCTTTCGCGAGTGTTGGCAGCCTTAGCCTCTGCCTGCAACTGCATCCCCTGGATCTTGGCCACGTCTTTTGGATCAATCTGCTGCTGGCCGTTCTGCTGGGCAGCCTGTTCCATGGCTTGCTGAAGCCGCTGGCCATAAGCCTTGACCATATTCATCATTTGGCCCAGTGCATCGCTATACTGACGCACCCGTTCCTTCTGAGTCTTGTCCTGGGCGATGATCTGGAGTTGTTCGCCGATGGTTTGGCCAACCATTTGCAGGCCCTGTGACTGCTCGGGCTTAGCCATGGAGCCCTGTTGCTGCTCGATGCGCTGAACGATGAGGGCCATCTCAGCCAACAGCACCTCGGTCACCTCGATTCGGTTGACTCGTGGGCCAAACTGGACCGGTAAGCCCATCATCAGGCTGCCCATAGCCACCATGGCGTCGTGTTTGGAGTCGGTAACTTGGTCGGCAGTCTCTGGCACCAAGACTTCGGTGGCTCCGGGGTCATCGCTGACAGCCAGGGTCGCCATGCGCAAGATTTCCCGTTGCGATTGCGGGTCGTAGAGCGGACGCCACTCCATGAGAGTCTGAGCGGT
>Ga0105243_10000934_pt1 | contig 27342 bp, 18 predicted proteins | sample KBSM34metaG_FD_81525 | JGI IMG/M metagenome (GOLD analysis project Ga0105243, IMG submission 81525) | Miscanthus rhizosphere microbial communities from Kellogg Biological Station, Michigan, USA - KBS M3-4 metaG | ecosystem: Host-associated > Plants > Roots > Rhizosphere > Soil | place... | reverse complement strand
TCAGTTTCCACGGCCCGCACATCAACCACCTGACCCCGCGCACGCTGGACATCGACGCCGCGCAGGCGGACATGCTGCGCCGGGGCATCGACGCCAAGGCGGTGATCGAAGGCCCGCCGCGGCGGCGTTGCCCGATCCTGCTGCGCCAGACCAGCTTCAAGGCGCTGGAGGAGACGGTGCGTTTTCCGGCCGGCGACGGCGCCGCGGAGGCCGGCACCCACACCGCGCGCTTCGGCGAGATCGAGCAGCGCGGTGTGGCCCTGACCCCGAAGGGCCGCGCGCTGTACGACGCCTTGCTGGAGCGCGCGCGCGCCGCCGACGGCAGCGCCGGCGGCGACTACGCCACACGCCTGCAGGCCGCGTTCGCCGAGTTCCCCGACGATTACGCCACGCTGCGCCGCGAAGGCCTGGGCTACTTCCGCTATGCGCTGACCGAGACCGGCCGCGCCGCCGGTGCCGCGGGCCTGGCCGGCCGGCCCGCCGAGTCGCTGATCGCTGACGGCCTGGCCAGCGCCGATCCGATCGTCTACGAGGACTTCCTGCCGGTCAGCGCCGCGGGCATCTTCCAGTCCAACCTGGGTGGCGGCGAACAGCGCGCCTATGCCGCGCACGCCAACCGTGCCGCATTCGAACAGGCGCTGGGCGCGGCGGTGCACGACGAATTCGCGATCTACGCCGGCATCGAGCGCGCCTCGCTGGAAGCGCTGCAGGGCTGAGCGGCCGAAAGCCCCTCTCCCCACGGGAGAGGGGTTGGGGTGAGGGTCCGGCGCGAAGCGTCTCGCGGTGTTTGGGTGCACGAGGCTGCGCCCGTACCCTCATCCGCCCCACGGGGCACCTTCTCCCGAGGGGAGAAGGAACACCTAAGCCCCTCTCCCCTCGGGAGAGGGGTTGGGGTGAGGGTCCGGCGCGCAGCGTCTCGCGGAGTTGGGTATACGAGGCTGCGCCCGTACCCTCATCCGCCCCTACGGGGCACCTTCTCCCGATGGGAGAAGGGAACTGCCATGGCACCAGGCGTCGCGCGAGAAGGGCGACCTCGGCTAGTGCAATGCAGCCGCTTGCGGTGCGGTGCGCGCCAGGCGCCGCTCGCGCTTGCGTGCCCGCCGCGCGCGCCAACGCTCGCGCAGGCACGAGAAGATCACATACAGCGCCGGGGTGCTGAGCAGGGTCAGGCTCTGCGAGATCAGCAGGCCGCCGATCATCGCGATGCCCAGCGGACGGCGCAGCTCCGAGCCTTCGCCCAGGCCCACCGCCAGCGGCACCGCCGCCAGGATCGCCACCATCGTGGTCATCATGATCGGGCGGAAGCGCACCACGCAGGCTTCGCGCACCGCCTCCAGCGGCGACTTGCCATGCTGGCGCTCGGCGACCAGCGCGAAGTCGATCATCATGATCGCGTTCTTCTTGACGATGCCGATCAGCAGCACCAGCGCGATCATCGAGATCACCGACAGCTCGGTGTTGGTGACCCACAGCGCCAGCAGCGCGCCCATGCCCGCGGCCGGCAGCGTGGACAGGATCGTCACCGGGTGCACCAGGCTCTCGTACAGCATGCCCAGCACGATGTAGACCACCACGATCGCCGCCAGCACCAGGATCAGCATCGAGTTCGGCTGCAGCGCCACGCCGAAGCCGCCGCCGTCGGCGATGCGGATGTCGCCGGGCATGCGCAGGCCGGCGACGGTGGCGGCGATGATCGCGTCGCCTTCGCCGGTGCTCACCCCGGGCGCCAGGTTGTAGCTCAGATCCATCGTCGTGTACTGGTTCTGATGGGTGATCTGCGGCGGCGCCAGGCCCGGCACCTGGTGCGCCACCGCGGTGAGCGGCACCATCGCGCCGCTGCGCGTGGGCACGTAGATCCGGTCCAGCGCCGCCGGCGTGGCGGTCTGCTCGGGCAGCGCGTTGACCACCACGCTGTACTGGTTGAGATCCGAATAGATCGTGGAGATCTGGCGCTGGCCGAACGCGCCGTACAGCGCGCCGTCGATCGCGCCGATCGACACGCCCAGGCGCGCGGCCTGGGCGCGGTCGATGACGATGTTCTGGCGCAGGCCGGCGGTGTCCACGTCGGTGCCGACGTCGCGCAGCTTCGGATTCTGTTTCAGCGCGGCCTGCAGCTTGGGCAGCCATTCCTGCAACTGGGCGTTGTCGTTGCCCTGCAGCGAGACGCGGTATTGCGCGCCCTGGCTGGTGCCGCCGCCGCCGTCGCTGGGCAGGTCCTGGATCGCGCGCAGGCGCAGCTGTAGGTCCGGGTAGCGGTCGGCCTTGGCGCTGAGCCGCGACAGCACCTGTGCGGTGGTCTCGGTGCGGCCCTCGTCGTGGCGCTTGAGCTCGATGTTGAAGCTGGCGCTGGAACCCTGGCGGCTGCTGCCCAGGCGCGCGCCGACGATCTTCACCGCCGGATCGGACATCAGCATGTCGGTGATGCGGCGCTGGCGCTTGACCATGTCGGCGAAAGACACGGTGGCGCTGGAGCTGGCGCGGCCCCAGATCAGGCCGGTGTCCTGGGCCGGGAACGAGCCCTTCTTCACCGCGCCGGCCAGGAACACGGTGGCGGCGATCAGCAGCAGCGGGGTCAGCGCCAGCAGCAGTGCATGGCGCAGCGAGAAATCCAGCGCCACGGTGTACACGCGCAGCATGCCGGCATGCACGCGCTCCAGCCAGGCGCCGAAGCGGCTCGGCCGTTCCGGTTCGGCATGCGCGGACAGGAAGCGGCTGCACAGCGCCGGGGTCAGGGTCAGCGAGACCACCGCCGAGACGCAGATCGCCGCGACCAGGGTCACGGTGAACTCGCGGAAGAACGTGCCGATCATGCCGCTGGCGAACAGGATCGGGATGAACACCGCCACCAGCGAGGCGGTGATCGAGACGATGGTGAAGCCGATCTCGCGCGCGCCGGCCAGCGCCGCGTCCAGCCGCGACATGCCTTCGTCGAGGTGGCGCATGATGTTCTCGATCACCACGATCGCATCGTCCACGACGAAGCCGATCGCGATCACCAGCGCCAGCAGGCTCAGGTTGTTCAGGGTGAAGCCCATGACGTACATCGCCAGCGCCGCGCCGGCCAGCGACAGCGGCACCGTGGCCGCGGCGATCAGCGTCGGCGCCAGCCGGCGCAGGAACAGCGCCATGGTCAGCACCACCATCGCCAGGCTGATCAGCAGCGTGGCCTGGACCTCGTTCAACGAGGCGCGGATGGTCGGCGTGCGGTCGAAGTAGGCGGACATCTTGGTGCCCGGCTGCAGGTAGCCGCGCAGCATCGGGATCTGCGCCTTGACCCGGTCCACCGTCTCCACGATGTTGGCGCCGGCGCGGGTGAACACGTACATCACCACCGCCGGCTTGCCGCCGAACCAGGCCGCCTGGTAGGCGTCCTGCTGGCCGTCGTAGACGTTGGCGATGTCGCGCAGGCGCACGGTGCGGCCGTCCTGCTGCGAGATCACCAGCTGGGCGAAGTCGGCGGCCTTGGCCACCGAATCGTTGGCCACGATCGCGGTGGTGGAGCTGCCGTCGCTGAGGAAGCCGGTGGGCGAGGTCACGTTGGCCGCGCGCACCGCATTGCGCAGGTCGTCCGGGGTCAGCCCCATCGCGTTGAGCGCGCGCAGGTTCACGTCCACCCGCACCGCCGGGGTCGAGGCGCCGCCGATGTCGACCGAGGCCACGCCGCTGATCTGGCGCAGGCGCTGCGCCAGCAGCGAGTCGGCGACGTTGTACAGCTCGTCGGCCGATTGGGTGTCGGAGGTCAGCGCGATGGCGATGACCGGATCGTCGTTGGGATTGGCCTTCTGGTAGCGCGGCGTGGACAGGCCCGAGGGCAGGTCCGCCTGCGCGGAATTGATCGCGGTCTGCACGTCCTGCGCGGCCGAATCGATGTTGCGGTCGCTCTGGAACATCATGAACACCTGGCTGTTCCCCTCCGAACTGGAGGAACGCATGGTGTCGATGCCGGGGATCTGGCCCAGGTGCCGTTCCAGCGGCGCGGTGACCGTGGACGCCATCGTCGAGGCATCGGCGCCGGCCTGGCTGGCCTGCACGAAGATCACCGGAATCGAGATGTTCGGCAGCGCCGCCACGCCCAGGCGCAGGTAGCACATCATGCCGATCACGAACAGGCCGATGGCCAGCAGCGTGGTGCCGATCGGGCGGCGGATGAAGGGGCCGGAGATGTTCATTTTGCCGGGACTCGGGACTCGGGAATGGGGAATCGGAAAGCGCAGCGCTCATGCGCTTCTTGTTCGCGCACGCCATGGTGCGTTCCCGGAAACCGTAAGCGGCATGCGCCCCGCCATTCCCGATTCCCGATTCCCCATTCCCGGCAACTCATACCGTCCGCCCCGCCGCCGCCACTGCCGCCTCGCGCCGCGCGGCGCGGCGTTCGCGGTAGGCGCGCACCCGCTCGGAGGCGCGTTCCATGTACAGGTAGATCACCGGCGTGGTGTACAGGGTGACCAGCTGCGACAGCAGCAGGCCGCCGACGATGGCGATGCCCAGCGGGCGCCGCAGCTCCGAGCCGATGCCGTCGCCCAGCGCCAGCGGCAGCGCGCCGAGCATCGCCGCGGCGGTGGTCATCATGATCGGGCGGAAGCGCAGCAGGCAGGCGCGGCGGATCGCATCGTGCGCGTTGGCGCCCTCGCGGCGCGCGTCGATCGCGAAGTCGATCATCATGATCGCGTTCTTCTTGACGATGCCGATCAGCAGCACGATGCCGACGATGCCGTCCACCGACAGGCTCAGCCCGCACAGCATCAGCGCCAGCAGCGCGCCGACGCCGGCCGGCGGCAGCGTGGAGATGATCGTCAGCGGATGGATGTAGCTCTCGTAGAGCACGCCGAGCACGATGTAGATCAGCACCACCGAGGCCAGCAGCAGCCACACGATGTCGGTCTGGCTGCCGGTGTATTCGGCGGCCTTGCCGATGAATTCGGCATGCAGCTGCGGCGGCAGCTGCAGTTGCTCGTTGGTCTCCTCGATCGCCGCCACCGCCTGCGACAGCGAGTAGCCCGGCGCCAGGTTGAACGAGACGGTGATCGCCGGCAGCTGCTGCTGGTGGCTGACCACCAGCGGCGTGGTCGCGATCCTGGCCTCGGCCACCGCGGCCAGCGGCACGGTGCCGCCGCTGCCGACCGAGATGCCGGTGTTCTGGTTGCCGATGCCGGTGGCGGTGGACGAGTTGCTGGAGGTGGTCTGGCCGAAGTTGGTGGCGTTGCTGGCGGTCAGCGCGCCGCTGCCGTTGCTGGACACCGCCAGCTGGTGCAGCAGCGCGGTGCTGTTGCGGAACTGCGGCGCCACTTCCAGCACCACGCGGTACTGGTTGAGCTGGGTGAAGATGGTGGAGATCTGGCGCTGGCCGAAGGCGTCGTACAGGGTGTCGTCGATGGTCTGCATCGGCACGCCCAGCGCGCTGGCCTTGTCGCGGTCGACGGTCAGCTCCAGTGCGCGGCCCTGGTTGGCCAGGTTGTTGTCCACGTCGGCCAGTTCCGGGCGCTTGCGCAGCGCCTCGGTCAGGCGCGCGGCCTGGGTCGCCAGTTCGGCGCTGTCCACGTCCGACAGCGAGTACTGGTATTCGGTGGCGGCCACGCGCGTGTCCAGGGTCACGTCCTGCACCGGCTTCAGATACAGCGCCACGCCGGGCAGGCCGGCCACCGCCTTCTGCAGCCGCGGCAGCACCTCCTCCAGGCTGTCGCGGTCGCTGCGGGTCTTCAGCACGATGCTCAGCTGGCCCTGGTTGAGGGTGGGATTCATCGAGCCGGCGCCGATGAACGCGGCCACGCCGGTCACCGCCGGATCCCGGCGCAGCGCCTCGGCCACCGCCTGGGTGCGCTGCTGCATCTGCGGGAACGCCACGTTCTGGTCGGCCTGGACCACGCCGGTGATCAGCCCGGTGTCCTGCTCGGGCAGCAGGCCCTTGGGGATCACCACGTACAGCACCACGGTCAGCACCATCGTCGCCAGCGCGATCGCCAGGGTCAGCGGCTGGTGCCCGAGCACCCAGTCCAGCGAGCGCTCGTACAGCGCCACGGTGCGCGTCCACACGGTGGTCTTGCCGGCCGCGGCCGCCCGTTCGTGCGCGTCCTCGCCTTCGGGCAGCGCATCGGGCTTGAGCAGGTAGGCGCACATCATCGGGGTCAGCGTCAGCGACACCAGCATCGAGATCGTCACCGCGATCGACAGCACCCAGGCGAACTCGTGGAACAGGCGCCCGGTGACGCCCGGCATCAGCAGCAGCGGCAGGAACACCGCCACCAGCGACACGGTCAGCGACAGCACGGTGAAGCCGATCTGCTTGGCGCCGATCTCCGCCGCCTCCGGTCCGCTCTTGCCCTGTTCGATGTAGCGCACGATGTTCTCGATCATCACGATCGCATCGTCGACCACGAAGCCGGTGGCCACCACCAGCGCCATCAGCGACAGGTTGTCCAGCGACATGCCGGCGAAGGCCATCACCGCGAAGGTGCCGGCCAGCGACAGCGGCACCGCCACCGACGGGATGATCGTGGCCCACAGGCGGCGCAGGAACACGAAGATCACCGCGACCACCAGGCCGATGGTCAGGATCAGGGTGAACTTGACCTCGTGCACCGAGGCGCGGATGGTCTCGGTGCGGTCGGAGAACACGTCCAGGTGCACGCCGCTGGGCAGCACCGCCTGCAGTTGCGGCAGGATCGTGCGGATCTGTTCCACCGTCTGCACGATGTTGGCGCCGGGCTGGCGGCGGATCTCCAGCAGCACCGCCGGCTTGCCGTCGGCCCAGGCCGCGAGCTGGTCGTTCTCCACCCCGTCCACCACCTGCGCCACGTCCGACAGCCGCACCGGCGCGCCGTTCTTGTAGCTGATGACGGTGTCGCGGTAGTCGGCGGCGCTGGACAACTGGTCGTTGGTGCCGATGCTGTAGGACTGGGTCTTGCCGTTGAGCGAGCCCTTCGGCGCGTTGACGTTGGTTTCGGTCAGCGCGCTGCGCAGCGCCTCCATGGTCAGGCCCATGTTCGACAGCTGCGCCGGATTGACCTGGATGCGCACGGCCGGGCGCACGTTGCCGGCGATCGACACCAGGCCCACGCCGGGCACCTGCGACAGGCGCTGCGCCAGGATCGAGTCGGCGTAGTTGTTGACGTCGCGCAGCGGCAGCGTCTCGGAGCTGAGCTTGAGGGTGATGATCGCCGCGTCGGCCGGGTTCACCCGGTTGTAGACCGGCTGGTAGGGCAGCGACGAGGGCAGGGTGGACTGGCGGATCGCCGCCTGCACGTCCTGCGCGGCGATGTCGATGTCGCGGTCCATCGCGAACTGCAGGATGATCGTGGACAGGCCCGCCGACGAATCGGAGGTCATCATCTGCAGCCCGGAGATCTGCCCCAGCTGCCGCTCCAGCGGCGTGGTCACCAGCGAGGCCATGGTGCTGGCGTTGGCGCCGGGGTATTGGGTGGTCACCACCAGGCTCGGCGAGTCGATCTCCGGCAGCGCCGACACCGGCAGCTGCCGGTAGCCGAGGATGCCGAGCAACAGCACGCCTGCCATCAGCAAGGTGGTGGCGATCGGGCGGCGGATGAAGATCGTCGAAAAGCCCACAGGAATATCCTTGCTGGTGAGGTCCCGGACCCGGACGGACCGGGGCCGGGGAAAGCCGTTGCGTCAGTCGTCGAGTGACATCTGGTCGAACAGGTTGGTCAGATCGCTGTTCGGGGCGACCGTGACGAAGTTGCCCTGGAACGCGTATCCGTGCGGCCCCCATTGTCCGTAGACGTCGGTGGTCGAGGCGATGACGGTGCGGCTCAACGCGTTGGCGATCCGCTCGGCGGGCGTCAGCAGGTCGCTGCCGAAGTTCAGGCTGCCGGCGCTGCACACGATCAGCACCACCTCGAACGCGACGTCCATCGGAAAGTCGGTGTGCTGCAGCAGCGCCTGCAGGAACGCGCTGCCGTCGCCCAGTTCGTTGTCGTGGGCGACGATCCACAGCTGGTTGCCGTTCTGCAGCGCGTCGAGCGGCGGACCGGCGGCGAAGCCCTGCTGGTTGATCAGAAACGTCTGCAGACTCTGCGCAAGCGGGTCTTGGGAGGCGATGACGACATTGGTCATGATGGGATTCCTCTTGAGGGTGACGGGCGAGGAGCGAGTGCTCCGCCCGTCATCCAGACGCGCCGCCACCGCGGGTGTGAACCGCATGCCGCGCGTGCCGATGCCGGCCTGCTCAGCGCGGTCCGCCGCCGCGACGGCCGCCGCCGCCGTCCTTGCGCTGCTGCTTGCTCTCGGCCGCCTTCAGCTCGGCCTCGCTCGGCTGCGGCGGCGCCTCGCCCGGCTTCAGCGGGGCGACCTTGCTGCCCGGCTTGAGCCGGAACTGACCTTCGGTCACCACCCGCTCGCCGGCCTTCAGGCCCTGCGCCAGCTGCACCTGGCTGTCGCCGACTTCCGCGCCCTGCTTGACCGTCTGCATCTTGACCGTGTTGTCGCCCTGCACCACGTACACGTAGTCGCCGTCGGGGCCGCGCTGCACCGCCTGGGTCGGCACCACCACGCCGCTGTCCAGCGTGCGCAGGGTCAGCCGCACGTTGACGAACTGGCCCGGCCACAGCGCGTTGCCGGGGTTGGGGAACACCGCGCGCACCTTGAAGGTGCCGGTGTCGCTGCTGATCTGGTTGTCGACCACGTCGACCTTGCCGTCGCCGGCGATCACGTGCGCATCGGTGCGGTCCAGCGCCGCCACCGTCAGCGGGCCGGCCGCCTGCGCCTCGCGCAGCCCCTGCAGCTCGCGCTCGGCCAGGTTGAAGACCACGTAGATCGGATGGATCTGGGTGATGGTGACGATGCTGCTGCTGGTGCTGACGATGTTGCCCACGTCCACGCCGCGCAGGCCGGTGATGCCGTCGATCGGGGCGAGGATGCGGGTGTACTGCAGTTGCACCTGCGCCGCGCGCATCGATGCGTCGTTGGCGGCCACCGCGGCCTCGTACTGCGCCACCTGGTTGCGCTGCGTGTCCAGGTCGGTCTTGGCCACGTACTGGCGGTAGGCCGGCGAATCGGAGCGCTGGAAGGTGGAGCGGGCGGTGGCCAGCAACGCCTGGTTCTGGCGCTTGCTCGCCGCCGCCTCGTCGTAGCTGGCCTGCAGCGAGCGCGGGTCGATCTGCGCCAGCACGTCGCCCTTCTTCACTTCCTGGCCTTCACGGAAGTTCAGGCTCATCAGCTGCCCGCCGACCTGCGGGTTGACCGTGACCGTGGCCAGCGCGGTCACCGTGCCGGTGGAGGTGGCGTAGATCGGCACCGCCTGGCTGCTGGCGGCGACCACCGTCACCGGGATCGGCGTGCTGTCGTCGCCATCGCCGCCCGCCTCCGCGCCGCCGCGGCCATGGCCGTGACCGCTGCGCAGGAAGTGCGCGCCCACCAGCACCACGACCACCGCTGCGACGATCAGCAGCGCAATCTTCCAGAAACGCGACATCCGGGGGGAACTCCTGTGGCGAGGCGGGGTAGGGGACCCTCCCGCAATGGCTGGTGCGACAAGCGGTGAAGCATATCGCCGGCGCGTTGCGATTGGACCATGACTTAAGGGAGGGGGGACGTGCGCCCGCGGCCTTGGGCGCTGATAGCGGCAACGCACCGGCGGTGGATCGGTTGACACGGATTCCTAAGGGTTTTTTTGCCGTGGCGGCGCGCCGGCCGGTGCCGGCGCGCCGCGAATGCAATACATTGACTGAACGCCATGCAAAGAACCGATCGGAGATTGCCCATGCCGCGCCTGTCCCGCCTGCTGTCCGCCCTGCTGCTCGCCGTCCCCGCGCTGGCCTGCGCCCAGTCCGCCGAACGCCCGGAAGTGGCGGCCGCCGCGGCCAAGCTGCAGGCCAAGGTGGTCGACTGGCGGCGCGATTTCCACCAGCACCCGGAGCTGTCCAACCGCGAGGAGCGCACCGCGGCCAAGGTCGCCGAGCGGCTGCGCGCGCTGGGCCTGAAGCCGCAGACCGGGATCGCCCACCACGGCGTGGTGGCGATCATCAAGGGCGCGCTGCCGGGGCCGAAGATCGCCCTGCGCGCGGACATGGACGCGCTGCCGGTGACCGAGCAGACCGGCCTGGCGTTCGCGTCCAAGGCCACCGGCGAGTACCGCGGCGAAACCGTCGGGGTCATGCACGCCTGCGGCCACGACGCCCACACCAGCATCCTGCTGGGCGTGGCCGAAGCGCTGGTGGCGATGCGCGCGCAGCTGCCGGGCGAGGTGATGCTGGTGTTCCAGCCTTCCGAGGAGGGCGCGCCGGGCAACGAGGAGGGCGGCGCCTCGCTGATGCTGAAGGAAGGCCTGTTCCGCGACTTCAAGCCCGACGCGATGTTCGGCCTGCACGTGTTCTCCAGCGTGCAGGCGGGCAAGATCGCGGTGCGCGGCGGCCCGCTGATGGCCGCCTCGGACCGCTTCAGCATCAAGGTGATCGGCCGCCAGACCCACGGCTCGGCGCCGTGGAACGGGATCGACCCGATCGTGGCCAGCGCCGACCTGATCGGTGCGGCGCAGACCGTGGTCAGCCGCCGCGCCAACATTTCCAGGCAGCCGGCGGTGCTCAGCTTCGGCGCGATCAAGGGCGGCATCCGCTACAACATCATTCCCGACGACGTGGAGATGGTCGGCACCATCCGCACCTTCGACGAAGGCATGCGCCAGCAGATCTTCGCCGACCTGAAGACCGTCGCCGAGCACACCGCCGCCGCGCACGGCGCCAAGGCCGAGGCGCACGTGCCGGACCAGGACGGCAACCCGGCCACGGTCAACGACCCGGCGCTGACCGCGAAGATGCTGCCCAGCCTGCAGGCGGTGGTCGGTGCCGACAACGTCTACGAGCCGCCGCTGCAGATGGGCGCGGAAGATTTCTCGTTCTACGCGCAGCAGGTGCCGTCGATGTTCTTCTTCGTCGGCGCCACCGGCCCCGGCATCGATCCGGCGACCGCGCCGAGCAACCACTCGCCGCAGTTCCTGCTCGACGAATCGGCACTGGACGTGGGCCTGCGCGCGCTGCTGCAGGTGTCGCTGGACTATCTGGGGATGAAGCGGTGATTGGGGATTGGGGATTGGGGATTCGTCAAAGCGGTTTACCGGGGCGGAGATAGCGCCGCACTCCCCGGCACTTCCGGATCCGGATGAATTGGCCAAGCCGCAGCTCGCGCGGCGCGCTTTTGCCAATCCCGACTCCCGACTCCCCAATCCCGGCCTCCCATACACCTTCCAGCCAGACCGCCAACGCTAGACTGGCCGGCATGAACACCCCCCAGGATTCCAGTCTCGGCCGCGAGGTCGCGTATCCCTCGCAGTACGACCCCGCGCTGCTGTTCCCGATCCCCCGCGCCGGGGGCCGCGCCGAGATCGGCCTGGACGCCGCGCCGCTGCCGTTCTTCGGCCTCGACCGCTGGCATGCCTACGAACTGGGCTGGCTGGACGCGCAGGGCAAGCCCTGCGTGGCCACCGCCACCTTGCAGGTGCCGTGCACCTCGCCGCAGCTGATCGAATCCAAGTCGCTCAAGCTCTACCTCAACTCGCTCAACGCGATGCGCTTCAACAGCGCCGAAGCGGTGCGCGCCTGCATCGTCACCGACCTGTCGGCGCGCGCCGGCGCCGACGTGACCATGGAGTTCGGCCTGCCGCCGGTGGATCCGCTGGGCGACGGCGAGTCGCTGGACGTGCTGGACATCGCCATCGACTGCTATGGCCCGCCACGTCCGCAGTTCCTGCTCGCCGCGGCCGACGACATCGTCGAGGAGACGCTGAGCAGCGAACTGCTCAAGTCCAACTGCCCGGTCACTGGCCAGCCGGACTGGGCCACGCTGTGCGTGCGCTATCGCGGCGGCCGCATCGACCGCGAAGGCCTGTTGCGCTACCTGATCAGCTTCCGCGAGCATGCCGGCTTCCACGAACAGTGCGTCGAGCAGATCTTCCACGACCTGCTGACACGTTGCCGCCCGCAGTCGCTGCAGGTCGAGGCGCGCTACACGCGCCGCGGCGGCCTGGACATCAATCCCTGGCGCGCCACGCCCGACATGGCCGAGCCGATCGCCTTCCACCGCGACCCGCGCCAGTAGCGCGGGGGCTGAATCGGGCCAACGCCGTTCACGCCTGCGCGATCCGCTTTTAACAAATCCTGTGCAACCGTGGCGGCATCCCATCCACGCACGGAGCCACATGCGATGAACAGCGACAAGCGCGCCGATTTTTCGGCAGTCACCGCCAAGGTGGACACCACCGCCGACGTCACGCCGAAGGCGGATTTCTCCGCAGTGCAGGCGCAGGTGGACACCACCGCCGAACAGGTGCAGCAGGTCTACGTGGTCAAGTCGGGCGATTCGTTGTCCAAGATCGCCAAGCTGCACTACGGCGACGGCAACGCCTGGACCCGCATCTTCGAAGCCAACCGCGACGTGCTCGACGATCCGGACAAGATCTATCCCGGGCAGACCTTGAAGTTGCCTGCCCGCGCCTGACGCGCCGAACCACGCGCGCGATCCGTCATTCCATCCAAGGAGCACCACCTCATGAAGATCCATTCGAAGACATTCGCCTCTCCGCTGCTGCTGGCGCTGGTCGGCACGCTGGCCCTGGCCGGTTGCAAGAAGCAGGAGCAGAGCCAGACCGCCACGCCGGATCCGACCTCGTCGGCCCCGACCGAGGCGATGCCGGGTCCGGCAGAGACGGCGCCCGCCGCGGCCAACGCCGGCGCGGTCACGGTCGCCTCGGTGACCGTGGGCAACACCGCCGGCGCCGACAAGACGGTGGCGCCGCTGACCACGCTGAGCAGCAAGGACACCATCATCGTCTCGGTGAAGACCGAGGGTTCCTCCACCAACACCGCGATCGGCGCCAAGCTGCTGTTCCAGGACGGCCAGACCGCCGGCGAGCAGAGTGCGACGCTGACCACGGCCGGTGCGGAAACCACCAATGTCTCGTTTACCAACGCCAAGGGTTGGCCGGCCGGCAAGTACAAGGCCGAGGTCACCGTGAACGGCCAGCCGGCCGGGACGGCGCAGGAATTCGAAGTCAAGTGATGCGCATCGCGCCCCGCTAGGGACACCGCAGTCACGGATCGCGCCAGCCGACTCTCTCCCGGCCGGCGCGGCACGCTGGGCGCAGTCGCGAGACTGCGCCCTTTTTTATGGGCGAACGTGCGTGCCGGGACACGCAAGGCGCCTATCGCCGATGCGTGCATCGCGCGTGGCGCCGCGCACGCCGCACCGCATGCCCCGCTGCAACCATGCGCCGGCGCATGGCGTGCCCGCGTCGTTGCGCCACCGATGGCATCGGCATGCGCTGCAGCGTGTTCCATACGCATGCGCAGGGAAGGCGCGTCGCCTTGTGCCGCAAGCGATGACGGAATTTGTCCTGCGAGCCAACGCAAGCCATCGCCGCAGCGCCATGCCGCACGCAGCGCAAGCGCATGCACCGGTGCGGCGGCGGCGATCTCCACCGTTCCATGCAAGCGCTTTCTCCGGCCCGCAGAAAACGCGACAATCGGCGGCCGTCATGCCATCGCCGTCGCAGGGTTTCCCTGCGTCGCAAGCTCTGCACTCCGCACGCCGTCCGCGCCGTGCCACCCGCAGTCTTGTTCGCGGCAACGTGTCCTTCCCGAATCGCAAGAGAGCCTACGTCACTCATGTCGAATACGCCCAAGATCCTGTACACGCTCACCGACGAAGCCCCGTACCTGGCGACGCAGTCGCTGTTGCCGATCGTCGCCGCCTTCGCCGGCACCGCCGGCATCGCCGTGGAAACCCGCGACATCTCGCTGGCCGGCCGCTTGATCTCGCAGTTCCCCGAATACCTGCGCGAGGATCAGCGCATCGCCGACGACCTGGCCGAGCTGGGCCAGCTGGCGACCACGCCGGAAGCCAACATCATCAAGCTGCCCAACATCAGCGCCTCGGTGCCGCAGCTCAAGGCCGCGATCAAGGAACTGCAGCAGCAGGGCTACGCGCTGCCGGACTACCTGGACGAGCCGCAGGACGACAAGCAGAAAGAGGCCAAGGCGCGCTACGACCGGGTCAAGGGCAGCGCGGTCAATCCGGTGCTGCGCGAAGGCAATTCCGATCGCCGCGCGCCGCTGTCGGTGAAGAACTATGCGCGCAAGCACCCGCACCGCATGGGCGCGTGGAGCGCCGACTCCAAGTCGCATGTGGCGCACATGGACGCCGGCGATTTCTACGGCAGCGAGCGCTCGGTACTGATCGAGCAGGCCGGCAGCGTCAAAATCGAACTGGTCGGCAAGGACGGCGCGGTGACCGTGCTGAAGGAAAAGACCGCCGTGCAGGCCGGCGAGATCATCGACGCGGCAGTGATGAGCAAGCGCGCGCTGGCCAGCTTCGTGCAGGCGCAGATCGCCGATGCCAAGCAGCAGGACGTGCTGTTCTCGCTGCACCTGAAGGCGACGATGATGAAGGTCTCCGACCCGATCATGTTCGGCGTGGTGGTCGGCGCGTTCTACCAGGACGTGCTGGACAAGCACGCCGAGGCGCTGAAGCAGGTCGGCTTCGATCCGAACAACGGCATCGGCGATCTGTATGCGCGCATCGCCACCCTGCCGGACGCGCAGCGCGCGCAGATCGAAGCCGATCTGCAGGCGGTGTACGCGCAGCGCCCGGCGCTGGCGATGGTCAATTCCGACAAGGGCATCACCAACCTGCACGTGCCCAGCGACGTGATCGTCGATGCGTCGATGCCGGCGATGATCCGCGACTCCGGCAAGATGTGGAACGCCGAGGGCAAGCTGCAGGACACCAAGGCGCTGATCCCGGACCGCTGCTACGCCGGCGTGTACCAGGCGGTGATCGAGGACTGCAAGCGGCATGGCGCGTTCGATCCGGCGACGATGGGCAGCGTGCCCAATGTCGGCCTGATGGCGCAGAAGGCCGAGGAGTACGGTTCGCACGACAAGACCTTCCAGATCGCCGCCGACGGCGTGGTGCGGGTCAGCGATGCCGGCGGCAAGCTGCTGCTCGAGCATGCGGTCGAAGCCGGCGACATCTGGCGCATGTGCCAGGTCAAGGACGCGCCGATCCAGGACTGGGTCAAGCTGGCGGTCAGCCGCGCACGGCTGAGCGAGACCCCGGCCGTGTTCTGGCTGGATCCGCAGCGCGCGCACGATGCGCTGATGATCCAGAAGGTGGAGCGCTATCTGCAGGACCACGACACCAAGGGCCTGGACATCCGCATCCTGTCGCCGGTGGAAGCGACCGCGTTCTCGCTGCAGCGCATCCGCAAGGGCGAGGACACCATCTCGGTCACCGGCAACGTGCTGCGCGACTACCTCACCGACCTGTTCCCGATCATGGAGCTGGGCACCAGCGCCAAGATGCTGTCGATCGTGCCGCTGATGGCCGGCGGCGGCCTGTTCGAGACCGGTGCCGGCGGTTCGGCGCCCAAGCACGTGCAGCAGTTCGTCGAAGAGAACTACCTGCGCTGGGATTCGCTGGGCGAGTTCCTGGCCCTGGCCGCGTCGCTGGAGCATCTGGGCCAGCGCGAAGGCAGCGCGAGCATCGGCGTGCTGGCGCGGACCCTGGACCAGGCCAACGGCCACTTCCTGGACAACGACAAGTCGCCCTCGCGCAAGGTCGGCGAACTCGACAACCGCGGCAGCCATTTCTACCTGGCCCTGTACTGGGCGCAGGCGCTGGCCGCGCAGGACGAGGACGCGGCGCTGAAGGCGCGCTTCGCACCGCTGGCCAAGCAGTTGGCCGAGCACGAGGCCGCCATCGTCGCCGAACTCAACGGCGTGCAGGGCAAGCCGGTCGACATCCAGGGCTACTACCGCCCGAACCTGGCCCTGGTCAGCGAAGCGATGCGGCCGAGCGCGACGTTCAACGCCGCGCTGGCGACGCTGACGGCGTAGTAGTCAGCTAGCGAGACCGTCAACCGAACCCGGCCGGCGCGCATGCGTCGGCCGGGTTTTTTTGTGCGCGTGCCGCCCGACTGCGCCGTCGCCTCAGCGCAATGGCGACAGCGCGGCCATCGTGCGGCGCAACAGCGCGCGCGATGGTTCTCGTCTGTCGCACGCGCGTGCGCCGCCGCGCACGCGGGTAGACTGCGGCCATGACCGACACGCCCGCGCCGCCGATGCCCGCCGAACCCCGCGCCGACGCCGTGGCGCGCAGCATCCGCGACGCCTTCGAGGACTACCACGCGCGCTTCGCGCAGATCAGCCGCCGCGCCCGCCGCCGCTTCGAGAGCCGCGACTGGAACGCCGCGCGCAACGACGCGGTCGAGCGCATCGCGCTGTACGACCAGTGCATCGACGAATGCATGCTGCGCCTGCGCACGCTGCTGCTCGGCCAGACCCACGACCGCACGCTGTGGGCGCAGGTGCGCGACAGCTTCGCCGCGCAACTGCACGGGCTGATCGATCAGGAGTTGTACAAGACTTTCTACAACACACTGACCCGGCGCTTCTTCCGCACCCAGGGCGTGGATGCGCGGATCGAGTTCGTGGCGCTGGACATCGAACCCACCGACGCGATCACCCATCCGGTGGCGCGGCACAACTACGTGGTCTCCGAGACGCGGCCGGTGGATGCGTTCGTGCGCGTGCTCGGCGACTACCCGTTCGACGTGCCGTACGCGCACCGCACGCGCTGCGCCGCGGCCATCGCGGTGCGCCTGCAGGACGACCTGGCGCACTGGGGCGAGCAACCGGTGCGCGGCATCGAGCTGCTGGAGACGGTGTTCTACCGCGAGCGCCGCGCCTACCTGGTCGGCCGCGTGTTCGGCGAACACCGCTTCTCGCCGTGCGTGATCGCGCTGGTCAACGACGCCGACGGCCTGCGCGCCGAGGCGGTGCTGACCAGGCGCAACGACGTGGCGCAGCTGTTCGGCATCTCGCGCAGCTATTTCCAGGCCGACCTGGCCACCGTCGGCGACGCGGTGGTGTTCCTGCGCAGCCTGCTGCCGCACAAGCCGATCGACGAGCTGTACACCATGCTCGGCCGCGCCAAGCAGGGCAAGACCGAGCGCTTCCGCACCTTCTTCCGCCACTTCCAGGCCCAGCCCAACGAGCAACTGGTGCACGCCGACGGCACGCCGGGCATGGTCATGGCGGTGTTCACCCTGCCCAGCTACCCGCTGGTGTTCAAGCTGATTCGCGACCGCTTCGCCTACCCGAAGACGATGAGCCGCGAGCAGGTAGAGGACAAGTACGCGCTGGTGTTCAACCTGGACCGGGTCGGCCGCCTGCTCGACGCGCAGCCTTACCGTTCGCTGCGCTTCCCGCGCGCGCGCTTCGCGCCGGCGCTGCTCGCCGAACTGCTGCAAGGTTGCGCGCGCAGCCTGCGCGAGGATGGCGACGATCTGATCTTCGAGCTGTGCTACGTGCAGCGGCGGCTGCGCCCGCTGAACCTGTACCTGCGCGAGCAGACCGCCGAGGCGGCGCGCGAGGCGGCGCTGGACTACGCGCAGGCGATCAAGGACATGGCGCGCAACAACATCTTCCCCGGCGACATGCTGCTGAAGAACTTCGGCGTGTCGCGGCAAGGGCGCGCCGTGTTCTACGACTACGACGAACTGTGCCTGGTCACCGATTGCACCTTTCGCGACTGGCCGCAGCCGCGCAACGACGAGGAAGCCATGTCCGCCGAACCCTGGTTCCACGTCGCCGCGCGCGACGTGTTCCCGGAGCGCTTCGCGCTGTTCATGGGGTTGCCCGCCGCGTCGCTGGAGGCGGTCAAGCGCGCGCACGGCGAACTGTTCGACCCGCAATGGTGGCGCGAGCTGCAGGCGCGGCTGCGCGAGGACGACTATCCGGACGCGCCGCCGTATCCGGAATCGCTGCGCCTGGCCTGACCTGCCGGCCTGACTTGTCTGTGTCAGCCGGCTGCGTTGTAATCGGCGCCTCATCCATGCAAAGGACAGCGCGATGCACCGCAAGTCAGGAATCTCGATGTGGCGTTGGGGCAGTCTGCTGTTGGCGTTGTTCGCCGCCACCGCGTTCGCCGCCGGCGCCGGGCCTGGCGCGGTGCGCAAGCAGGTCGAAAACAGCCTGCTGGTGACCGGCAAGATCGATATCGAGCCCGACGGCGCGGTCTCGGCGCTGGCGATCGATCGGGAAGACAGGTTGCCCGAGGGCGTGATCCGCTTCGTGCGCGATTCGGTGAAACAGTGGAAATTCGAGCCGGCGCTGCGCGACGGCAAGCCGGTGCCGGCGCGCGCGCCGATGACGCTGCGCATCGTGGCCAAGCGCCAGCAGGGCGATAGCTATCAGGTGGAGATCCGCCATGCCAGCTTCGCCACCTACGATCCCAAGGATCCGCGCGCGGTGACGTCGCTGAAGATGGCGCCGCCGTCCTATCCGGAAGCGGCGTACCGGGTGGGCGCGTCGGGCTCGGCGTACCTGGTGCTCAAGGTGGCGCGCGACGGCAGCGTCGCCGATGCCGCGGTCGAGCAGGTCAACCTGCGCATCGTCGGCTCGGAGAGCGAGATGAAGAAGCTGCGCGAGATCTTCGCCAGGAGCGCGCTGGCGGCGGCACGTAAATGGACCTTCCGCCCGCCGACCGAAGGCGCAGACGTGTCGGCGCCGTACTGGGCGGTGCGCGTTCCGGTCGACTATGCGCTCAGCAACGAGCCCAACGAAAACAGCCCCAGCGGCTACGGGCATTGGATCAGCTATGTCCCCGGTCCGCGCGCGCGGGCGCCCTGGGACACCGGCAAGGACGCGTCGGGTTTCTCGCCCGACACGCTGTCGGCCGGCGGCGTGTACATGGTCGACAACAACGGCCCGCGCCTGCTGACGCCGCTGCAGCAGGGCGGCTGAGCGCGCCGGGCGGCGCTCCCGGTCCCGGTGTCCGGTTTCGATGGAACATGCCCCGCGTCGCGGGGCGTTTTCCTGCAGCGCCGAGAGCTACCTGGTGGTCGCAGCGATCGCGCGATGGCGAGTGCTGGCATACAGCACCGCGACCAGGATCGCTGCCAGCACCAGCGAGGCGCCGGCGGTACCCAGATCCAAGCCGCCCCTGGCGGCCGGCTTGGTCAGCAGGTCGCCGAGCGTGGCGCCGAACGGTCGGGTCAGCACGAAGGCGGCCCAGAACAGCGCCACGCGGTCGATGCGGGTGAACGCGCCGGCCAGCGCGATCGCAGCCAGCGTCGCCCCGATCAGCGATGCGCCGCCGAGGAAGCCCAGCCCCGAGTCGTCGGCGAGGTAATCGCCCAGCGCGGTGCCGAGGGTGTTGGAGAACAGGATCGCCACCCAATAGAAGACTTCCGCGCGGCCGCCATCGATCCGCTCGACCGACAGGCTGCGTTCGCTCAGCCACCACGCGCCGAGGGTCAATGCCAGTCCGCCGCTCAGGAGCAGCGCGCCCTGCGCATAGCCCAGCCCCAGACTGCGATCCATGTAGTCCGACACGGTGGTGCCGGCGGTGCTGGTGGTCAGGATCACCCACCAGTACAGCCACGGGCGGAAACGGCGTGCGCGCAACTGCGCCCACAGCGACAGCGCGAACACGCCGAGCAGCACGGCGCTGCTGAGCGCATAGCCGATCTCCCACGTCATCGACAGCAGGTCGCCAGCGGTCTCGCCGAGCGTGGTGGCGCAGATCTTCATCGCCCAGAACGCCAGGGTGACCGGTGCGACTTTGGCGACAGTGGACTGCATGGGGCGGCACGCCGGATCGGGACCGGGCCAGCATCGCCAGCGGCATGTCGAAAACCGGTCGGATCGCGCGATGCCGGAGCGCCGCGGCCGCGGCTCGCGCAGATCGCCCCGCACAAACGCAGACGCCCCGCCGAAGCGGGGCGTCCGGGTCGCGCCGGCGCTGGACTCAGCGCTTCATCGAACCGAAGAACTCGTCGTTGGACTTGGTGTTCTTCATCTTGTCCAGCAGGAATTCCATCGCCGCGATCTCGTCCATCGGATGCAGCAGCTTGCGCAGGATCCAGATCTTCTGCAGCAGCTCCGGCTCGATCAGCAGGTCTTCGCGGCGGGTGCCGGAACGATTGATGTCGATCGCCGGGTACACGCGCTTCTCGGCGATACGGCGGTTCAGGTGCACTTCGCTGTTGCCGGTGCCCTTGAACTCTTCGTAGATCACCTCGTCCATCTTGCTGCCGGTTTCCACCAGCGCCGTGGCGATGATGGTCAGCGAGCCGCCTTCCTCGACGTTGCGCGCCGCGCCGAAGAAACGCTTCGGGCGGTGCAGGGCATTGGCGTCCACGCCGCCGCTGAGCACCTTGCCGGAGGACGGCACCACGTTGTTGTAGGCGCGGGCCAGGCGGGTGATCGAGTCGAGCAGGATCACCACGTCCTTCTTGTGTTCGACCAGGCGCTTGGCGCGCTCGATCACCATCTCGGCGACCTGCACGTGGCGCGCGGCCGGTTCGTCGAAGGTGGAGGAGATGACCTCGCCGCGCACGGTGCGCTGCATTTCGGTCACTTCTTCCGGCCGCTCGTCGATCAGCAGCACGATCATGTGCACGTCGGGATGGTTGGTGGTGATCGCCGTGGCCACCTGCTGCATCAGCATGGTCTTGCCGGCCTTGGGCGGGGACACGATCAGCGCGCGCTGGCCCTTGCCCTGCGGCGCCATCAGATCGAGGATGCGCCCGGAGATGTCTTCCGAGGAACCGTTGCCGCGTTCCAGGGTGAAGCGCTTGCGCGGGAACAGCGCGGTCAGGTTCTCGAACAGGACCTTGTTCTTGCTCGCTTCCAGCGGCTCGCCGTTGATCGTGTCGACGATCGACAGCGCGAAGTAGCGTTCGCCGTCCTTCGGGAAGCGGATGCGGCCGGACAGGTGGTCGCCGGTGCGCAGGTTGAAGCGGCGGATCTGGCTGGGCGAGATGTAGGTGTCGTCCGGGCCGGCCAGGTAGCTGGCCTCGGCCGCGCGCAGGAAGCCGAAGCCGTCCGGCAGGATTTCCAGCACGCCGTCGGCGGCGACGCCTTCGCCGTGGCGGGTCAGCACCTTCAGCAGCGCGAAGATCACGTCCTGCTTGCGCGCGCGGGCCACGCCGTCCTGGATGTTGAGCTGCTCGGCGATGTCCAGCAGCTTCTGCGCCGGCATCCGCTTCAGGTCGCTAAGCGAGTAGATCGGGAAACCTTCCGGCACGTTGGCGTGCGGGCGCGGCACGAACACTTCGTTGGCGCCGTTGTCGTTGGGCAGGCCGTTGTCCGGAAAGCGACCGCCGCCACCGCCACCGCCACCACCGTTGCGATCGCGATCGCGGCGATTGCGGAAGCGGTCGCGGCGATTGCCCTGCTGGTTGTTCTGGTTGTTCTGGTTCTGCGGATTCTGGTTGTTGAAGCGCGGGTTGCCGCCTTCGCGCGGCTCGCCGCCGTCGTTCTGGTTGCCGCCGCCCTGGCCCTGGGCATCGCCGCCGGAGGCGGGAGCGGGCTGGGACTGGGGCTGGGACTGCTGCGACGGGGCCTGCGCGTGTTCCTGCGGCGCGGCGCGCTCCTGGCGTTCCTGGCGTTCCTGCGGCGCCGGACGCGGCGCGTCGGCCTGGGCCGGCGCCGGGTTCAGCGGCAGATTCGGCTGCGCCGGCGCGCCGTGCTCGGCTCCGCCGTCAGCGCCGGCGACGGCCTTGCTGACACGCGGCTTGCGCGCGCGCTTCTCGGCGGGGGCGTCGACGCTCCCGGGTTCGGTGGTGGTGTTATCGGACAAGTGGTGATTCCTCGCTATGAGTGCGAGCGCCCAGCGTGGGGGCAAACGGGTTGGGAAGGGGTCTAGAAGAGAATCTTCCAGAGGGGGTGCGGTGCGCGAATGCCACCGGATGCGCCGACACTATCATCGCCACGCAACCACGGCAAGCAGGCGTTACCGGGCGATTCAGCCGGCCGGCAGCGTCGCTGCAGGCCGGTATCACAGCGGCCGCTCCGATCCGGAACGGCCGGCGACAGACTCAGGCCGCGGCGCCGCCCAGGGTCTTGTCGATCATCTGGGTCAGCTGGCCCTTGCCGACCGCGCCGATCTGGGTGGCCTGGACCTTACCGTCCTTGAACAGCAGCAGCATCGGGATCGAGCGCACGTGGTACTTGATCGCGGTGGCGCGGTTCTCGTCCACGTTGACCTTGGCCACCTTGAGCTTGCCGTCGTAGGTGTCGGCCAGGTCGTCCAGCACCGGGGCGATCATCTTGCACGGGCCGCACCATTCCGCCCAGAAGTCCACCAGGACCGGCTCGCCGGATTGCAGCACGGCGGTATCGAAATCGGCGTCGCCGACGTGTAGGACCTTATCGCTCACTAGGGGTATCTCCTGGGCCAATGCGACCGGCCGGACCGGGTGGCCGCCGCATTGCGGTAAACTTGGGCATTGCGCGGCGAAATCAAGGGATTCCCCCTGTCGCGCGACCCGGCATGGAAGTAGCCAGTGTGCGACGCTGCCGGGGCCGATGCAAGCCGCGACCTTACGCTTCGGGCGGGGTGGCCTGACGAAGATGGAATGATGAGCGACAAACCGCTGACCGATGTGACTTTTTCCGCGTTCGAGCTGCAACCGGCGCTGCTGGCCGGCCTCGAAGGCGCCGGCTTCACCCGCTGCACGCCGATCCAGGCGCTGACCCTGCCGGTGGCCCTGCCGGGCCGCGACGTGGCCGGCCAGGCCCAGACCGGCACCGGCAAGACCCTGGCGTTCCTGGTGACGGTGATGAACCGCCTGCTCAGCCGCCCGGCGCTGGCCGACCGCAAGCCCGAGGATCCGCGCGCGCTGATCCTGGCCCCGACCCGCGAACTGGCGATCCAGATCCACAAGGACGCGGTCAAGTTCGGCGCCGACCTGGGCCTGCGCTTCGCGCTGGTCTACGGCGGCGTGGACTACGACAAGCAGCGCGAACTGGTGCAGCAGGGCGTGGACGTGATCATCGCCACCCCGGGCCGGCTGATCGACTACGTCAAGCAGCACAAAGTGGTGTCGCTGCACGCCTGCGAGATCTGCGTGCTCGACGAAGCCGACCGCATGTTCGACCTGGGCTTCATCAAGGACATCCGCTTCCTGCTGCGGCGCATGCCCGAGCGCGGCACCCGGCAGACCCTGCTGTTCTCGGCCACGCTCAGCCACCGCGTGCTGGAGCTGGCCTACGAGCACATGAACGAGCCGGAAAAGCTCGTGGTCGAGACCGAGAGCATCACCGCCGCGCGCGTGCGCCAGCGCATCTACTTCCCCTCCGACGAGGAGAAGCTGACCCTGCTGCTGGGCCTGCTGTCGCGCAGCGAGGGCGCACGCACCATGGTGTTCGTCAACACCAAGGCCTTCGTCGAGCGCGTGGCGCGTTCGCTGGAGCGCAACGGCTACCGGGTCGGCGTGCTGTCCGGCGACGTGCCGCAGAAGAAGCGTGAGACCCTGCTCAACCGCTTCCAGAAGGGCCAGCTGGAGATCCTGGTCGCCACCGACGTGGCCGCGCGCGGCCTGCACATCGACGGCGTCAAGTACGTCTACAACTACGACCTGCCGTTCGACGCCGAGGACTATGTGCACCGCATCGGCCGCACCGCGCGGCTGGGCGAGGAAGGCGACGCGATCAGCTTCGCCTGCGAGCGCTATGCGATGAGCCTGCCGGACATCGAGGCCTACATCGAGCAGAAGATCCCGGTCGAGCCGGTCACCGCCGAACTGCTGGTGGCGCTGCCGCGCACTCCGCGCGCGGTGGTCGAAGGCGAAGCGGTCGAGGTCGATGCGGATGCCGACGAGAGCATCGGCGACATCTTCCGCGAGGCGCGCGCGCAGCGCGAGGCCGATGAGCAGCGGCGCGGCGGCGGCAGCAGCCGCGGCAAGCCTGGCGGCGGCCGCAGCGGTCCTGGCGGTGCCGGCGGCCGCGGCGAAGCGCGCGGTGCCGACGGCAAGCCGCGGCGCCCGCGTACCCCGCGCCCGGCCGACGCCGCGGCAGCGCCCGCAGCCGTTGCGGAAGCGCCGGCTGCGGGGGCCACCGAGGTGGCCGCAGTGGTCGCGGCGCCTACGCCCAAGCCGGCCCGCCCCGCCGTCGACGGCGCGCCTGCGGCGGACGGCGAGCGCGCCCCACGCAAGCGCCGGCGTCGTCGCGGCGGCCGTCCGCTGGAAGGCGCCGAGGGTGCGGCGACTGCCACCGTCGCGACCGGCGACGCGCCGGCCAAGCCGGTCCAGGTCAGGGCCGCGCGCCAGGGCGAGCGCGCCGCCGCGCCGGCCGCCGCGGCGAACGATTCGTTCCTGACCCGCCTCGGCCGCAAGCTGCGTTCGCTGGTCTCCAGCTCCTGATGAACCGGTCCTCCACCGTTCGCGGCGCGCGCACGGTGGACGAAAACCCGGGCCGCTCCGGCATAATCGCCGGATGAGCGTTCTGCGGTTCGACAATGTCAGCAAACAGTACGCCGGTGGCCACGAGGCGCTGGTGGACGTCAGCTTCCAGGTGGAGGAGGGCGAGATGCTGTTCGTCACCGGCCATTCCGGGGCGGGCAAGAGCACCTTGCTCAAGTTGATCCACCTCAGCGAGCGCCCGTCGCGCGGTGCGGTGCTGTTCGGCGAGCGCAACCTGCTGAAGGTGCGCGGGCGGCGCGTGCCGCTGCACCGGCGCGAGGTCGGCGTCGTGTACCAGGACCACCGCCTGCTGATGGACCGCAGCATCGCCGAGAACGTGGCGCTGCCGCTGATCCTGCGCGGCACCCGCCGTGCCGAGATCGGCAAGCGCGTGCGTTCGGTGCTGGAGCGGATGGGCCTTGGCCATCGCGAGAAGGCGCTGCCGTCGCAGCTGTCGGCCGGCGAGCAGCAGCGCGTCGGCATCGCCCGGGCGATGGTCGCCGAACCGCGCCTGCTGGTCGCCGACGAGCCCACCGGCAACCTCGACCCGACCCTGGCCGCCGAGATCATGCAGCTGTTCGCCGAATTGCCGGCGCGCGGCACCAGCGTGCTGGTGGTCAGCCACGACCTGGCGTTGCTCAAGCAGATGCGCAAGCGCGTGCTGATCCTCGACCACGGCCGCCTGGCCGACGACATCTCCCCGCAGGATCTGGCCGAATGAGCGCACGCAACGCCGGCGGCGGCGCCGCGCCCTCGCGCCTGGGCGTGTGGTGGGACCACCACCTGCACAGCATCGTCTACAGCCTCGGCCGGGCCATGCGCAAGCCGTGGGCGACGCTGCTGACGATGGCGGTGATGGCCCTGGCCCTGGCATTGCCGCTGGGGCTGTCGATCGCGCTGGACAACCTCAAGCAGTTCGCCGGCAGCGTGCAGCAGTCGCGCGACATCAATGTGTTCCTGAAGACCGACATCGATGCCGCCGCGGCCAACGCGCTGGCCGCGACCCTGCGCGGCCGCGCCGACGTCGCCGCGGTGGCGCTGCGCACGCCCGAGCAGGGCATGGCCGAGCTGCGCGACAGCGCCGGGCTCGGCGAGGCGCTGGACGCGCTCGACGACAACCCGCTGCCGACGCTGCTGATCGTCACCCCGGCCGCGGCCGACGACGCGCAGCTGGCCGCCTCGCTGAGCGCGCTGCCGCAGGCCGACCTGGTCCAGCACGACGCGTTGTGGCGCAAGCGCCTGGACGGCTGGCTGCGCTTCGGCGAGCGCCTGGTGCAGGTGCTGTCGGTGCTGCTCGGTGCCGGCGCGGCCTTGGTGGTCGGCAACACCGTGCGCCTGGACATCCAGTCGCGACGCGAGGAAATCGGCGTGCTGCAGTTGCTCGGCGCCAGCGACGGTTTCATCCGCCGCCCGTTCCTGTACCTGGGCGCCTGGTACGGCTTCGGCGCCGGGGTACTGGCGCTGGGCCTGATCGCCGCTTCCGGGCTGGCGCTGGGGCCGCCGCTGGCGGAACTGGCCGACAGCTACGGCAGCCATTTCGCGCTGCACGGGCTGGACGCCTTGCACTCGGCGTTCGTGCTGCTCGGCACCCTGCTGCTGGGCTGGCTCGGCGCCTGGCTGGTGACCGGCCACTTCCTGCGCCAGACGCGTCCCACCGATACCTGAGGCGCGCATGTCCCGGCACGAGCTCAAGCACCTGATCAGCGACGCCCCGCGGGTGATGGTCGTGGACGGCTCCAAGCTGGTGCGCAAGCTGATCGCCGACGTGCTGCACCGCGAGCTGCCGGATGTGGAAGTGGTCGGCTGCGCCAGCATCGCCGAGGCGCGCGCCGCGCTGGAGGCCGGCCCGGTGAACCTGGTCACCACCTCGCTGGCGCTGCCCGACGGCGACGGCCTGGCCCTGGCGCGCAGCGTGCGCGAGGCCGCCGGCCAGGCCTACGTGCCGGTGATCGTGGTCTCCGGCGATGCGCAGCAGCACCTGGTCGAACGCCGCTTCACCGAATACGTCACCGACTACTTCGACAAGGCGCTGGGCCACGAGGCGCTGGCGACCTTCATCCGCGGCTACGTGCAACCGCAGCCGGTGGTCGGCGCCACCATCCTCTACGTCGAGGACAGCCGCGTGGTGGCCGAGGCGACCAAGCGCATGCTCGAGCGCCAGGAACTGCACGTGGTGCACGTGCTGACCGCCGAGGACGCGTTCGCGCTGCTCACCGCCGAATCGCTGGGCCGCACCACCCGCCGCATCGACCTGGTGCTGACCGACGTCACCCTGAAGGGCGAACTCAACGGCCGCGACGTGGTGCAGCGCATCCGCATCGACTTCGCCTACGGCAAGCGGCGCATGCCGGTGCTGGTGATGACCGGTGACAGCAATCCGCACAACCAGTCCGAACTGCTGCGCGCCGGTGCCAACGACCTGGTGCAGAAGCCGATCGAGGAGCGCCTGCTGGTCACCAAGGTGCTGTTCCAGCTGCGCCTGGCCAAGCTCAACGACACTGCCGTGACCTTCTGACCGATCTGCCGAACCTGCATGAGTAGCGAAGACGACACCCGGATCCAACTGGAACCCTCGTGGAAGGCGCGGGTCGGCGACTGGCTGCTGCGCCCGGAGATGCGCGAACTGGCCGCGTTCCTGCGCCAGCGCAAGGCCGCCGGCGCACGCGTGTTCCCGCCCGGGCGGCAGATCTTCGCCGCGTTCGACGCGACCCCGTTCGACCAGGTCGAGGTGGTGATCCTCGGCCAGGATCCGTACCACGGCTACGGCCAGGCGCACGGGCTGTGCTTCTCGGTGCTGCCCGGGGTGCCGGTGCCGCCGTCGCTGCTGAACATCTACAAGGAGATCGAGGACGACCTGGGCATCCGCCGTCCCGATCACGGCTGCCTGTTGCCGTGGGCGCAGCGCGGCGTGCTGCTGCTCAACGCGGTGCTGACGGTCGAGGAAGGCCGCGCCGGCGCGCACCAGGGCAAGGGCTGGGAGGGCTTCACCGACCACGTCGTCGACACGCTGAACCGGGAGCGCGAAGGACTGGTGTTCCTGCTGTGGGGCGCCTACGCCCAAGCCAAGGGCAAGGTGATCGACCCGCGCAGGCACAAAGTGCTCAAGGCGCCGCATCCGTCGCCGTTGTCGGCCCATCGCGGGTTCCTGG
>Ga0105243_10000931_pt1 | contig 27438 bp, 24 predicted proteins | sample KBSM34metaG_FD_81525 | JGI IMG/M metagenome (GOLD analysis project Ga0105243, IMG submission 81525) | Miscanthus rhizosphere microbial communities from Kellogg Biological Station, Michigan, USA - KBS M3-4 metaG | ecosystem: Host-associated > Plants > Roots > Rhizosphere > Soil | place... | reverse complement strand
CATCTGGATGGCCTCCTGACCGATGTGCCGCGAGGCCCGCCCGATCTGCAGCTTGGCCCGCGAGGCGATCGTCGGGTCCTTCACGCCGTCGGCCAGGGACATCGTGGCGTACAGGCTCATGCTGCTCGCCAACTCCAGCGAGACGTACATGTCCGCCGCGCGCTGCGTCAGGGTCTGGAACTTCGCCAACGGAACACCGAACTGCTTGCGCTGCTTGAGGTATTCCGTGGTCAGCCGCAGCGTCTCTGCCATCGCACCGACCGCCTCGGCACACAGCGCGGCCTGCGCGCGCACCTCGGACGCGGTGATCGCGGCGGTGACGTCGCCGCCGTCACCGAGCTGCTCGGCAGGCGCGTCGGCAAACTCGATCTGGGCGCCGCGGAGCCCGTCATGGGTGGCGTAGCCGCGCCGCGTGACACCCTCGGCGGCGGCGTCGACCACGAACAGGCCCACTCCCCCGCCGGGCAGGGTCGCGCTGACGACCAGGCTGTCGGCGCAGTCGCCGTGCAGCACCGGGTTCTTGCGGCCGGTGAGGACCCAGCCGTCGCCCCGCGCGGTGGCGGTCGTCGAGACCTCGCTCGCGGGCCACCGGCTACCGGATTCGGCGTGCGCGAACGCCAGCAGCACGGTGCCCTCGGCGACCCGAGGCAGGTAGCGCGCGCGCTGATCGGCGGAGCCCGCGTCGGCGATCAGCCCACCGGCGAGCAGGACGGCGAGGTACGGCTCCGGCGCCAGCGCGCGGCCGATCTCGTTCATCACGGCCATCGTCTCGACCGGTCCGGCGCCCATCCCGCCGTCCTCCTCGGCGAACGGCAGCCCGAGCAGGCCGATCTCGGCGAAGCTCTTCCACACGTCCCGGCTCCAGCCGAGGTCGGTGGCGGTGACGGCGTTGCGCTTCTCGGCGTCGTAGCTGCGGGCGAGCAGCTCACGGGTCGTGTCGCGCAGCATGACCTGTTCGTCATTGAGTTCGAAGTCCATTGCGGCGCCTCACAATCCGAGGATCGAAGAGGCGATGATGGTGCGCTGCACCTCGCTCGATCCGCTGTAGATGGATACCTTTCGGTAGTTCAGGTAGGTCGGGGCGGCGTGCTGCGCCCAGGACGGCGAATCGATGTCGGCCGCACCGAACGGCAGCGAATCCGGGCCCGCGACGTCCATCAGGATCTCGGTGGAGGCCTGCTGCAGCTCCGAGCCGCGGAGCTTGAGCAACGACGACGCCGGGTTGGGCTTGCCGTCCGCCGAGCCGGCGACCACCCGCAGCTGGGTCAGCTCCAGCGCCAGCAGCTCGTTCTCCAGCTCCGCGAGGCGCGCCGCGAACAGCGGGTCCTGCAGCAGCGTGCCGTCGCCGACCTTGGTCTGGGCCGCCAGTTCCTTGGCCTGCGCCAGGCGCACCTTGGAGGTGCCGACCCGGGTGACGCCGGTGCGCTCGTTGCCGAGCAGGAACTTCGCGTATCCCCAGCCCGCGTTCTCCTCGCCCACGAGGTTCTCGGCCGGGACGCGGACGTCCTCGAACCACACCTCGTTGACCTCGTAGCTGCCGTCGATCAGCTTGATCGGGCGGACGGTGACGCCGGGGGTCTTCATGTCGATGAGCAGGAACGAGATGCCCGCCTGCCGCTTCGGGGCGTTCGGGTCGGTCCGGACCAGGCAGAAGATCCAGTCCGCGTGCTGCGCCAGCGTGGTCCAGGTCTTCTGGCCGTTGACGATGTAGTCGTCGCCGTCGCGGACGGCGCGGGTCTTGAGCGAGGCCAGGTCGGAGCCCGCCTCCGGCTCGGAGAAGCCCTGGCACCACCAGATGTCGAGGTTCGCGGTCGCGGGCAGGAACCGTTCCTTCTGCTCCTGCGAACCGAAGGCCGCGATGACCGGCCCGACCATGTCGGCGTTGAACGCCAGCGGGTCCGGCACGGAGGCCAGCTGCATCTCGTCCAGCCACAGGTGACGCTGCACCGGCGTCCAGTCGCGGCCGCCCCACTCGACCGGCCAGTTCGGCACGGCGAGCCCGTTGGCGTTGAGGATCGCCTGGGTGGTCTTGAAATCCTCGGCGGTCAGCTCACCGCCGCGCGCGGCGCGCTCACGGATCTCGGCCGGGACCTGGGTGGTGAAGAACGTGCGCATCTCGTCGCGAAAGGCGAGTTCCTCGTCGGTGAGTTTCAGGTTCATTGTGTGCTTTCTGTGTCAGATCGCCGAACCCCGGCCGGTCGAACCGGACGGGGCGAGCCGAGAGCGCGCACCGCAGAACTAAGCGCACGCTCATTTCCTAAGCGCATGCTTATACTTGTCCCGTTGGCGGGTGTTGTCAAGGTGCAGAACGTGAAGGGGAGGCGAAGGGTGAGCGAATCGGTGGCGGCGGAGACACCCGGCGTGGTGAGCAGCTCCAAGGCCGCCGCGCGGATCCGGGCCGCGGCCGTGGAGGCGTTCGCCGAGAACGGCTATGGGGGGACCACCACCCGCGACATCGCCGCTCGCCTCGGCCTGAGCCCCGCCGCGATGTACCCGCACTACAAGTCCAAGGAAGAGCTGCTCTACGCGATCAGCTACGAGGGCCACCAGCGGTGCGTCGAGCTGCTGACCGACGCCGATCCCGTCGACTCGCCGCCCACCGCGAGGCTGCGCGCGGTCGTCGGCGCCTTCACCCGCTGGCATGCGACCCACCACGCCCGCGGACGGGTGGTGCAGTACGAGCTGACCGCGCTCTCCCCCGAGCACTACCGCACGATCATCGGGCTCCGCCGCGACGTGAACCGGATCGTCAAGCGGATCGTCAAGGCGGGCGCCGCGGACGGCTCGTTCGTCGTGCCGGATGTCGAGGGCGTGACCCTCGCGATCACCTCGCTCTGCGTCGACGTGTGCCGATGGTTCCCCGGTGGCGGCTTCACCGAACCGGATCGGGTCGCGGAGCTGTATTCCGAACTGGCCCTTCGCCTCGTCGCGGCCACCGCCTGACCGTCAGTCCCGCCCGCGGCCCGGTTCCGCGCGCGACGTGAGCGCCAGGATGTCCCGGTACAGGACGCTCTGATAGGTCCCCATCAGCTCCTCGACCCCGCCGAACTGGTCGCCGACGTGGTGGGTGTTCTCCGCCGAGAGCTCCCGGTTGCCCGAGCGCGCGATGAGGTCGTCGATCCTCGAATCGAGGCTCATCGTCCGCTGCACCGCGGCGACCGCCTGGAGCTGCTCTTCCGCCTGGGAGAGCAGGTCTCCGATGCGGGCCAGCGCCGCGACCCGGTCGACCAGCTGATGCCACACCGGCGCCAGCGCCGTCTGCCGCGCCGTGATCTGGGCGCGGGCACCCTCGCCCCGCGTGGACCGCATGGCCGCGCCGAGCTCGGCGGTGATCCCCCGCAGCGCCACCGTGTCGGCCGCGATCTGGATCAGCTCGTCCGCCAGGTCCAGCTGGGCACGCTGGATGAGGAAGTGCTCCGAATGCCAGGCCGACGACCCATCGATCCGGTCGTACAGCGTGCCCGCCAGGTAGAGCAGGGTGTCGTAGCGGTCCGCGAACCGCTCACCCTCGGGCGCGGCGCCCTGGGCGAGGGCCTCGGCGGCCCGGCGACCGACGCCTGCCAGCGGGGTGCTCTCGGTGAGCGCGGCCACCCGCTCCGCGGCGGCGCCGAGGGTCGCGTTCCGCACCTGGTCGACGGGGCGATCGCCCGAGGTGACGGGCACCGGGGTCCGCTGCAGCGCGGCGAACAACGCCTCCCGCTGGTCGGGTTCGAGGTGCACCCCGTCGCGGCGCTCCCGCCGGATCGCGCGTACCCCGCTCGCGTAATGCGTGCCGGACAGCACCATGGCCGACCGCAGGTGATCGAGCCGCTTGGCGACCTCGGCCGCCCGGAAGGTGAACACCGCCTGCACGGGCCCCGGCCGCAGCTCCGCCGCCCGACCCGCGAGCCGGGCCTGCTCGTCGGTGAGCCGCCGGAGCGCACCGAAGCCCCCGATCGACGGGATGGTCCGACCCGTCCGCCGCCGTTCGGCCAAGATCTCGCGCGTGGTGACGTCGACGTGTCCGGCCGCGATCAGCACGGCCGCCTCGTCGGACAGCACCGGCAGCCGGGCCTCGACCCACGCCCCCTCGCTCCACCGTCGCACCTGCAGCGAGATCCGCTCACGGCGCTGTGCCGCGGTCTCGTAATCGCCCGGGACCTGCGGGTCATCCGACATCGAGCCTCCTCGAGTTCCAGGACTCCACTGTCCCAGAATTCCGGGGAACGCGCCGCGACCCGGTCCGCACAGCCCCAGGTGACGGCGCCTTTCGGCGACCGACCGTTGCGAGCACACTGAAACGGGATCTGAATGTGACTGCGGGTGCCTATTGACTGCGGTGTGACTCTGGTCTCATACTCTGACTGATCGATTAGTCAGTAAGGAGACTCCGTGGATCTGAAGGAAGCCGTCCGGCAGAACATTGGGCGAGCCGAGCAGTCCGCCGTCGACCTCAGCCACCGCATCCACGCCCACCCCGAAGTCGGCTTCGAGGAGTACCGCGCCGCCCAGTGGGTGGGTGACGCCCTCAGCGAGGCGGGCTTCGCCGTCAACACCGGCGTCGCCGACCTGCCGACCGCGTTGCTCGCCACCGCCGGCGACGGGCCTCTCGTGGTCGGGATCTGCGCCGAGTACGACGCCCTGCCCGGCCTCGGGCACGCGTGCGGACACAACGTCATCGCCGGATCGGCCGTGGCCGCCGCTCGGGCGCTCGCCCCGCTGGCCTCCGACCTCGGCATCACGGTGAAGGTGTTCGGCACCCCCGCCGAGGAGAACGGCGGCGGCAAGGTCCTCATGCTCGACGCCGGCCTCTTCGACGGAACGCACGCCGCGATGATGGTGCACCCCGCAACCTTCGAGCAGGCGTACACAAGCGTCCTCGCGAACGGCGACCTGCTCGTCGACTTCACCGGCAAGAACGCCCATGCCTCGGCCGCCCCCTACGAGGGGGTCAATGCCGGCGACGCGGTCACCCTCGCCCAGGTGGCGATCGGGCTGCTGCGCCAACAGCTTCATCCCGGTGATCAGATCCACGGAATCGTCACCAACGGCGGCGAGGCACCGAACATCATCCCGGCGAAAGCCGGTGCGCACTACTACATTCGGGCATCCGACCTCGAATCACTCAAGGTACTCGAGCAGCGCGTCCAGCGATGCTTCGAGGCGGCGGCATTGGCGACCGGCTGTGAGATGACGAGCGCCCCCACCGGGCCCGACTACTCCGAGTTCCGCAACAACACCGCGCTCGCCGACCTCTACGAGACGAACGCCCGGCAGCTCGGCCGCAGGTTCGCCCCGGTCGGGGAGACGTCATCCGCACTCGGATCGACCGACATGGGAAACGTCTCCCGCGCGATCCCCGCCATCCATCCGACCCTCGCCCTTGACTGCGGCACCTCGGTCAACCACCAGCCCGAGTTCGCGGCCCACTGTGCGGGCGCCTCCGCGGACCGCGCGCTCATCGACGGCGCCACCGCGATGGCCTGGACCATCGTCGACCTCGCCACCGACCCCACCCTCCGTGCCCGATTCATCGCGGGCAACTAACCCCTACCCATCAGGCGGTGCACATGCGTAAGTACTGGATAGTCGGCTCCATCCCCTTCATCTTGATATTCCTGGTGACCTGGATACCCCAGATCAACGGCCCGCACGTGTGGCTCGGCGCCCCCGCCATCTTCATCTGGGTCACCCTGGTCAGCAGCATCCTCGTGTCCGGCGTCCTCACCTACTTCGAGCGCACCCGCACCGATCTCGACGCGGAAGGCAACGAAGCGTGAACGTCACCCTGGCAATCGGCGTCCTCGGCATGCTGGTCATCGCCGCCATCGGCTTCTATGGGCGGCGACAGCCCGTCAAGGACATGGACGAATGGGCGGTCGCCGGCCGCAAGTTCGGCGTGATGACCACCTGGGTCCTGCAGGCAGGCGAGACCTTCACGACGTTCACATTCCTCGGCACCGTCGGGCTGGTCGTCTCCCTCGGCGCCTCCGCCTTCTACTGCATTCCGTACATCCCACTCGCCTACCTGGTGATGTACTGGATTGCCCCAAAGCTGTGGCGCCGGGCGAAGGCGGCCGGGTATGTCACCCAATCCGACTTCCTCCGCGGCAGCTACAACAGCCCCACGCTCGGCTTCCTCTCCGCGGTCTTCGGCATCATCTTCCTGCTGCCCTACCTGCAGCTGCAGATCACCGGACTGGGCCTGATCGTCCGCGCGGCGACAGGTGGTGCCGCCGACGGCACGATCAGCAGCATCGTCGCGTTCGTACTCGTGATCGCGTTCGTGCTGTGGTCCGGACTGCACGGCGTGGCGCGGACGTCGTACTTCAAGGACGTGCTGATGATCCTGGTGATGCTGGTGATCAGCATCGCGATCCCGATGCACTTCAACGGCGGGCTCGACTTCGGACTGAGCACCATCGCCCGTGAGATGCCCGAGATGCTGTACGTCCAGACCGGCACCTACGGCATCTGGTGGTTCATCACGAGCATGGCGATCAGCATGATCGGGGTGATGTTCTACGCGCTGCCCCACAACTGGCCGGCCGTACTGGCCAGCCGCAGCGAGAAGGCGGTCCGCCAGAACCTGATCTACCTGCCGATCTACAGCGCCCTGGCCAGCATCCCGATGCTGCTCGGCTATACGGCGATCGTCGCATTCGGCACCGACCAGGACGGCGACTCCGCGATGCTCAAGATGGCGTCCGAGGCCCTGCCGCCGTGGGCCATGGGTGTCGTGCTCACCGCCGCCGCGGCAACCGCCATGGTGCCCTCCGCTGCCTTGCTCATCGCCATCGCGCCGCTCGCCGTCAACAACGTGTTCCAGGTCAAGGACGAGAAGCGCAAGTTCGTCGTGAACCAGGCGGTGGTGGTGGTCTTCGGGCTTGCAGCACTGGTCCTCGCACTGTCGATGCCGAACCTGCTCGGCAACATGCTGCTGCTGACCTTCAGCGGGTCGACGCAGGTGGTCCCCGCGATTGCGGGAGCACTGCTGCTCAAACGACGACTCGACAAGGCCTCGGTCATCGCCGGCCTGTGCGCCGGTGTGTTCACGGTCATCCTGCTCACCTTCGCGCCGTTCGACGGGCCCGACATCAACACCGGCATCAGCGGCCTGATCGTCAACATCGCGGTGATCGCCGTGATCGAACTCGTCATCCGGGTGCGGCGGTCCGTAGCAACACCGCATGACCCGATCGAGATCGCGTCGGAGGCCGCTGCGAGGGCTTGATCGCTCACGAAACCCCAAGTACGCGTGCGCTATCGCCGCATACACCCGGAGCCGTCACCGTGCATTCGCTCGAACGAGAGCAGCGCGGTGGCGGCTCGGCGCATTCGCACGACGGTGCAGTAGCTTGACAGTGTGGCAAAGCAGACAAAACAGCGTAAAGAGACCAAGGATCGGCGCAACGAGATCCTCTCCACCACGCTGGACCTGGTAACCGAGAACGGTATCGATCGACTGCGTGCCGCCGACATCGCGGAGGCGCTCGGCGTCAGCACCGCGCTGATCTTCTACCACTTCAAGACCCTCGAGAACGTCATCGTCAGCGCCTTCGAACTGGCCGCCGAGAACGACCTGGCCAACCTCGACACGGTGCTCGAGAGCACCGATGGCACGATCGAGGACCGCCTGCGTGCAGTCCTGAACGAATACGGACCGACCGGCCGCGCCGTGGGCTGGAGACTGTGGATCGAGACCTGGTCGGCGTGCCTGCGCGAGCCCGCGCTGCGCGATGTCACCCATCGCCTCGACATGCGCTGGCGCGAGGTGGTCACCGACCTGATCCGCGCGGGCGTCGACAACGGCGAGTTCCGCACGGACGACCCGCAGGGCACCACCTGGCGGCTGACCGCCATGCTCGACGGGCTCGCGGTCCAACTCGTCGCACTGGACGGCGCGGTGTCGAAGGACGACGTCGCCACCTGGATGGACCGGGCGATCCGCTCCGAGCTACAGCTCTGACGCGCTGCCGCCGGGGCTCCCCCGGCGGCTCCTCCACCGGTGATCGCCCGGCGGCGCCGGAAAATTCAAACGCCATCCCCTTGACGTGGCACGCATCACTCTCGCATACTGACTGAGCAATCAGTTAGTAGATGACAGAGAGCGTAGGAGCCCCCATGTCCTTGACCCTTCCGAACGCGATCGGATCGACCGACGCCACCCGCACCGACGACCCGTTCTTCGAGGCGACCTGGCGCGACACCGAAAGCGACGCAACGGGATACCTGGTCATCGACCGCCTCGTCCGCGGCATCTCCAGCGGCGGCCTCCGGATGCGCGCCGGCTGCACACTCAACGAGGTCAGGGGGCTGGCCCGAGGGATGACCCTCAAGGAGGCCATCCATTTCGAGGCAGGCGCCCGATACGTCCCCCTGGGCGGCGCCAAGGGCGGCATCGACTTCGACCCGTACCACGCCGACGCCGACGGGGTGCTGAGGCGCTACCTCCAGGCCATGGCGCCGCTCATCGAGCAGCGCTGGACCATGGGCGAGGACTTCGGTGTCCGCCAGGACGCGGTGGACGCGGCCCTGAGCGACATCGGGCTCGAGAGCTCGGTGCAGGCCGCACACCGCGTCATCGACGACCGGGCCGAGTCCGCGACCCGGATGAAGACGGCGTTCACCGCGATCGTCGACGGGGTCAAGCTCGACGAGCTCGTCGGCGGATACGGTGTCGCCGAGGCGGCCCTCGCCGCTATGGACCGAAAGGGCATGGACCCGAGGCAGACCCGGGCCGTGGTGCAGGGCTTCGGATCGATGGGCGGGGCCACCGCCCGTTACCTCGCCCAGGCCGGTGTGCGCATCGTCGGCATCGCCGACGTGCACGGCGTCGTCGCCAACCCGGACGGTCTCGACGTGGAGACGCTGCTCCTGTCCCGCGACGCGACCGGCGGGGTCGACCGCAGCCGGCTCGCGGCCGGCGACGTGCAGCTGCCGTCCGCAGAGTGGCTGTCCGTCGAGGCCGAGGTGCTGATCCCGGCGGCGACGTCGTACTGCATCGACGACTCCAACCAGGACCAGGTCCGGGCCGCACTCGTCGTCGAGGCCGCCAACATGCCGATCACCCCCAGCGCCGAGGAGGCGCTGGTCGCCCGGGGTGTCGTGGTGTCGCCGGACTTCCTCGCCAACTCCGCGACCAACGCCTGGTGGTGGTGGGTGTTCTTCGGTGACATCGACGGCAGCGCGGAGCAGTCCTTCGACAAGATCCGCACCCGCATGTGGACGTTGAGCGGCCAGATGTTCGACCACGCCGACGAGCACGGTGTCAGCACGCGTGCCGCCGCGTTCGCTCTGGCCTCGGACAAGCTCGCCGATCTGTCCGCGCAGTTCCCGACCTACTGACGCCCCGGCCCCACCACGACCAGGAGTTCTTGACATGGCACCCATCCCTGCGCCGACGACCGACACCGACCTACGGGTCTTCACCGACCCCTCCTCGGTGGCGGTGGTCGGCGCCACCGCCGACCCAGCGAAGTGGGGCTACTGGCTGGCGACAGGCGCGCTGTCCGGACGCCACCGCCGTCGCGTCTACCTGGTGAACCGGTCCGGGGCCGAGATCCACGGCGAGTCCAGTCACGCCGGACTGCATGAGCTGCCGGACGCTCCCGAACTGGTCGCGTTGTGCGTGCCGCCGCACCACGTCGGCGCGGTGGTGGACGAGGCGCTCGCGCTCGGTGCCCGCGGATTCCTCGGCATCACCGCGGGCGTCCCCGACGAGCGCGCCATCGCGGAACGCATCCGGGCGGCCGGGGCCCGGCTGGTGGGGATGAACAGCCTCGGCATCTACGACAGCACCACGGAGCTGCGTCTGGCCTGGGGGCAGTTCACCCCCGGACCGATCGCGGTGATCTCGCAGAGCGGCCAGGTCGGCTCGGAGATCGCGTTGCTGGCGGCGCGCGCCGAACTGGGTGTCTCCCGGTTCATCTCGATCGGGAACCAGACGGACCTGGGCGCCGCCGAGTTGCTCGACGAGCTGGTCGGCGACGATTCGACCCGCGTGGTCGCGCTCTACCTCGAGTCGTTCGCCGGCGGCCCGGACATCGTGGATGCGCTCAGCCGACTCCGACAGGCCGGAAAGCACACGATCGTGCTCACCGTCGGCGCGAGCGAGGCCAGCTCCCGGTTGGCCCGATCGCACACCGGATCGCTCACCTCGAGCATGGACGTCGTCGATGCCGCGCTGCGCGTCGCGGGCGCGGTCCGGGTCGCCACCCCTACCGAGCTCGTGGACCTCGCTCGCCTGCTGCTCGCGACCGGCCTGCCCGGCGGCCGCCGGGTGGCCGTCGTGGGTGACAGCGGAGGACAGACCGGCATCGCGGCCGACGTCGTCGCCAAGGCCGGGCTCCGGGTCCCGGAATTCTCGGCGGGACTGAAATCCGCTCTGGAAAAGCAACTCCCGAGCGGCGCCGCCTGCAGCAACCCCGTCGACCTGGCCGGTGCCGGTGAGCGGGACCTGGGCTCGTACTCGAGCGTGGTCTCGCTCCTGTTGGAGTCGGACGAGGTGGACTCCGTCGTCCTGACCGGATACTTCGGCACCTATGGGGCGGACACCCCGTCCCTTTCCGGTCGCGAGATCGAGGTCGCCCGGTCGATGGGCGACTCGGTCTCCGCGAACGGCAAGCCGCTGATCGCGCACACCATGGTCGAGGGCAACCCGACCACGGAAGCCTTGCACGCCAACGCGATCCCCACCTACAGTGCGATCGACTCCGCAGTCCGGTCCCTCTCGCACGCGAGCCGGCTGCAGTCGGCCGGACGCGAGTGCCGTCCGTCGGCTCCCAGGACCGAGCTGATCGGCGCTGGGTACCTCCCAGCCCAGAAGCTGTTGTCCGAAGCTGGGATCCGGTTCCCGCGCAGCCTCACCGTGCACAACCGGACCGAGCTCACGACGGCGGTCGAGCGGCTGACCGCACCCTACGTACTCAAGGCGAGCTGGCTCGAGCACAAGAGCGAGGTCGGCGGCGTACGCGTCGGCATCGCCGACCACGCCGAACTCGTCGCGGCCTTCGACACGATGTACGCCGCCCTCGGCGTCGGCGACTACGTGGTCGAGGAACTCGACACCCGCCCGGACACCGTGGAGATCCTGCTCGGCGCCCGCCGCGACCCCGATCTCGGTGCGGTGATCGTCGTCGGGGCCGGTGGCACCGAGGCCGAGGTGTACCGGGACGTGGCGGTGGAACTGGCGCCGATCGACCAGGCCACCGCTCTCCAGATGATCGAGCGACTGACCTGTCTGCCGCTGCTGCGCGGATGGCGGGGCAAGCCGGGCGTCGACATCGACGGCCTGGCTGCCGCGGCCGCGGCAGTCTCCGAACTGGCGGCGGCACACCCGCACGTCGACGAGATCGAGGTCAACCCGCTGCGGGTCGGCCCCGACGGCATCCTCGCCGTCGACGCGCTCGTCATCGAACAGCACCCCTGACCAATCCCCTCGTACCCAAGGAACGACTCATGACTGCACCAGACATCAGGGCCGAGTTCGCCGACCGCGTAGCGGTCGTGACCGGCGGCGGATCCGGGATCGGCCGGGCGATCGCGACCCGATGGGCCGCCGCCGGCGGCACCGTCGCCGTGCTCGGTCGACGCGAGGAGGCGTTGGCCGAGACGGTCGCGCTGGCCGAACGGGCCGGCGGCACGGGCATCGCGGTGTCCTGCGATGTCCGTGACCCCTCTGCGGTCGACACCGCGATCGACTCGGTGGTCGAGCGGACCGGACGCCTCGACGCACTGGTCAACAACGCCGCCGGGAACTTCGTCGTGCCCGGCGAGAACCTCTCCCCGAACGGCTGGAAGGCCGTCATCGACATCGTGCTCAACGGCACCTTCTACTGCACCAGGGCGGCGTCACGGCACATGCTCGCGGCCGGGTCCGGCTCGATCCTCAATGTGATCGCCACCTACGCGTGGCACGGCCATCCCGGCACCGTGCACAGCGCGGCCGCCAAGGCGGGTGTGGTCGCGATGACCCGCACCCTCGCGGTGGAGTGGGCCGCGCGCGGAGTGCGACTGAACTGCATCGCACCGGGGCCCACCGAGACGGAGGGCGCAGGCGCCGCGCTGTGGCCGACCGCCCAGGCGCGTACCCAGGTGCTCTCGAGCGTGCCCGCAGGCCGCTTCACCACGCCGGAGGAGGTCTCCGAGTCGGCGGCCTACCTGCTCTCCGACCGCGCCTCCTACGTCACCGGTGACGTCCACGTCGTCGACGGCGGCCAGTGGCTGGGCAAGGCAATCTACACCGATCCGACCAAGGGGGCATGACCATGAACAACACAGTCCGCACCGGCGGCCAGGCGCTCGTCGACGCCCTGTCCGCGCACGAGGTCACGGCAGTCTTCGGCATCCCGGGGACGCACAACCTCCCGATCTACGCGGCGCTTGCCGATTCCGGCATCACGCATGTCTCCCCGCGTCACGAGCAGGGCGGGGGCTACGCGGCCGACGGTTTCGCCCGCGTCAGCGGCAGGCCCGGGGTGTGCATCACCACCACCGGACCCGCCATTCTCAACGCGGCGGCCGCTGCGGCACAGGCCTATTCGGATTCGGTGCCGGTCCTCTTCATCGCTCCGGGGCTGCCGCTCGCACATCCGAGCAACGGCAACGGATACCTCCACGAGGTCAAGAGTCAGTTCCGCGCGATGGACTCCGTCGTCGGCCACGCCCAGCGCGTCACCAGTGTCGCGGAGATCCCGCTCGCGGTGGCGCAGTGCTTTGCCGCGATGACCTCGGGAAGGCCGCGCCCGGCCTACCTCGAGATCCCGCTCGACCTGCTCGACGCCTCGGACGAGGTGAGCCCGGTCGCGCCCATCTCCCGGTCGGTGTCGATTCCCGACTCCGCTGCCCTCGGCGCCGCGCACGAGTTGCTCTCGGGCGCCCGGAGCCCGCTGTTGATCGCGGGTGGCGGAGCCGCCGGCGCAGCGGCGGAACTGCGCGAACTGGCCGAGGCCCTCGGCGCCCCGGTCGTCACGAGCGCCAACGGCAAGGGAGTGCTGTCGGAGGACCATCCGCTCTCGCTCGGCGCTGGCCTCCAACATCCCTCCGTCGCCGGGGTGGTCGCCGACAGCGATGTGGTGATCGCGGTGGGAACCGAACTCGCCCCATCGGATTGGTGGTGGGGTCCGATCGCAGCTGACACGACCCTCATCCGGATCGACATCGACCCGACCTCCATCTCGACCAACGCCCGCCCCGCGGTCGCGCTCGTCGGTGACGCCGCGGAGACCCTCGCCAGCCTCCTCCAGGCCCTGCCAGGGCCGAAGGCCGACGGGAGCGCCCGCGCACAGCATTGGCGGGACCGGATCCGCGACGATGCCCGCCGGGAAGGCGCTCGTTACGTGCGCCTGTGCGAGGTGCTCGACGACGTCCTCGACGACAGCGCCGTACTGGCCGCGGACAGCGCGATGGCCTGCTACTACGGCGCGCTGTCGAACCTCCCCCTGCACCGCCCCCGGTCGTTCCTGTACCCCACCGGGCTGGGCACGCTGGGATACGGACTGCCCGCCGCCATCGGGGCGAAGGTCGCGGCGCCGGACCGCCAGGTCGTGGCGATGCTCGGCGACGGCGGTGTCATGTTCACGATCGCCGAATTGGCGGCCGCTGCCGAGGCGAAGCTGGCGATCCCCGTCGTCATCGTCGACAACGGCGGCTACGGCGAGATCCGCAACGAGATGGCGGACCGCAACGAGGCGGTGCACGCCGTCGACCTCGGCGCTCCCGACTTCCCGGCGCTCGCCCGAGCCCTCGGCTGCCACGGAGTGGCGCTCGAATCCACCGACCAGGTAGGCGCGGCGGTGGCCGCTGCCCTGGCCGCCGACCGGCCGACCCTGATCCATGTGCGCGAGGAAGAGGTGCCGCTGTGACGAACTGGATGCGCAATACCGTCCTGATCGACGGCACCTGGCAGGAGCGTGCGAGCACCTCTGCGGTGTACAACCCCGCTACCGAGGAGGTCGTCGGCAGCGCGGCGTCCGCATCGGTCGAGGACGTCGATGCCGCGGTGCGATCCGCGCGACGGGCCGGCATCGACTGGGGCCGAACGGATCACGCGACCCGCGCGGACATGCTGGACGAAGTGCATGCCCGGCTGCTCGCCGACCGCCGCCTGCTCGTCGACGCCATCGTCGCCGAGGTGGGCGCCCCGGTGGCGGTGGCCGAGGAAGCGCACGTCGACCTGGCAATCGAGCTCATCGCCTCGTTCGCGCGGATCGCCCGCGACGAACCGATGCACACCACCATCGGCAATTCGACGGTGCTGCGCCGGCCAGCGGGCGTGGTCGGCTGCATCACCCCGTGGAACTACCCGCTCTACCAGCTCGCGGCGAAGGTCGGCGCGGCGCTGGCAGCCGGATGCACCACTGTGGTCAAGCCCGCCGAACTGACCCCACTGTCGACCTACCTGTTCTGCGACGCATTGCTCGCAGCGGGCCTGCCGCCCGGCGTGGTCAACCTCGTGCCCGGGCAGGGTTCGGTGGTCGGCTCGGCCCTCGTCGCGCACCCGGGCGTCGACGTCGTCTCCTTCACCGGATCCACCACGGTCGGCCGCGAGGTCGGGCGGGTGTCGGGCGAACAGCTCAAGCGCGCGTGCCTGGAACTCGGTGGCAAGTCGGCCAGCGTCGTCCTCGACGACGCCGATCTCACCGCCGCCGTCACCGGCTCAGTGGAGGCGGCAATGCTCAACAGCGGGCAGACCTGCAGCGCATGGACCAGGCTGCTGGTTCCGCGCACGCGGTACACCGAGGCCGTCGAGCTCGCGGCCGCGCACGCCGATGCGATGGTCGTCGGCGACCCGCTCGACCCGGCAACCACGCTCGGTCCGGTGATCTCCGGCCGGCAGCGCGCGTCGATCGCCGCGGCTGTCGACGGTGCGGTGGCACGGGGCGCGCGGCTGGCGGCGGGTGGCACCGACGCCATCGCCGAACGCGGGCATTTCCTGAGGCCCACCGTCCTGGCGGACGTAGACCGGCACGACCCGGTCGCACGAGACGAGATCTTCGGCCCGGTCCTGGTCGTGCTCCCGCACGACGGGGACGAGGACGCGATCGCGGCCGCGAACGACAGCGAGTACGGCCTCGCGGGCGCCGTCTGGTCTGCCGACCGAGAACGCGCCCTGTCGGTCGCGGGTCGCATGGACACGGGCCAGGTCGACGTCAACGGCGCGGCCTTCAACCCACTCGCACCCTTCGGCGGGTGGAAGAACTCGGGGCTGGGCCGCGAGCTCGGCCGCGTCGGCATCGAGGAGTTCACCGAGATGACCTCAGTCCAAATGTGATCGGGCCGACCCGATTTCCCTCCCCTAACCCCCGGTACCCATACCCAGAAAGGCCCACCATGACCGGCACCCAGTTCGAAGCCTGGCCGCTCACCACCGAGCAGCGCGAGATCGTCAAGCTCTGCCGTGACTTCGCTGAGAAGGAGATCCGCCCGCGCGGCCGTGAGGTCGACGAAGCCGACGTGGTCACGCCCGTCGACATCTTCGCCAAGGCCGCCCAGGTCGGCATCACCGACTTCATGATCGCCGAGGAGTTCGGCGGCGGCGGCATGACCGATGTGTTCACCCAGTGCCTGGTGCAGGAGGAGCTCTGCTGGGGCGACCCGGGCATCGGAAACCTGGTGTGCTCCAACGGCTTCTTCTCCGACCCGCTGATGGCCCTCGGCACCCCCGAGCAGAAGGAGAAGTGGCTGCGGCCGCTCACCGGCACCGCTCCCCTGATGACCGCGCTCGCGACCACCGAACCCGGCTCCGGCTCGGACGCCGCGTCGATCATCACCACCGCCACCCGCGTGGACGGCGGCTACCGGATCAACGGTCAGAAGGCATGGATCTCCAATGCCGGCGCCGCAGACCAGTACGTGGTGTTCGCCAAGACCGATCGCAACGAACGTTCCAAAGGCGTCACCGCGTTCATGCTGACCAAGGACACACCCGGCCTCACCTGGGGTGAGCCGATGAAGAAGATGGGACAGCGTGCGATCGTCTGCCGCGAGCTGTTCTTCGACGACGTGTTCGTCCCCGAGGAGAACCGGCTCGGCGACGAGGGACAGGGCTTCTACGGCCTGATGGAGACCTTCGACATCTCGCGGATCGTGCTCGGTGCGGCCGCCGTGGGAGCGGCGCGGGCCGCCTACGAGTACGCGCTCGACTACGCCCGTACCCGCAAGCAGTTCGGCAAGCCGATCATCGAGCACCAGGCCGTGGCGTTCCGCCTGGCGGACATGGCAACCCGGATCGAGGCGTCCCGGCTGCTGGTCCACCACGCCGCGCGGTCGATCGACGCGGGCGTGAACACGACCGGGCTGGCCGCCATGGCCAAGTTGACGGCCTCCGAGACCGCGATGTTCGTGACCCACGCCGCCGTCCAGACCCTCGGCGGCTGGGGCTACTCGCGCGAGTACCCGGTGGAGCAGTGGATGCGCGACGTCAAGCTGGAGGAGATCGAGGAGGGCACCTCGGACATCATGCGGCTGGTCATCTCCCGGAACCTCTGATGACCCGAGGCCCAGGCACCGGCGGGCCGGCGCGTTCCGGCGAGCGACACTTCGCCGGTGCCTGGGCGGGCGGGATCGCGTCCGCGGCCGCCTACGGGGTGACCCCGGTGGCGGCGGTGCTCGCGTACGGCGACGGGGTGTCCCCGTCGGTGATGGTGACGCTGCGCAGCCTGTGCGGCGGCGCGCTCATCCTGCTGGTTGCCGGTCTCACCGGCCGACTTCGGGGGCTTCCGCTCCCCGCGACCCTCGGCTTGACACTGCTGTGCGGACCGATCTTCGGTCTGCAGATTCTCGCGTACTTCGCCGCGGTCCGGTCCACGGGCGCCCAGGTGGCGGTCGTGCTGGTGCACATCTACCCCGTGTTGGTCCTGCTCCTGGTCTGGCTGATTCACCGCCGGCGTATCGGCGCACCGGTCCTCGCCCTGTGTGCCGCGATGACGGTTGGGATCGCCCTCGTCGCCGGATCAGGTGCGAGCGCAGTCACCGCAACCGGCGCGATGATGTCCATGCTCAGCGCCGCCGGCTACGCGGTGTACCTCGTGCTCGGAGAGGGTTGGGTGCGCCAGGTCGGCGCCGTCACGGCCGCCGGGCTGGTGACGGTCGGCACCACCGTGACGATCGGCGTCGGCGCGATCGCCACCGATCAGGACTTCGGGCTCACCGCGGACGGCTGGCGATCGGTCATCCTGCAGGGGTTCTTCCTCGTTCCGGTCGGTCTCGGCGGCGCCTTCTATGCGGTGCGGCGGCTCGGATCCGTCCCCATGAGTCTGATCGGACTCCTCGAACCTGTGGTCGGGGTGTTGGTCGCCGCGATCGTGCTCTCCGAACGGCTCGGCCCAGCTCAATGGCTCGGCGTGGCCGTGATCCTCACCTCCTGTTCGCTCCTGCCATTTGCCACCCGCAGGAGGCGGACGGCCGATCAGCCCGCCCCGACACCGAACCGGAACACAGCGACCCCGACGGCCGTGGATTCCTGAGCGGACCGGTCCCGACATGGGACACTGCAGGGGTGAGACGACGCGGCGGTCAGGCCAAACACTCGACCCGATCACGGGTGCCACGCGCGGCGGCCCTCGTCACGCTTGGCCTGCTCTGGCCGGTACCCGTCGCCGCGGCACAGGCACCGCCGAGCCAGCCCGCCGCCTGCGTACCGTTCGGGACCGCGCAGCTGCCACCGGGAGTCCCGTCCGGCGGTGGCAGGCTCGGATTGACGAACCTGCCGGTGTTCACCGGACAGTCCGCCCCTGCCAGCGTCGAACTACGCACGCCGACCACGCAGTTCAACCGGTTCTCCGATTTCGCACTGGTCGGGCACGACCTGCTCACCCGTCCCCGAACGGCAGGCGGCGCCAACGCCGAACCGTGGCGCTACGTCCCGATGCCCGAGTGCCTGCGGGGCCGCCTGATCGGGATCTCCGTGGACGACGACGAGTTGGCCGCCGTCGACGACAACGGCTGGATCTACACGATGGACAACGCCTCGCAGGACCCGATCCTCTGGAACTGGACGTCCGCGTGGGGCTCGCCGCTGTGGTTCGCTCCGGGACAACAACTTCCGGGCGAGAACGGGAACGGCTGGGCGCTGAGCGTCTCCTCCCCGTGGGACAACCAGACCTTCACGGACATCGCGGGGCGAATCCACTACGTGGGGCTGGGGAAGATGACGATGCTGCCCGCACTGACCGGCGACGGCAGCCGCATCACCTTCGCGGACCCGTGGCTGCCGAACGACGACAGCTACGAGATCGGCGGGCCGGTCGGAGGCCGGTTCCAGTCGATCTCGCTGTCCGCGGCCGGGTCGACGACCTTCGTGATGAACCGGTACGGCGACATGTACACCCGCAGTTTCGATTTCGACTCGTCGGGCTCGGACTCGGTCTTCTTCCGGTACAGCTGGGACAGCCAGGTCGGTAAGCCAACCGCCCCCAACATCTTCGCCGAGCTGCTCGATCGCAGCACCGCCGCCATCCAACTGCCCGCGCCCGACTGGGTCCATCAGCCCAAGGTCCCCGGCGAGATCACCTCGGCGATCAGCGTCAATTCGACCGGACCGGGCCCGGGCCAGCGCGAACTGCGGGTCGAGGGCCGCCGCGACGGCGCCACCGGGTTCTGGCACAAGGCCCCGACCGCGCCCGAATGGGAATTCACCCGCACTGACGCGGCGCGCCTTGGCGTCCCTGTGGACAACCCGTCGGCGGACCGGTCGAAGGACACCCTGGCCCCGCCCGCACCCTGGCACCTGTCCGGGAACCTGCCCGCGCGCGACGGCAGCATCGACGGGCAGACCCTGATCGACATCGGCCTCCCGTACTCGGTGGTCGACCCACGGCTGCTCGACGCGGTCGGATCGCACGCCGCGCCATCGGGTTACCGCATCTCGGTGTCGCACTTCGACCCGGCGGCCACCAGCAGGGCGGCGACGGTGACCGCGCCCGACGGCGCCGAGATCCCGGTGATCCTGCACACCGCGGACGGACTGCGCCTCGGCCCCCGCGCCCCCGGGCTCGACGGGGAGCCGCGCCATCTCGTCGGCGCCGTCGAGGTCCCCCGCGAGGCCTTCGACACGCGCGGCGACGATCCCGCGCTCGACAGCTTCGTCAGGGACTGGATGCGGGGCAAGCAGATCGCCGCCATCACCCTCAGTGCCACCGACCACGATCTGGTGGTGAGGTAGCCCCGTCAATCCATCGAATGACAACCGAGGGAAATCAGGTGCCGCGATGCACAAGTCCACCGTTCGATCCATCGCACTGACCGCGGGCGCCATCGCGGCCCTCGCGGCATGCGCGGACCCGATCTCCGGAGTCGCGCAGGATGATCCGCCGTCGCAGGAACAGGTCGCCGCGTTGTTCGACACCTGGAACGAGACCCTGGCGACCGGCGACCCCGAGGCCGTCGCGGACCTGTACGCCCCGGACGCAGTGCTCCTCCCGACGGTGTCCAATACGGTGCGCACCGACCGCGCGGGCATCGTCGACTACTTCACCGGCTTCCTGCCCAGCAAGCCGAGCGCGGTGATCGAGCAGTCGGTCGTCAACGTGCTCGACGCGGACAACGCGATCGACACCGGTGTCTACCGATTCACCATGAACAAGCCCGAGGGCACGGAGATCGTCGATGCCCGCTACACGTTCGTATACGAGAAGAGGGACGGCGAATGGCTGATCGTGAACCACCACTCCTCCGAGATGCCGGAATCATGAACCGCCCGAACACGCCCCACACCCGTCTCGCCGCGCTCTGTGGCGTGCTGACGGTGGGCGGGGTGCTCGCGCTGACCGGCTGCGGCGACGGCGGCGACGGCCTCGCGACCACCTCGGGGTCGGTCACCGCGGCGCCGGTGGACTCCCCCACCTCCGAGTCGGGCGCCACGCTCATGTCGACCACCCCGAACACTGCCTGGAGCACCGACTCCCAGCGGGCCGACGCGTCCGACGACGCGCACCTGACGGTCACCGGTCTGCGCGTCGGCGGCCACGACGGCTACGACCGCGTGGTCTACGAACTGGGCGGTACCGGCGTTCCCGGCTGGTCGGTCCGCTACGCCGACCTCGCCGTGCAGGAGGGCAGCGGGGAGGTGATCCCGATGGCAGGCAACGCGATCCTCGAGGTCCTCATCACCGGCAGCGGCTACCCGTTCGACACGGGCGTCGCCGAGTACGACGGACCGAACCCGTTGCCGGGCGAGGGTTCCGAATTGGTCACCGAGACCCGGATCTCCGGGGTGTTCGAGGGGACCACCCAGTCGTTCATCGGTCTCGAGTCCGGCGGGCATCCGTTCACGGTCTCAACCCTGAGCGACCCGACCCGGCTGGTCGTCGACATCGAGCACTGATGTCGACGACCAGCCCGGCGGCACAGGCGATCACACCCCGGCGATCGCCTCCAGCGGCTTGGTGCGCGCGGCCCGCGCGGCGGGCCACAGTGCGGCCAGCACGCCTACCACCGCGGAGCCGAGCAGCATGGCGACCACCTGCCCCCACGGCACCGCGATCACGTCGAGGCCCTCATCCGCCAGCGTGCTGACGAAGCCCCAGCCGAACGCGACTCCGAGCAGCACACCGACCGCCGCACCGAAGACCGCGATGAGCACCGACTCGAGGTAGATGGTGCGGCGGACCTGCGGCCGTTGCATGCCGACGGCCCTGAGCATTCCGATCTCGCGGCGCCGCTCCACCACCGACAAAGCGAGGGTGTTGATGATGCCGAGGATCGCGATGACGATGGCCAACGCGAGCAGCCCGTAGAGCACCGCCAGCAGGGTGTCGATCTGCTTGCCCTGACTGCCCTTGAACTCCTCCCGGTCCTTGACCTGCACGACCAGGAACTTGTCTGTCGCCGCCGCCAGATCGCCGCGCATCGCCGCCAGGTCGGCGCCGGGCTGGGCCTCGATCAGCACCGCCCAGACCGCCCTGACCGCCGCCGGGGTCACCTGCTCGTACACCGATTCGGGCACCATCCATTTGCCGAGGAGCTGGGAGTCGGCGTAGATGCCGGTGACATTGGTGGTCACCTGCTCGCCGTCACGGTCGGTCAGGACGACCGGCGTACCGATCCGCCATCCCTTTTCTGTGGCGGTCGTCCGGGAGACCAGCATGTTGGTGCCTACCAGCTCGGCCGACCCCTCCTCGAGGGTGTAGTCGAGGACACCGTCGAGCTGTCCGCTGAGGGCCGTGCCGAACTGTTCCTCGTCGTCGATCTTGACCGCAACGCCGTGCAGTTCGACCGCATCCGCCACACCTGGCACCTCCTCGACCGCGGCCGCCGCGCCGAGGGGAACACCCATCGAATCCGGGCCCGCGAGGATGTAGTCGGCGCGAACACCGTTGTCCACCAGGGAGTTCACGCTCTCCTTCGCGGAAGCCCCGAACACCCCGATCACCGACACCAGCATCAGCCCGAGGGTCAACGCGAACGCGGTCGCCGCGGTGCGCCGGGGGTTGCGCACGGCATTGGTGCGGGCCAGCCGGCCCACCGGACCGAACGGCTTGGCGAACACCGCGCCGAGCGCACCCACCACCGGGCGCGAGAGCGCGGGCGCCGCGAGCAGGACCGCGACGATCAACGCGGCCGCACCGAGGCCGACCGTCGTGGCCGCCCCGCCGCCGGTGCCGCGCGAGCCGACCAGCAGCAGTGCGCCGCCGACCACGGCGGCGATCGCGCCGACCAGCGTCCGCACCCGCAGCGAGTCACCGGTGGAGGAGAACTCCTCCCGCATCGCCGCCACCGGCGGCACCTTGGCCGCCCGGCGCGCGGGCGCGTAGGCACTGACCACCGTGACGAGCACGCCGACGAGGAGCGCGACGATGACGGTGCGCGGCTCCAGCTGCAACGGCCCGGACGGCAACCCGACATCGAAGCCGTTGAGCATCGCGCGCAGCCCGTAGGCGAGGCCGACGCCCGCGGCGATGCCGAGCGCGCTGCCGAGCAGGCCGACGATGAGCGCCTCGAGCACCACCGAACGCCCCACCTGCTTGCGGCTGGCGCCGATCGCCCGCAGCAGCGCGAGCTCGCGCAGCCGCTGGGCCACGATCATCGAGAAGGTGTTGTAGATGATGAACGTCCCGACCAACAGCGCGATCGCGCCGAACGCGAGCAGGAAGTAGTTCATGAAGCTGAGCGCCGAGTTCACCTCCGCCTTCACGTCCTCGCGGACCTGATCGCCGGTGTCCACCTTGAGGTCTGGGAGGGCGGCCGCGACCCGGTCGCGCAGCTCGGACTGCGAGACCCCGGTGCCCGCGACGTCGACGTAGTCCACGTGGCTGCCATCGGTGAAGAGCTCGCGCGCCTGCGCGCCGTCGAACTGCGCGCCGACGAATCCGCCGGAGTCGGACGGTGTTTGGTAGATCCCACTGACGGTGACGTCGATGACGCCGCTCGTGGGCACCAGCACCTGGGTGCGGTCCCCCACCGCGAGACCGGCCTTGCGTGCCGCGCCCTCGTTGAGCGCGATCTGGCCAGGAGCGGCGGGCGGCGCCCCCGCGACCATCACGTCGGGATCGCCGAGCGCCTGCTCCGGCGGGGTGTACGACAGCCCGATGCTGGGGGCGCCACCGGACTGCAGCGGCTTCTTGTCGGCGCCGAGCAGCACGATCGGGCCGTCGACGGCAGGCACGACCGCGCGCACCCCGTCGACCGCCTCGAGCTTCGGGAGCTCGCTCAGCGGCACCCCGCTCGACCCCTTCTCCAGCCCGCTGACCCGGACGTCGACGCCCTTCGCCGCGTCCGCGAACAGCCCGTCGAAGGTCTTCTGCAGCGTGTCGGTGAACACGAACGACCCGGCCACGAAGGCGGTGCCGAGGACGACGGAGAGCACGGTCAGCGCGAGCCGGACCTTGTGCGCCGCGAGGTTTCGCAGCGAAACCTTGCGCATGGGTGAGGACATGTCTCAGCCCTGTCCGTCGACGGAGACGGTGTCGACGGTGTCGAGCCGCTTCATCCGGTCCAGGACGGTCTCGGCGGTCGGGTCACGCAACTCGTCGACGATGTGGCCGTCGGCGAGGAACACCACCCGGTCCGCGTAGCTCGCGGCCCGCGGATCGTGGGTGACGATGACGACGGTCTGGCCGAACTCGTCGACCGCGGCCCGCAGGATGGCGAGCACCTCGCCGGAGGAGCGCGAGTCCAGGTTTCCGGTGGGCTCGTCGCCGAAGATGATCTCCGGCTGACCGGCCAGCGCCCGCGCGCAGGCGACGCGCTGCTGCTGCCCGCCGGACAGCTCGCTCGGCCGATGGTCGAGCCGGTCCTTGAGCCCGAGCCGGGTGAGCACGTTGTCGAGCCAGGACGGGTCGGCCTTGCGGCCCGCGATGTCGAGCGGGAGGGTGATGTTCTCCAGCGCCGTGAGCGTCGGAACCAGGTTGAACGCCTGGAAGACGAACCCGATCCGGTCGCGCCGCAGCTGCGTCATCTGCTTGTCAGACAGGGTCGTCAGCTCGGTCTCCCCGATCATGACCGATCCCGAGGTGGCGGAGTCCAGCCCGGCCAGGCAGTGCATCAGCGTCGACTTACCGGACCCCGAGGGCCCCATGATCGCGGTGAACTCCCCGCGCGCGAAGTCGGCCGACACCCCGTCCAGCGCGCGGACCTGGGTGTCCCCGGAGCCGTACGTCTTGTTCAGGTTCTGCGCGCGAGCGGCGACGGGGGTGGGGGCCGGCGTTTCGGTTGACACCGCGACGGCGCCGAGGGCATGCGAGCTCATGACTGCCTTTCGTCCTGGGGCTGGGCTGACACTGCGACCGCATCAGTCTTGTCGGAGCCGATATGCGAGCGCCATCAGGGACCACCCTGATCTTTTGCTCGGGGTGCGGCGGGATGCGGCGGGATGCGTGAAGTCAGCTGCCGAGGCTCCCTGTCGTGACTGCCGGGGGCACCGGGGGCACCAGGGGCCGAGGCCCGTTCTCTTCGGTGGCGCCGGCCGGACCCACCGTGACTTCCGACAGCTCCTGACAGGTCTTGGACTTCCAGCTGTTCGTGTAGTTTCCCTGCCCCTCATCGGTGCTGGGGATTCCGAACAGCATCTTGGAGTATTTGGCATCCGCGCACACGGTATTCGGGTTGTTCCAGTCGTAGTACTCCGTCCAGGAGATGAAGGAGTTCTTCTCCAGTGTGGCGGTTCCCGCGAGTGTGATCGTTCCCAGAACCGTCGATGCGCCGGTCGTGCGGTCGTTGACAGTGAATGTCCAGCCCGTGCCGCTCGGGTCACGGGCAACCGTCAGCTCGTACACATGCCCGAGCTGCGGGCGCGCATCCCACCGACAGGTCTTGCCGGTACCGTCCTCGGCGAAGGGTTTGCAGTATGTTCCCGTCGATCCGGCGGTACCGGAAACCCCATTCCACACCGAGGCCAGGAACATTCCGCCGCCGTCGCGATGGGTCTGGAAGCCGAAGTAGCCGGACGCGTCCACTCCGGCGAACTTGAACTGAGTAGACCAGTAGGCGTTGTAGTCACCCGGATCGACTTGCAGCGTCATCGGGATCGTGAACGATGTCGGGTTCGCCGGCGCGGACCAGGCTGCATAGTTTCCTGGAGTCTTCCCCCATTCGGCGTGGGCGATCCCGGGAATCAGCACAGCGACTGAAGCAGCGGCTACAGCGGAGAAGGCGAGCCTTCCGGCCTTGGCGAACATGCAAATCTCCTACGTGAGGTGGGTGATGCCGTGATTGACGACCGTGAGGTCATCCAGTTTCTACAGGGCTTTCGCGGGAGATCCGTCCATCTGATCCGAAAACAGGTATGTCCCGGGCCATCCTGCCCGTACTGATCTTCGCTACCTCGACGAAGCACGAGGCAGGTTCTCGAAGTCGTCTGTCCGACCCAGGCCCTACCCTGGTAACCATGCGCATCGGAGCACACGTACGCGAGGACGACGATCCCATCGGGGCAGGTGAGCGGCTCGGCGCGGAGGTGGTGCAGCTGTTCCTCACCGATCCGCAGAAGTGGAACAAGCTGACCCCGCACCCGAGGGCCGAGCAGATCCGCGACAGCGCGATCGACGTCGTGGTCCACTCGTCGTACGTCATCAACGTGGCGAGCCTGAACAACCGGATCCGGATCCCCTCCCGCAAGTCGGTGGCCGAGCAGGCGAAGGCCGCGGCTGACCTCGGCGCGATCGGCCTGGTGGTGCACGGCGGGCACGTCCGCGACGGCGAGGACCCCGCCGCGGGGTTCGACAACTGGCGCAAGCTGTTCGAGCGGCAGGCCGACAAGGGCGGCTTCGAGGTGCCGATCCTGATCGAGAACACCGCGGGCGGGGAATCGTCGATGGCCCGGCGGTTCGACGACATCGCGCGGTTGTGGGACCAGGTCGGCGAGTTCGGCGCCGGCTTCTGCCTCGACACCTGCCACGCCTGGGCCGGTGGCGAGGAACTGGTCGGCGTGGTGGAGCGGATCAAGGCGATCACCGGGCGCATCGACCTGGTGCACCTGAACAATTCCCGCGACGAGTTCAACTCCGCGCGGGACCGGCACGCGAACCTGACCGACGGCACCATCGACCCGGAGGTGCTGGCGGCCGTCGTGCTCGCCGCGCAGGCTCCGGTCATCCTGGAGACCCCGGCGGACGGCGTTGCCGACGACCTCGCCTACCTGCGCGAGGCCGTCGGCAACGCCTGAGCCGGTATCGCCTACAGCGCCTCGGCGATCCGCTTGATCTCGTCGAGCCGCGCATCCCAGTGCGCGCCGATCGCCTCGAGCCTGCGCCCGACCGCGCTGAGGGTGGCGCCGATCGCGCGGTATCGCACCTCCCGGCCCGCCGGGACACGTTCGACGAGACCCGCGGCCTCCAGGGCCGCCAGGTGCTTGGCGATCGCCTGCCTGCTGACGGGCAGGCGATCGGCGAGCGCGGACGCCGACAGGTCCGCCTCGCCGAGCAGCACGAGGATGTCCCAGCGGGTGTCGTCGGCGAGCGCGGCGAACACGCGGGTCGGCGCCGGGACGCCTCCGGTCATGCCGCCTTCGCCTCGAGGTAGGCCACGAGCTCGTCCAGTTCGGCGTTCCAGCCCTGCCGGTTGCCCTCGAGCGCGTCGCGGCGCTCGGACTCCACGTCGCTGACCCGGTCGAATCCGGTCTCGACGACGGTGAGCTCGGTCGATCCGCCGAGCTCGCGGAGCGTGAATCGCACGTCCGTGCCGCGGGCCAGGTCGGGTTCGCCGAGGTGGCCCCAGCGATACCCGAAGCGGTCGGGCTCGTCGACCTCGATGATCTCGAGCGGCATGTCGCCGTGCTCGTCCCAGCTGAAGACGCCCCTGGCCCCGACGGTGAGCGAGTCGATGACCGCGCGCTGGCCGAACCATTTCGCGATGTGCTCCGGATCGGTCAGCGCCTGCCACACCCGATCGCGCGTCGCGTTGATGACCACGGTGCGGCTGACGGTGTAGCGCCCCTCGTCCACGGTTGCCTGACCTGTCGACGTCATCTCGATCTCCTCCTGTGGGTTACCCGCGATAGATGCAACTCAATGGTTGCACTATTCCACCGGAGGTGCAACCCTCCGGTTGCATTAAGCAGATGCGTGTCGTCGCCCGTCGCTACCGGGAATTCGGGTCGCCGATTGTTAGGATCGGCAAGTGAACTCGCTGGTCGAGGCCCTCAGCTCCGATACCGCACCCTGGTGGGCGGTGCCGCTGTCGATGATCCTCGGGATCCTGCTCGGCGTGTTCGCCGTCCGGCGCGGCAGATCGGCATCGACACCGGAACCGGTCCGCACCACCACGTCCGACCCGCAGGCCCGCTCCACCTACGTGCGCTTCCTCGCCGCGGCCGACCGGGCACACAACAGCATCGTCGAGGTCGACCATGCCCTGCTCGCCGAGGCGGACCTCGAGGAGTCGCTCGAGTCCGACGACCCGCAACTGAAGGCCCTGGCCCGGTCCATCGTCGAGATGGACTCGATCGCAAACGAACTCCGGATCTGCGCCCCCGGCCCGGTGGTCGACGCGACCGTCGCCCTCTTCGGATTCGTCACAGACTCCACCATCGACGGCGTCACCGACCAGGACGCGTTCCGGATCCGGTACAACGACAAGAAGTCCGCACTGATCGGTGCGATCCGGGAGTCACTCGGGGAGCAGCCCCTCACACCTGCACGCTGAACGGGTCGTGGTCGGCGGTTGGGCCGGGTGCCCCGACACCGGGCAGCCAGCCCCTGAAATCATCTCTCGCCGGGTGCACGGTTATCCGGTACCTTCTCCTCGGAGCAGCACACGACACGAGGAGCATTGAGTGAACGGCAAGAACCTGGCACGTCGCACCACCGCCGCATTCGCCATCGGCGCGACCGCCACCCTCGTGTTCGCGGGCACCGCAGGCGCCGACCCCCAGTCGGACGGCATCCAGGATCTCCGCAAGGCCGCAGCCAACTCCGAGGCGAACAGCGCCGCCGTCGACGTCCTGGTTGGCTCTCCCCTGGTCACCACGAACATCGCGAGCTCCTTCGGCCTGTTCGCGTTCACCTCGCCGACGCTCGGCTG
>Ga0105243_10000930_pt1 | contig 27440 bp, 23 predicted proteins | sample KBSM34metaG_FD_81525 | JGI IMG/M metagenome (GOLD analysis project Ga0105243, IMG submission 81525) | Miscanthus rhizosphere microbial communities from Kellogg Biological Station, Michigan, USA - KBS M3-4 metaG | ecosystem: Host-associated > Plants > Roots > Rhizosphere > Soil | place... | reverse complement strand
CTGGGTAAGGCCGCCGAATCTTCAGCGAGTTGTTGCCAGTTCCTGTTGGACGCTGGCGACAGTGCGAGGCCAAGGTTTACCAGCCTGAACCTTCGCTGGCAAGGCCTTGATGGCAGAAACGGCCGCATCACGATTGGCGAAGCTGCCATAGGTGATCACGTAGAGCGGCTTGCCGTTGAGGACTTTCTTGAAATAGCGGTACTCGCCGCCCTGCTCCTTGACGAAGTTTTGCGCGGCGGCTTCAGAGCTGGTGCCGAGGATCTGCACCACGTAGTTGCCCGGTGCTTGACCTGCATACCAGCTACCGCCGGCGGCTTTGGCGACGGCAACCGGCTTCTCGGCGGCTTTCTCGGCCGGTTTGGCCGCTGCCACAGGCTTGGCAGGCGCCGGGGCCGGCTTGGCCACCGGAGCAGGTGCTGGCTTGGCGGTAGCCACCTGGGTCGGAGCCGGTGTCGGTTTGGCCGCAGGGACAGGGACCGGAACCGGCGTCGGTGCAGGACCGGCCGGCACACCGACCGGCGGCGCAGAAGTGGTCACGGTTGGCGGCGTATTGCTGGAACCTTCCAGCGGCACACCGTCGTCACCTTCGGTGATCCCGCCGGCCGCTTCGGCCAAGGGCTTGCGCATGACCGGCTGCGAATTGCCGACCAGCGGCAAGGGCATCGGCTGGGTGTTACCGGCGAACTCCACGTTCGGCGCACCACCCTGACCCAGTGGCAGTTGTGCCTGTTCATTGGCCGGTGCGCCGGTGGTCGGCGCCTTGTTGCGACCGGGCATCAGCCAGGCGGCAGCGACCGCCACCACGACAACGGCGGAAATCGCCAATACGTGTTTCTTCGGCATGTTGAACCCCATACTTGGACGCTTCACCGCAGAGCGGCTGGCAATCATGACTTCGATCAGTGCATCGCGAGCGACCTGGTTGATGTTGCCGGGCCAACCCTCGTAGCTTTCGTGAATATCAGAGATCTGATCCGCGGTGAAAAGTTCGACGCCCCGGCCGGCGCCTTCGAGCCGCTGGTCGAGATATTCGCGGGTTTCTTCTTCGGTGTACGGCTGCAATTCGATGACGTGGAAACGCTCTTCCTCAAGGTGCAGCGCCTCAAGCTGTGCAATCAGCGACGACTCACCGAACAGGAACACGTGCGGACGGCCTTCCGGCGCGCCGGCCCCCAAAGCCATCAGGGCTTCGAGCGCGGATTCGTCGAGCTGCTCGGCGTCATCCACCAGCAGATAGACCTCCTGACCAGTCAGCGCCAGCTGTACGACCTGATCGAGGATCGCCCCGACCTCGGCCTGGGCGACATCCAGCCCCTGAGCAACCTGACGCAGCACACCGGCCGCATCGCCGGCGCCACGAGCGGAGACGACAACACTTTGAACCGACTGCTTGTTGGTGCTGGCCACCAAAGCCTGGCGCAGCAACGTCTTGCCGCTGCCCTGAGGGCCGGTGACCACCAGCAGCAACTGGCTGTAACGCGCCAGGTGGTGCAGTTGACCCAGCACCGGTTTGCGCTGGGCCGGGAAGAATTTGAAGCCCGGGACCCGTGGTGCGAAAGGGCCGTGACTTAACTGGAAATGGCCGAGGAACGCCTCGTCGGCATGCAAACTAGTCATCGGAATCTTATTAACCTTTAAGCTGAGCCAGAGCGCGGTAATCCGCTCCCAGCGTGGCCTGTAGAACCTCTTTCGGATAATCGTCGGTCACCACCGCTTCGCCCATCCGGCGCAGCAGCACCAGGCGCAAACGACCGTCGATCACTTTTTTGTCAATTGCCATGTGTTCGAGAAAATCGGCCTCGGTCATCTCTTCCGGCGGAATCACCGGCAGACCGGCCCGCTGGAACAGTCGGATGCCGCGATCACGCTCCTGCTCGCTGATCCAGCCGAGGCGCGCGGACATTTCCATCGCCATTACCGTGCCAGCAGCGACCGCCTCACCGTGCAACCAGACACCATAGCCCATGTGGGTCTCGATGGCGTGGCCAACGGTGTGGCCGAGATTGAGCGTGGCGCGCACACCGGTTTCTTTCTCATCGGCACCGACCACCGCCGCCTTGGCGGCGCAGGAACGCTCGATGGCATAGGTCAGGGCTTTCTGATCCAGTGCACGCAGGGCGTCGACGTTGTCTTCGAGCCAGGTCAGGAACGGCTCGTCGCAGATCAGGCCGTACTTGATGACTTCCGCCAGACCGGCCGACAGTTCACGCGCTGGCAGGGTTTTCAGGGAGGCCGTATCGATCAGCACCACGTTCGGCTGGTAGAAGGCGCCGACCATGTTCTTGCCCAGCGGATGGTTGATGCCGGTCTTGCCGCCCACCGACGAATCGACCTGGGACAGCAGCGTGGTAGGAATCTGGATGAAATCGACGCCGCGCTGGTAGCAGGCGGCTGCAAAACCAGCCATGTCGCCGATCACACCGCCACCGAGGGCGATCACCGTGGTGCGACGGTCATGACGAGCGGTCAGCAGGCCGTCGAAGATCAGTTGCAGGGTTTCCCAGTTCTTGAAGGCTTCGCCGTCTGGCAGCACCACGGAAATTACCGAGTACTGCGCCAGGCTGCGGGTCAGACGCTCGAGATAGAGCGGCGCAACGGTCTCGTTGGAGATGATTGCCACCTGCCGCCCATGGATATGCGGAGCCAGCAGTTCAGGCTGATCCAACAGGCCTTCGCCAATATGAATCGGGTAGCTGCGCTCGCCTAGATCGACCTTGAGTGTCTGCATGTGTCCCCACAGTGAAGATGGAAGCAGGCGTCCTGCCTTGAATTATCGGATGTCCCCGGTCTTGAGTGATGTGACGCCGCTTGCGTGCGATCCGCCACAACCCTCGACAGGACGCCGAGGATAGCGCATTTCGGGCGGCGCTTTAACGGGGCGGAAGTTGCGCCAGGCGGTCAAGAATGTCGAGCACCACCATGCGTGGCGGCCGCTCGTCGGTTTCCACCACCAGATCGGCGATTTCCCGATACAGCGGATCACGAATCGCCAGCAGGTCGCGCAGGGTTTTCTCGGGATTGGCCGTGCGCAACAGCGGGCGATTGCGGTCGCGGGAGGTGCGGCCGACCTGCTGTTCGACGGAGGCGTGCAGATACACCACCCGCCCGCCCTCGTGCAGGGCCTTGCGATTGGCGTCACGCATCACCGCGCCGCCGCCCGTCGCCAGCACCACGCCGTCGAACGCGCACAGCTCGGCGATCATCGCCTGCTCACGATCACGAAAACCGGGCTCGCCTTCCTTGTCGAAGATCCACGGGATATTGGCGCCCGTACGCAGCTCAATTTCCTTGTCGGAATCCTTGAACGGCAGGCGCAGCTCTTTGGCCAGTAATCGGCCGATGGTGCTTTTTCCAGCCCCCATCGGTCCTACAAGAATCAAATTTCGCACAGAATCAACGACTCACAGCAATCGCCTGGTTATTCATGATACGCGGAGTGAGGAATACCAGCAGCTCGGATTTTTTCTCCGAAACCACATCACGCCGGAAAAGGCGGCCAAGATACGGCACATCGCCAAGAAATGGCACCTTATCTACGACCTTGCTTTGAGTATTTGAGAAAACGCCCCCGATCACGATGGTCTCGCCGTCATTCACCAGCACCTTGGCATTGACCTCGTTTTTCTTGATCGGTGGTACATCCTGCACTTTGTTCAGGTAGTCCGGTTCGTCCTTGGTGACCTTGACCTCCATGATGATGCGGTTGTCCGGGGTGATCTGCGGCGTGACCTCCAGCGACAGCGAGGCCTCCTTGAACGACACCGACGTAGCGCCGCTGGAACTGGCTTCCTGATACGGAATTTCGGTGCCCTTGAGGATCTTCGCGGTCTCTTTGTCCGAGGTGACCACCTTGGGCTGCGAGACGATTTCGCCGTTGCCGGTCTTTTCCATCGCCGTCAGCTCAAGGTCCAGCAAGACGTTGTCGGTGATGAACGCAATGCCGATCCCGGACGTGTTATTGACCGTGCCCATGTCGACGAACGGCGAGTTGGTGCTGGTGCTCCCCGGCGTGCCGATGGTGGTCGACGAACCGTTGCTGACCCCGGAAGTGTTCCAGTTGCCCTTGTTCTGGATCGACCCGCCCCAGCGCACGCCCAGGCTCTTGTCGTAATCGACGTTGGCCTCGACGATCCGCGCCTCAATCATCACTTGGCGCACCGGGATATCCAGCTGCGCCACGATCCGCCGCAGTTCGTCGAGCCGATCCTGGGTCTGGTAGGCGATGATGTTGTTGGTGCGCTCGTCGACGGTGATCGAACCCCGTTCGTCGACCTTGGCCTCGGCACTGGTGACCGACTGGAACAGCTTGGCGATGTCCGCCGCCTTGGCGTAGTTCACTTGCAGCAGTTCACGACGCAGTGACGCCAGCTCGGCGATCTGCTTCTGCGACTCCAGCTCCTGCCGTTCGCGGGCGGCGATTTCATCCGCCGGCGCGACCAGCAACACGTTGCCGACCTTGCGCTTGTCCAGGCCTTTGGTCTTGAGCACCAGATCCAGCGCCTGATCCCACGGCACGTTTTGCAGGCGCAAGGTGATTCCGCCCTGCACTGTGTCGCTGGCCACCAGATTGAGATTGGTGAAGTCGGCGATCAGTTGCAGCACCGAACGCACGTCGATGTCCTGAAAGTTGAGGGACAGTTTCTCGCCGCTGTAGCTGTTGCGGTCGGCATTGCGTTTTTGCAGGTCGTCGATCGTCAGCGGCCGGATGCTCACGGTCAGCTTGTTGTCGGTCTGGTAAGTGGAATAGTCGAACGTGCCGCCGGGCTCAACGGTAATGGTCGCCCGATCCCCACTGACGCCGGCATTGACGAACTGCACCGGGGTGGCGAAATCCTTGACGTCGAGACGCACCCGCAATGGCTCTGGCAATTGGGTGCGGGCAAAGTTGAGGATGATTTTGCCGTCATGTTCCTGGATGTCCGGCGCGATGGTCGGGTCGGACAGGTCGATGACGACATTGCCCTCACCCGCCGTGCCGCGCTGGAAGTCCACACCACGAATGGCCCTGGCGACGGGTGCGTAAGTCCGCGCCGGCGCTGCCACCGGCGTGGAGCGCGGTGTCTTGGCGGCAGGTCGCGGCGCGGTGGCCTTGGTGCCTTGCCCGACCACCACGAACAGCGTGTTGCCCTCCACCCGGGCGTCATACGGCGCCAGTTGCGTCAGATTGATGATCAACCGGGTGCGGTCATTGGCCTCGACCACCGTGGCAGAGCGCGCATTGCCGCTACCGAGGTCGCGAGTCTTGGTCGCGAGCTGGCTGGCTACTCCCGGCAGGTCGAGGGCGATGCGCGCCGGCGAGTCGGTGGTGTAACCCTTGGGCTGCGGCGGCGGGCCGTCGAACGACAGCTTCAGCTCGACGCGATCACCCGGCAGCGCGGCAACATCCAGCGTCTTCAGGTTGGCCGCTTGAACCATCGGTGAAAGCAGCGCTATCCATAGCGAAAAACCGAGGGTGGAGAAAATCCTGTTCATTGTTCGACTTCCACTATGAGTGCTCTTTCAAAGGAATGGTGCGCGGCCGCTCCAGCCAGGCGCCTTCGCCGTCGGGAACGATTTCGACCACATCGACCTGGGAGGCGCTGATCGCGACGATGCGCCCGTCGTTGCGCCCCAGGTAATCGCCGACCTTCAGCCGGTGCACTCCACCCGCCCCGCGCAGCAGCGCAAAGGAACCGGAGGCATTGGAAATCGTGCCGACCATCTCGAACTGCTCGATGTTGAAACCTTCGAGGTATTGCTTGATCCGGTTCGGATCCGGTTTGACGTTGCGCGAGCCGTGCTGCTGCCCGGCCAGATCGACCCGCACCTGACGCGAGAACGGGCTGCGCAGGTTCGCGGCGCTGTAGGTGAACGTCGGGTAGGAACGAAAGGTTGGCGTCGGCTCGATCCTGCCCGGTGGTCGCAGACGCACTTCATTCATGTAGGCGTCGAGATCGCCGAAGTCGTTGCCGCCGCAACCGCTCAGCCCCAGCATCAATGCCGACAACAGAAGAAAACGGATCGGGCTCATTTTTGCAGCCCCTTGTCGTTGTAGCGGTACGTCTTGGCGAGGATGCTCATGCGCAGCTTCGTCCCGCCTTCCGGGTTGGCCGGCGCCAGCTCGAAGTCGTGCAGGGTCACGATTCGCGGCAATCCGGCCACGCCGCTGACGAAGGTGGCGAGGTCGTGATAGGCGCCCGTGACGGTGATCTGGATCGGCAATTCGATGTAGAACTGCTGCGTCACCTCCGGCAACAGCTTGATCTCTTCGAACTCAAGACCGCTGCCCAGTCCGGTGCGCGTGATGTCCTCCAGCAACCCGGGCACTTCGGTATCGCTGGGCAATTGCCGCAGCAACACGCCGAACGAGTTTTCCATCTCCTTCATCTGCTGGGTGTACAGCTCCAGATTGGCCGCCATGTGCGCCTTGCTGGAGAACTGCTCCTTGAGCGTGGCTTCTTCCGCACGTTTGGTTTCGAGCTCGCTTTCCATGTCGCTGACGAAAAAGTTGTAGCCCAGCGCCAGCACCAGAATCATCAGCAGTACTCCGGCCAGGCCTTTTACTGCCGGTGGCCACGAGCCGATGTTGCCGGTATCCAGCTCGTTGAAGTCGATACTGCGCAGGCTGGCCAGCCATTCGGACGGTTTCATGGCTCGTCCTCCAGGTTCTTCGGCCGGGTCTGATGCACCGTCAACTGGAACATGTTGGCCTGATCCAACTGCCCCGCCGTGGTTGCCTTGACTTCGTTCAGGGTCGGGGCATCGAACCAGTCGGACGCTTCGAGATTGCGCATCAGGTCGGAAACCCGATTGTTCGACTCCGCTGCACCACTGATCGACAGTGTCTTGCCGACCATCTTCACGCTGGTGAAATAGACGCCGTCGGGAAGGGTCCGCGCCAGTTGATCGAAGATCCGCCCGCTGACCTGCCGGTTGCCCTGCAGGTCCTGGATGATGCGCATGCGCTCCACCAGTTGCTGGCGACGTGCCTTGAGCTCACTGATCTGCTTGATGCGCTCATCAACTACAGCGATCTGCTTGCCGATGTAATCGTTACGCGCCCGTTGATGCTCGATGGCGGTGCTGAAAACCTGCGCGGCAATGAACAGCGCCCCGACGGAACCGACCACCACGCCGGTCAGGGCCAGCAGGAAGCGTTTGCGCCGTTCTTCGCGGCGCTCCTCGCGCCAGGGGAGAAGGTTGATCCGCGCCATCAGTCGAAACTCCTGAGCGCGAGCCCGCAGGCAATCATCAGGGCCGGCGCATCACTCACCAGGGCTCCGGCGTTGACCTTGTTGCTCAAGGACATGTCGGAAAACGGATTGGCGACCTGGGTCTGTGTGCCCAGTCGCTCTTCGATCAGCCGGTCCAGCCCCGGCACCGAGGCCGTGCCGCCGGCCAGCAGAATGTGATCGACCGCGTTGTACTGGCCGGAGGCGAAGAAGAACTGCAGTGAACGTGAAACCTGCTGTACCAGCGCCTCGCGAAACGGTTGCAGGACTTCGCTGACGTAATCGTCCGGCAGCCCGCCCTGCTTCTTGGCCAGCCCGGCCTGCTCGAGGGTCAGGCCATAGCGGCGCTGGATTTCCTCGGTCAGCTGGCGACCGCCGAACAGTTGCTCCCGGGTATAGATGATCCGCCCGTTATGCAGGACGCTGAGGGTGGTCATGGTCGCGCCGATGTCGACCACCGCGACCGTCAGGCGCTCCTGGGAGGCCGCCAGTTGCGTGGCCAGCAGGCCGAAGGAGCGTTCCAGCGCATAGGCCTCGACGTCTACCACCCGCGCAGTCAAGCCGGCAAGGGCCAGGGCCGCCTCACGGACTTCGACGTTCTCCTTGCGACAGGCGGCCAGCAGCACGTTGACGCGCTCGGGGTTGCGCGGCGAGATGCCCTGGACTTCGAAATCGATGGCGACTTCGTCCAGCGGATAGGGAATGTACTGGTCGGCCTCGATCTTGAGCTGGTTTTCCAGCTCATCCTCGGACAAGCCGGCGTCCATCTCGATGACCTTGGTAATCACGGCAGAACCGGCTACCGCCACTGCGACGGTTTTCAGCCCGGTGCGGGCCTTGACCAGCACCCGGGACAGGGCGTGCCCGACGCCTTCGAGTTCAGCGATGTTCTTTTCGACCACGGCATTGGCCGGCAACGGCTCCACCGCGTACGCCTCGACCCGGTAGCGCTCGCCCTGACGGCTCAGCTCCAGCAGCTTCACCGAAGTGGAGCTGATATCGATCCCCAGCAATGTATTGGTCTTTTTATTGAAGAGTCCTAGCACTACCAATTCCCTATGACTTTCCGTGAGTTACGGACTCTGTAATGCGCATTGCGTTCCCTCGCCCCGTCTTGACAGAAGCGCAAATGACGCCCCCAGCGGAAAAGTGCTTATAATGCCCAGCGATTTTTTCCGCTTTTTACTGCCGGCGCGGGCCGTTCTGTGTGTTCCCGGAACCCTGTCGCCCAATTCATTCTTTGCCCTGGATGTCCAAAAGCCTTGATTCGTCTGCTGAAATTCTTCGGTTGGTCCATCGTCGCCGTTTTCTGCGGACTGCTTTTAGTTCTCAGTGGCGCGTTTCTTTACCTTAGTCCGGGTTTGCCATCTGTGGAGGCGCTGAGAAGCATTCAGTTGCAGATTCCGCTCCGGGTGTACAGCAGCGACAACAAGTTGATCGCAGAATTTGGCGAAATGCGCCGCACACCGATCCGTTTCGCCGACATTCCCCCCAATTTCATCAATGCGTTACTAAGTGCTGAAGACGACAACTTCGCCAACCACTATGGCGTCGATCCGAGCAGCCTGATGCGTGCCGCGACCCAACTGGTCAAGAGCGGGCACATCCAGTCCGGCGGCAGCACCATCACCATGCAGGTGGCGAAGAACTTCTTCCTGACCAGCGAACGCAGCTTCTCGCGCAAGACCACGGAAATCCTCCTGGCCCTGCAGATCGAACGCCAGCTGACCAAGGACGAGATCCTTGAGCTGTATGTGAACAAGATCTATCTGGGCAACCGCGCCTACGGCATCGAGGCGGCGGCGCAGGTGTATTACGGCAAGTCGATCCGCGAAGTCAGCCTGGCGCAGATGGCGATGATCGCCGGCCTGCCGAAAGCCCCGTCGCGCTTCAACCCGCTGGCCAACCCGGCGCGCAGCAAGGAGCGTCGCGACTGGATCCTCGGGCGCATGTACAAGCTCGGCAAGATCACCGAGGCCGACTACACCGCCGCCATCAACGAGCCGCTGAACGCCAGCTACCACGTGCCGACCCCGGAAGTGAACGCGCCGTACATCGCCGAGATGGCCCGTGCGGAAATGGTCGGCCGCTACGGCAGCGACGCCTATACCGAAGGTTTCCGCGTCACCACCACGGTGCCGAGCAATCTGCAGGAAATGGCCAACACCGCGCTGCACGAAGGCCTGATGACCTACGATCAGCGTCATGGCTACCGTGGCCCTGAATCGCGCCTGCCGGGCAAGACCCGCGAAGCCTGGGCCACCGAGCTGACCAAGCAACGCACCATCAGCAGCCTGGAGCCGGCCATCGTCACCCAGGTCGACAAGAATGGCCTGCAGGTGCTGACCCGCACCGGTGAAGAACACGTTGCCTGGGACACCATGAAGTGGGCCCGCCCGTTCCTCAATACCAACAGCATGGGCGCAGCTCCGCGTCAGCCATCGGATGTGGCGCAGGTCGGCGATCTGGTGCGCGTGCAGCGCCAGCCGAACAATTCGCTGAAGTTCAGCCAGATTCCGCAGGCCCAGGGCGCGCTGGTATCGCTGGACCCGCAGAACGGCGCGATCCGCTCGCTGGTCGGCGGTTTCGCCTTCGAGCAGAGCAACTACAACCGTGCCATGCAGGCCAAGCGTCAGCCGGGTTCGAGCTTCAAGCCATTCGTTTACAGTGCCGCGCTGGATAACGGCTACACCGCTGCCACGCTGGTCAACGACGCGCCGATCGTGTTCGTCGACGAGTACCTGGACAAGGTCTGGCGCCCGAAGAACGACACCAACACCTTCCTCGGCCCGATCCGCCTGCGTGAAGCGCTGTACAAGTCGCGCAACCTGGTTTCGATCCGCCTGCTGCAAGCCATGGGCGTGGGCAAGACCATCGACTACATCACCCGCTTCGGCTTCAACAAGCAGGACCTGCCGCCAAACCTGTCCCTGGCACTGGGCACCGCGACCCTGACACCGATGGAAATCGCCACTGGCTGGAGCACCTTTGCCAACGGCGGTTACAAGATCACCCCGTACATCATCGACAAAATCGAAAGCCGCAATGGCGTCACGCTGTTCGTCGCCAATCCGCCGACCGTGCCACAAGGCGCCTCGGCCACTGACGGCATCGCGGCGCCGGCCAGCCAGTCGTTCACCGTCAACGCCGCACCGGTGCCGGGCGAAGCGCCGGGCGCTGCAGGGTGCCACAAGCGCCGGCAGTCGCCGAGCGCATCGTCGATGGCCGCACCACTTACATCCTCAACAGCATGTTGCAGGACGTGATCAAGCTCGGCACCGGTCGTCGCGCACTGGCCATGGGCCGCAGCGACATCGCCGGCAAGACCGGTACGACCAACGAATCCAAGGACGCATGGTTCTCCGGTTACAACGCCGATTACGTGACCACGGTCTGGACCGGTTTCGACCAGCCGGAAAGCCTCGGTCGCCGGGAGTTCGGCGGCACCGTGGCGCTGCCGATCTGGATGAACTACATGAGCGCAGCGCTCAAGGACAAACCGCCGCATGTCCAGCCGGAACCGGAAGGCATCCTCAGTCTGCGGGTGGACCCGGTCAGCGGCCGCGCAGCGTCGCCGAGCACGCCAGGCGCCTACTTCGAGCTGTTCAAGGCCGAAGACACGCCGCCGTCGGTCAACGAGATCGGCAACGGCACGGCACCGGGCAGCCCGCTGCCGGCGGATGAACAGGCGCCGATCGACCTGTTCTGATCCTGATCCGCAAAAAGCCCCGCCTTCGTGAGAAGTGCGGGGCTTATTTATGCCTGCCAGATTTGTATTGCATGGACTGACCCCTTCGCGAGCAAGCCCGCTCCCACATTGGAATGCATTTCACCTGTGGGAGCGGGCCTGTTCGCGAAGAGGCCCTCGCCGACAACACAGAATTCATAGGCACAAAAAAGCCCCGACTCTCGCGAGCCGGGGCTTTCGGTTGAAGCACTACAACGACTTAGCCGTTGAACACATCATCCACGCTTTTCAGCGGGTAGTTCTTCGGATACGGCAGGGTTGCTACGCCGGTCTCGATCGCAGCCTTGGCCACGGCGTCGGAGATCACGGTGATCAGGCGCTTGTCCATTGGCTTCGGAATGATGTACTCACGACCGAATTCCAGGGAGATGCCGCCGTAGGCGTCGCACACTTCCTGAGGGACCGGCAGCTTGGCCAGTTCGCACAGGGCGTTGGCGGCAGCGATCTTCATTTCTTCGTTGATGCGCTTGGCGCGAACGTCCAGGGCACCGCGGAAGATGAACGGGAAGCCCAGCACGTTGTTGACCTGGTTCGGGTAGTCCGAACGGCCGGTGGCCATGATCACGTCGTTGCGGGTGGCGTGAGCCAGTTCCGGGGAGATTTCCGGATCCGGGTTGGAGCAGGCGAAGACGATCGGGTTGGCCGCCATGCGCTTGAGTTGCTCGGCGCTCAGCAGGTTCGGGCCCGACAGGCCGACGAATACGTCAGCGCCTTCGATGGCGTCGTCCAGGGTGCGCTTCTCGGTAGGATGAGCGAACACGGCCATGTACTGGTTCAGGTCGTCACGGCCAGCGTGGATCACGCCGGTACGGTCAACCATGAAGATGTTCTCGACCTTGGCGCCCATGCTCACCAGCAGTTTCATGCAGGAGATGGCGGCTGCGCCAGCGCCCAGGCAGACGATCTTGGCGTCGGCCAGGGTTTTGCCAGCGATTTCCAGGGCGTTGATCATGCCCGCAGCGGTCACGATCGCGGTGCCGTGCTGGTCATCGTGGAACACCGGAATGTCGCACTGCTCGATCAGGGCGCGTTCGATCTCGAAGCACTCCGGAGCCTTGATGTCTTCCAGGTTGATGCCGCCGAACGTGATGGAAATGCGTTTTACGGTGTCGATGAAGGCTTGCGGGCTTTCGGAATCGACTTCGATGTCGAATACGTCGATACCGGCGAAGCGCTTGAACAGTACACCTTTACCTTCCATGACCGGCTTGGAAGCCAGTGGGCCGAGGTTACCCAGGCCCAGAATCGCGGTGCCATCGGAAATGACTGCAACCAGGTTGCCCTTGCCGGTGTACTTGTAGGCCAGTTCAGGATCGCGGGCGATCTCGCGCACTGGTTCAGCTACGCCGGGGCTGTAGGCCAGCGACAGGTCGCGGGCGGTAGCAGTGGCCTTGGTGAGCTCGACACTCAGCTTCCCTGGACGAGGATGGGCATGATATTCGAGAGCGGCAGTTTTCAGATCAGACATTTTGGCATTCCGCTTTTTACTGTTGGACAGACTGGTCAGCGAGGATACGCGCCTCGCAAAGTCCCCACAAGACTGCCCGGTCACCCCTGTCAAGCGCCCTGCCCTACGACTTTGGGCCAAGAGCCACGGCGCACAAGGGTTAGACTGTTCACAATCGACAGAAAAAATGTCTACAATTTTTTATTCAGCGGGACGGCTGGAGCATCGAAGGATCGGTCAGCGGCAACAGCCAGCGCGCCTGGCCAGATTTCAATCCACCGCGCCGAGAACGGTCGACCACCCAGCCACGGGCCTCGATCTGCTTGCCCTTCAACGCTTGCAGAGAGGCACCATCGAAACGATCCAGCAGATTGGGTGCAACGCGCAGTACAAGCTTGTCCTGCAACTCGATCCAGATTCCGCCGCGATTGCGCTGAACCTTGCTCACACGCCCGCTGACCAGCGCGAACCCCGAACGCTCGATCTGCTCCGCTTTCAGTACAGGTGAACGCTTCCACAAGCCAAGCCCGGCCTGTCGCGCGCGGCGTTCGGCGGCTTGCTGGCAATCGGCCAGATCGACATTCGGCGCCACCGCGACCTGAAAACCGAGGCCATCGGCGAGCATTTGCGCTTCGAGGTTCTCACCCCTGGCGCTGAAAACATGGGCCAGGGTGCGGCCGTAATGGTCTTTGGGCTGGGCGCCGAGTCGCAGGCCAACCCGCCCGTCGCTCTCGGCGACCAGGGCTTCGAGACGCTTGCGCGCGGCAATCGCAAACGGCTCGTCGCTGCGGCCCTGCTTGCCGAGTTCGGGCGTATTGAGACCGATCATCCGCACATTGCGCCCGTCGCTCAGGCGCAGGGTGTCGCCGTCGACCACTCGCTGCACGGTGGCGCTGTCCAGCCCGGACGGCGCCGGGCAGAAGGCCTGGGCGGCGGAGAGCCAAATCGCGGACACAAAAAAGGCGCCCGCAAGGGACGCCTTTTTCATCAGACCGGAAAAGCCGCTGAGGTTTTCCAGAATGAAGGGCCTTAGGCCTTTGTCGCGCCGAAAGCACCGAAACGGTCGGCGAACTTCTGAACGCGACCACCGGTGTCCAGAGTCTTCTGCTTACCGGTGTAGAACGGGTGGCACTCGTTGCAAACGTCGATCGCCAGGGCTTTGCCGAAGGTCGAACGGGTTTCGAACTTGTTGCCGCAGCTGCAAGTTACTGCAACTTCTGGGTAATTCGGGTGGATATCGGCTTTCATGGTGTTTTCCTCAGCTGGCGTGCCGCCATCCAACACGATTGTTGAATACCGCACGTAATTAGGCCGCGAATTCTACCAGACAATCCCGATCACGCAAGCTGTCACTGAGACCGACCGTCTGCTAGGCTCGCGCCCCAAATGCTGATCATCTGTCCGCGAAGAGTCGCATAAAGTCGGCATCTTCATCGACTGTCAGGACGCTTTCGCGGGCAAGCCCGCTCCCACAGGGTTCGCGCTCAGCCTTTCTTACTGCCCGCTCACAGAGAATCCCCCGCGTGCCCGACGCCATTCTGCGCCTCGCCTTGCCTTCGCCCCTGCGCCGCCTGTTCGACTATCGGGCCCCGGCCGGCGTACTGCGTTCGCAGTTGCAACCGGGCATGCGCCTGCGGGTGCCGTTTGGCCGACGGGAGATGATCGGGATTCTTGTGGAAGTCACTGACACCAGCGAAGTGCCGGTGGAAAAACTCAAACCGGCGCTGGCCCTGCTCGATGCCACCGCACCGCTGCCGCCGGCGCTGTTCAAGCTGTGTCTGTGGACAGCCCAGTATTATCAGCACAGCCTCGGCGACACCCTGAGCTGGGCGTTGCCGGTGCTGTTGCGTCAGGGCGAACTGGCCGAGGTTCGGCAGGAACGCTTCTGGTCCGCCGCCCCCGGCGCCAGCCTCGATGACCCGCGCATCGCCCGCGCCCCGCGCCAGCGTGAGGCCTTGGCAACTTTGGCCCAGCACCCTCACGGCGTCGCCCATCAGTTGCTGAGCAAACTGATGCTGAGCAAGGACAGCCTCGACCTGCTGCTGGCCAAGAATCTGGTGCAGGTCGAAGTGCGCCGCCACGCTCCCGGCGCGCGCCATGAACACTGGCTGGCCCAGCCCGAGCTACCGCTCAACAGCGAACAGCGCGCCGCGTACGAGGCGATTCGCGCCGGTTTCGACAGTTATCACGCGTTCCTGCTCGCCGGGGTCACTGGCAGCGGCAAGACCGAAGTCTATTTGCAGCTGATCCGCGAAACCCTCGAGGCCGGCAAGCAGGCGCTGGTGCTGATTCCGGAGATCAACCTCGGCCCGCAGACCCTCGCCCGTTTCGAACAACGTTTCAATGCGCGCATCGCCCTGCTGCACTCGGCGGTCAACGATCGTGATCGTCTGGATGCCTGGCTCGCCGCCCGTGACGGCGAGGCCGACATTATTATCGGCACTCGTTCAGCGCTGTTCACCCCGATGAAAAATCCGGGGCTGATCATCATCGACGAAGAACACGACGGCTCCTATAAACAGCAGGAGGGCCTGCGTTACCACGCGCGGGATCTGGCGCTGGTGCGGGCGCGGCAGGAAAACATCCCGATCGTGCTCGGCTCAGCGACGCCATCGCTGGAAAGCCTGCACAACGCCTACACCGGTCGTTACGGGCTCCTGCGCCTGAACGAACGGGCCGGCGGTGCCAAGCAACCACGATTCCTGCGCCTGGATGTGAAAAGCCGTCCGCTGGACAGCGGCATTTCCGGGCCGATGCAGCAAGCCATCGGCCAGACCCTCGCCGCCGGCCAGCAGGTGCTGGTATTCCTCAACCGCCGGGGGTTTGCCCCGACCCTGCTGTGTCACGATTGCGGCTGGATGTCCGAGTGCCAGCGTTGCGATGCGCGGATGACCGTGCACCAGCGTTACGGCGAACTGCGCTGTCACCACTGCGGTTACGTCGAGCGCGTGCCGCGCCAGTGCCCGAAGTGCAACAAGGTCGATCTGCGGCCGGTGGGCGCCGGCACCGAGCGGGCCGAAGAACGACTGGCGATTCTGTTCCCGGACTATCCGGTACTGCGCGTCGACCGGGACAACACGTCGCGCAAGGACGCGATGAACCAGCTGTTCGCCACAATTCAGAAAGGTCAGCCATGCATTCTGGTCGGCACCCAGATGTTGGCCAAGGGTCACCACTTCCCCCGGGTCACCCTGGTGTCGATCCTCGACGCCGACGGCGGACTGTTTTCCGGCGACTTCCGCGCCAGCGAGCGCATGGCGCAATTGATCGTGCAGGTCGCCGGCCGTGCCGGGCGGGCGGAAGAACCGGGCAAGGTGATCATCCAGACGCATCTGGCCGACCATCCTTTATTGGTGCAGTTGACCGAGCAGGGTTACTTCGCCTTCGCCGAGCAGGCCCTTAGCGAACGCCGCGCCGCCGGCCTGCCGCCGTTCGCCCACCTCGCCCTGCTGCGCGCCGAAGCGCACAAGCCGGGACAGGCCGAAGGCTTTCTCGATGAAGCCTGCAGCGAGGCCGAGCGTTTGCTGGCCGAACAGAACCTGAGCGGAATCGAATTGCTGGGCCCCGTGCCGGCGCCGATGGAACGCCGGGCCGGACGCTTCCGCGCGCAGCTGCTGTTGCAGGCCACGGCCCGGGCGCCGCTGCACCGATTGCTGGCGAGCTGGCTGCTGGCGCTGGAACAGATGCCGAGCGGCCGGGCGGTGCGCTGGTCGCTGGATGTCGACCCGGTGGATCTGTACTGACCGGGCAAAACCGGCCGAATTGTCACCACACATCCACATCCTGCCTGCTAAGGTTGGCAAGCCCGTCTTCGCAACGGATAATGCCCAGTTTTTCCACCCGCGCATCGATGCGCCGCCGCGCTTGCGGTCGAAAGAGAAGACCATGAAAGACACCATTCGCCAGCTGATCCAACAAGCCCTCACCCAACTCGTCAACGAAGGTGTGTTGCCTGAAGGCCTGACGCCGGCGATCCAGGTGGAAAACGCCCGGGACAAGACCCACGGCGACTTCGCCAGCAACATCGCGATGATGCTGGCCAAGCCTGCCGGCATGAAACCGCGTGATCTGGCGGAAAAAATCATCGCCGCCCTGCCGGCTGATGAAAACGTCACCAAGGCCGAAATCGCCGGTCCCGGTTTCATCAACTTCTTCCAGAACACTCAAGCACTGGCCTCGCGCCTCGACGCCGCCCTGGCCGACGATCACGTTGGCGTGCGCAAGGCCGGTCCGGCGCAACGCACCGTGGTCGACCTGTCGGCACCGAACCTGGCCAAAGAGATGCACGTCGGCCACTTGCGCTCGACCATCATTGGCGACGGCGTGGCGCGGGTACTCGAATTCCTCGGCGATACCGTCATCCGTCAGAACCATGTCGGCGACTGGGGCACCCAGTTCGGCATGCTGATGGCGTATCTGCAGGAAAACCCGATCACCAGCGACGAGCTGTCGGACCTGGAAAACTTCTACCGCGCCGCCAAGCAACGCTTCGACGAGTCAGCGGAATTCGCCGACCGCGCCCGTGGCCTGGTGGTCAAGCTGCAGGCCGGCGATGCCGAGTGTCTGGCACTGTGGACCAAGTTCAAGGACATCTCGCTGTCGCACTGCCAGAAGATCTACGAACTGCTCAACGTCAAATTGACCATGGCCGACGTGATGGGCGAAAGCGCCTACAACGACGACCTGATCAACGTGGTCAACGACCTGAAAGCCGCCGGCATGCTGGTCGAAAGCAACGGCGCCCAGTGCGTGTTCCTCGACGAATTCAAGAACGCCGAAGGCGAGCCGCTGCCGGTGATCATCGTCAAGGCTGACGGCGGCTACCTGTACGCCACCACCGACCTGGCGGCCGTGCGCTACCGCAGCGGCAAGCTCAAGGCCGACCGTGCGCTGTACTTCGTCGACCAGCGTCAGGCCCTGCACTTCCAGCAAGTGTTCGCCGTGGCGCGCAAGGCCGGCTTCGTGACCCATCCGATGGAAATGGAACACATGGGCTTCGGCACCATGAACGGCGCCGACGGCCGTCCGTTCAAGACCCGTGACGGCGGCACCGTGAAGCTGATCGATCTGCTGACTGAAGCTCAGGAACGCGCTTACACCCTGGTGAAAGACAAGAATCCGGAACTGGCGGAAGACGAACTGCGCAACATCGCCAAAGTCGTGGGCATCGGCGCGGTGAAATACGCCGACCTGTCGAAGCACCGCACCAGCGACTACAGCTTCAACTTCGACCTGATGCTCAACTTCGAAGGCAACACCGCGCCGTACCTGCTGTACGCCTACACTCGTGTGGCTGGTGTGTTCCGCAAACTTGGCAAGGATTTCAGCGAAGTCGACGGCCAGATCGTCCTCGAAGCGGCGCACGAACAGGAACTGGCGGCCAAACTGGCGCAGTTCGGTGAAGTGCTGAACAACGTTGCGGAAAAGGGCACGCCACACACCCTGTGCACCTACCTGTACGACGTGGCCGGCCTGTTCTCCAGCTTCTACGAGAACTGCCCGATCCTCGCCGCCGAGACCCCGGCACAAATGCAAAGCCGTCTGCGCCTTGCCGCGCTGACCGGCCGTACCCTCAAGCAAGGCCTGGAACTGCTCGGCCTGGAAACCCTGGAGCGTATGTAAGTTGGCTGCCAAGAAAAAACCTGCACCCAAGCGTGGCGCCAGCCGTTACCAAGCTCCTGCGAAGCAACCGATTCCGGGTTGGCTGTGGATGGCCATCGGCCTGACGGTCGGCGCGTTCATCGTGTTCCTGATGAAACTGGAGCCGGGCAAGGGCAGCGACACGGTCAAGCGCGAGAAGGTCGAACAACAGCAACAACAGAAGGCCACCAAGATCGCCGAGGCCAACAAGACCCCGCCGAGCCCGACTCAACCGGTGAAGCCGAAGTACGACTTCTACACCCTGCTGCCGGAATCGGAAGTGATCGTGCCGCCTGATGCGGTGCCGGAGAAAACCCTGCCGACGCCACAGGTGCCGGCGATCCCGACCACGCCGGTGACCCCGGCGGAAGCGGCGAAGATCGACACGGCGCGGGCGCAGGCTGCACTGGCCGGGATCACCCCGCCGCCAGCGCCACCGGTGACCAAGGCTGCGCCGGTGACCAAGTTCTTCCTCCAGGCCGGCTCGTTCCGCAAAGAGGCCGATGCCGACAAGGTGCGCGCGCAGATCATTCTGCTCGGCCAGGCGGTAGCGGTTGAATCCGGGACGGTGAAGGATGAAACCTGGTATCGCGTACTGGTCGGCCCGTTCAGCAACCGCGAACAACTGACCACCGCCCAGAAACAACTGGCGGGCGCAGGTTTCAGCAACCTGTTGTTACAACAACGCCAGAGCCGCTAACAACTCCCCACCGATCGTTCCCACGCTCTGCGTGGGGAATGCAGCCCGGGACGCTCCGCGTCCCTTGCCGCAGGGACGCGGAGCGTCCATTGAGGCATTCCCGCGCGGAGCGTGGGAGCGATCACGTTGCTTTGCGTGAGAACGACCCCGCGCAAACCACCGCTCGTCCCCTCTCCCTCCCCGCAGTTGAAATCCTCTCCACCACCCCCATATGAATGGGCATAAGGCATTTTCGCCCCGCAGTGTGGAGACTCTTCCCTTGACCACCATCGTTTCAGTCCGCCGCCACGGCAAAGTCGTCATGGGCGGCGACGGCCAGGTTTCTCTCGGCAACACCGTGATGAAAGGCAACGCGAAGAAAGTTCGTCGCCTGTACCACGGTCAGGTCATCGCCGGTTTCGCCGGTGCCACCGCCGACGCCTTCACCCTGTTCGAACGTTTCGAAGGCCAACTCGAGAAACATCAGGGCCATCTGATCCGCGCCGCCGTCGAACTCGCCAAAGAATGGCGCACCGACCGCTCCCTGAACCGCCTCGAAGCGATGCTCGCGGTCGCCAACAAGGACGCTTCACTGATCATCACCGGAAACGGTGACGTGGTCGAACCCGAGAATGGCCTGATCGCCATGGGTTCCGGTGGCGGTTACGCCCAGGCTGCAGCCAGCGCGCTATTGAAAAAGACCGACCTGTCGGCCCGTGAAATCATCGAAACCGCACTGGGCATCGCTGCCGACATCTGCGTATTCACCAACCACACTCAGACCATTGAGGAGCAGGATCTCGCTGAAGAAGCCTGATACGGCCCCTGTGCCACGGCTTGTTTCTGCTAGAGGACCGTCAATTACTATGTCCATGGCTCCCCGCGAAATCGTCCACGAACTCAACCGCCATATCATCGGCCAGGACGATGCCAAGCGCGCCGTCGCGATTGCCCTGCGCAACCGCTGGCGTCGCATGCAGCTGCCTGAAGAGCTGCGCGTTGAAGTGACCCCGAAGAACATCCTGATGATCGGTCCGACCGGTGTCGGTAAAACCGAGATCGCCCGTCGCCTGGCCAAGCTGGCCAATGCGCCGTTCATCAAGGTCGAAGCGACCAAGTTCACCGAAGTCGGCTACGTCGGCCGCGACGTCGAATCGATCATCCGTGATCTGGCCGATGCCGCGATCAAGATGCTGCGCGAGCAGGAAATGACCCGCGTTCGCCACCGTGCCGAAGACGCCGCCGAGGACCGCATCCTCGACGCCCTGCTGCCACCGGCACGCATGGGTTTCAGCAACGAAGAAGCGCCGACCCAGGATTCCAACACCCGCCAGCTGTTCCGCAAGCGCCTGCGCGAAGGTCAGCTGGACGACAAGGAAATCGAGATCGAAGTCGCCGAAATGGCCGGCATCGAGATCGCCACGCCGCCGGGCATGGAAGAGATGACCAACCAGCTTCAGTCCCTGTTCGCCAACATGGGCAAGGGCAAGAAGAAGTCCCGCAAGCTCAAGGTCAAGGAAGCGCTGAAGCTGGTGCGCGATGAAGAAGCCGGTCGCCTGGTCAACGAAGAAGAGTTGAAGGCCAAGGCCCTGGAAGCGGTCGAGCAGCACGGCATCGTGTTCATCGACGAAATCGACAAGGTCGCCAAACGCGGCAATGTCGGCGGTGCCGATGTGTCCCGTGAAGGCGTGCAACGCGACCTGCTGCCGCTGATCGAGGGCTGCACCGTCAACACCAAGCTGGGCATGGTCAAGACCGACCACATCCTGTTCATCGCCTCCGGCGCGTTCCATCTGAGCAAGCCGAGCGATCTGGTGCCGGAGCTGCAAGGCCGTCTGCCGATCCGCGTCGAACTCAAGGCCCTGAGCCCGGAAGACTTCGAGCGTATCCTCAGCGAACCGCATGCCTCGCTCACCGAGCAATACTGCGCGCTGCTGAAGACCGAAGGCCTGAACATCCAGTTCCAGCCTGAAGGCATCAAGCGTCTGGCGGAGATCGCCTGGCAGGTCAACGAGAAGACCGAGAACATCGGTGCCCGTCGCCTGCACACGTTGCTCGAGCGCCTGCTGGAAGAGGTGTCGTTCAGTGCCGGCGATCTGGCCAGCGCCCACGACGACAAGGCGATCCTGATCGACGCCGAGTACGTCAACAGCCACCTGGGCGAATTGGCGCAGAACGAAGACCTGTCCCGTTATATCCTGTAAGCCATACTTACAGTGGTCGTGAAACTGTGGGAGCCATCGGCTCCCACAATTTTTTTCACCTGACGGAACGCCGGCGATGACCCAACTCCCTACCGACATCAAACTGCACAAAGCCTCGAAAACCCTGTCGCTCAAATACGCGTCCGGCGAGGAATACACCCTGCCCGCCGAATTCCTGCGTGTGCATTCCCCCTCCGCCGAGGTCCAGGGCCACGGCAAACCGATCCTGCAATTCGGCAAGCTGCACGTCGGCCTGACCAAGGTAGAACCGGCCGGTCAGTACGCACTGAAACTGACCTTCGACGACGGTCACGACAGCGGCCTGTTCACCTGGGATTACCTCTACGAACTGGGGCGACGTTATGACGCACTCTGGGCGGATTATCTGGCCGAGCTCAAAGCCGCCGGCAAAACCCGCGACCCGGACGAGTCTGTCGTCAAGCTGATGCTCTAGTCCGCGCCTCGTACTGTTTAGAGGGCATTTTCTAGATTCATCTGTTTGAATGCTCCGCTAAAGCGGCCCGGGATCGGCTGCTTGCGAAAAAAATCAATCTCGGGTAACCAATGGAACTGGCAAGTTCCCTGCAGTGCTCTACGACTGTAAAGCAGCTATGCAGAATCAACGGTCACCCGAGCAGTAGTACCTGGCATTGGCTGTGGAACTGCACAGCAGAAAACCGGGTACTCGTCTCAGGACAATGGAGCGTCGTAGATGAGTAACAAGAATAACGATGATTTGAAGTACCAGGCCTCGGAAAACACCCTGGGGCTGAATCCTGTCGTTGGGCTTCGCGGAAAGGATCTGCTGGCCTCTGCTCGAATGGTGCTGACCCAGGCCATCAAACAACCGATCCATAGCGTCAAGCACGTCACCCATTTCGGTCTCGAACTGAAGAACGTGCTGTTCGGCAAATCAGAACTGCAACCGGCCAGCGATGACCGTCGCTTCGTCGATCCGGCGTGGAGTCAGAACCCGCTGTACAAACGTTACCTGCAAACCTACCTGGCATGGCGCAAGGAACTCCATGCCTGGATCGACGACAGCAGCCTCTCGCCCAAGGACATTGCGCGCGGCCACTTCGTGATCAACCTGATGACCGAAGCCATGGCGCCGACCAACACGGCGGCCAACCCCGCGGCGGTCAAACGCTTCTTCGAGACCGGCGGCAAGAGCCTGCTCGACGGCCTCTCGCATCTGGCCAAGGATCTGGTGCACAACGGCGGCATGCCGAGCCAGGTCAACATGGGCGCGTTCGAGGTCGGCAAGAGCCTGGGCGTGACCGAAGGCGCGGTGGTGTTTCGCAACGACGTGCTGGAGCTGATCCAGTACAAGCCGATCACCGAGCAAGTGCACGAGCGCCCGCTGCTGGTGGTGCCGCCGCAGATCAACAAGTTCTATGTATTCGACCTGAGCCCGGACAAGAGCCTGGCGCGCTTCTGCCTGCGCAACAATGTGCAGACCTTCATCGTCAGCTGGCGCAACCCGACCAAGGAACAGCGGGAGTGGGGCCTCTCGACCTACATCGAAGCCCTGAAGGAAGCGGTCGACGTGGTCACCGCGATCACCGGCAGCAAGGACGTCAACATGCTCGGCGCCTGCTCCGGCGGCATCACCTGCACCGCCCTGCTCGGCCACTACCCGCCACCGGTGAAAACAAGGTCAATGCCCTGACCCTGCTGGTCAGCGTGCTCGATACAACGCTGGACAGCGACGTCGCGCTGTTCGTCGACGAGCAGACCCTGGAGATGGCCAAGCGTCATTCGTATCAGGCCGGCGTGCTGGAAGGCAAAGACATGGCCAAGGTCTTCGCCTGGATGCGCCCCAACGACCTGATCTGGAACTACTGGGTCAACAACTACCTGCTCGGCAACGAGCCGCCAGTGTTCGACATCCTGTTCTGGAACAACGATACGACTCGACTGCCGGCCGCGTTCCACGGCGACCTGATCGAGATGTTCAAAAACAACCCACTGATCCGCCCCAATGCACTGGAAGTGTGCGGCACGCCGATCGACCTCAAGCAGGTGACCGCCGACATCTTCTCGCTGGCCGGCACCAACGACCACATCACCCCGTGGAAATCCTGCTACAAGTCGGCGCAGCTGTTTGGCGGCAAGGTGGAATTCGTGCTGTCCAGCAGCGGGCATATCCAGAGCATCCTGAACCCGCCGGGCAACCCGAAATCACGCTACATGACCAGCGATGAAATGACCGCCAATGCCGATGACTGGCAGGAAAACTCGACCAAGCACGCCGACTCCTGGTGGCTGTACTGGCAGGCGTGGCAGGCCGCGCGTTCGGGCGAGCTGAAAAAGGCGCCGACCAAACTGGGCAACAAGGCGTATCCGGCAGGTGAAGCCTCGCCGGGCACTTACGTACACGAGCGGTAACCGACACACCTCACTCCCCTGTGGGAGCGGACTTGCTCGCGAAAGCGGTTGATCAGCCAACATCAATGGCGACTGACACGACGCCTTCGCGAGCAAGCCCGCTCCCACAAGGGGTACGAGGTGATACTGAGATCGACCCATAGGGCCTTGAAGCATGCCGCACCCGTTCATCTTTCGAACTGTCGAGCTGGATGGCCAGACCATCCGCACGGCGGTCCGCCCCGGCAAGCCTCACTTGACGCCCTTGCTGATTTTCAACGGCATCGGCGCCAACCTGGAGCTGGTGTTTCCTTTTGTCGCGGCGCTGGATCCGGACCTGGAAGTGATCGCCTTCGACGTGCCCGGTGTCGGCGGTTCCTCGACACCGAGCCGGCCGTATCGCTTTCCGGGGCTGGCGAAGCTGACGGCAAGGATGCTCGATTACCTCGACTACGGACAGGTCAATGTGATCGGCGTGTCCTGGGGTGGCGCGCTGGCGCAGCAGTTCGCCCATGACTATCCCGAGCGCTGCAAGAAGCTGGTACTGGCCGCCACGGCGGCGGGCGCGGTGATGGTGCCGGGCAAGCCGAAGGTGCTGTGGATGATGGCCAGCCCACGCCGCTACATCCAGCCGTCCCATGTGATCCGCATCGCACCGATGATTTACGGTGGCTCGTTCCGACGCGACCCGACGCTCGCCGCCAGTCACGCGGCCAAGGTGCGTTCGGCGGGCAAGCTCGGATACTACTGGCAACTGTTCGCGGGCCTGGGCTGGACCAGCATTCACTGGCTGCACAAGATCCATCAGCCAACCCTGGTGCTGGCCGGTGATGACGATCCGCTGATCCCGCTGATCAACATGCGCCTGCTCGCCTGGCGAATTCCCAACGCGCAATTGCACATCATCGATGACGGGCATCTGTTCCTGATCACCCGGGCCGAAGCCGTGGCGCCGATCATCATGAAATTCCTGCAGGAGGAACGTCTTCGTGCCGTGATGCACCCCCACCCGACACCGCTGGGCGGATAACCGGCCCGATCCGGTTTTCTGGACAGCTCCTTGCAGAGCGCTTTGCAAGTGCGTGGCAGGACGCCGCGCAGGCAACAACCCACAACAGCGTCTATGGTGTTCTGGTTCGGTGTGTTTGTTTTTGACCTGAAGACGAAGGAGTGTTGAGTCATGCGCGACAAACCAGCGACGGGCGGAGTGCCCAGTCCTGCCGTGTTCATCAATGCACAGAGTGCAATGACCGGCCTGCGTGGCCGCGATCTGATTTCGACGTTGCGCAGCGTCGCCGCCCATGGCCTGCGCAACCCGATCCACAGTGCGAAACACGCATTGAAACTCGGCGGTGCGCTCGGACGCGTGCTGCTGGGTGAAACCCTGCACCCGACCAACCCCAATGACAGCCGTTTCGCCGACCCGGCCTGGAGCCTCAATCCGTTCTACCGCCGGGGCCTGCAGGCCTATCTGAGCTGGCAGAAACAGGTCAGGAGCTGGATCGACGAAAGCAGCATGAGCGACGACGATCGCGCCCGTGCGCACTTCGCTTTTTCCCTGATCAACGACGCCGTGGCGCCCTCCAACACGCTGCTCAATCCGCTGGCGATCAAGGAGCTGTTCAACTCCGGCGGCCACAGCCTGGTGCGCGGCCTGAGCCATCTGCTCGATGACCTGCTGCACAACGATGGCCTGCCGCGCCAGGTGACCAAACAGGCCTTCGAGATCGGCAAGACCGTTGCCACCACCACCGGCTCGGTGGTGTTTCGCAACGAACTGCTCGAGCTGATCCAGTACAAGCCAATGAGCGAAAAGCAGTATTCGAAACCGCTGCTGGTGGTGCCGCCGCAAATCAACAAGTACTACATTTTCGATCTGAGCCCGAACAACAGCTTCGTCCAGTACGCTCTGAAGAACAGCTTGCAGACCTTCATGATCAGTTGGCGCAACCCGGACGTGCGCCATCGCGAATGGGGCCTTTCGACCTACGTCGAGGCCGTGGAGGAAGCGATGAACGTCTGCCGGGCGATTACCGGCGCTCGGGAGGTCAACCTGATGGGAGCCTGCGCCGGCGGGCTGACCATCGCCGCACTGCAAGGGCACTTGCAGGCCAAGCGGCAGTTGCGGCGGGTCTCCAGCGCGACCTATCTGGTGAGCCTGCTCGACAGTCAGATCGACTCCCCGGCGACGCTGTTCGCCGACGAACAGACCCTCGAAGCGGCCAAGCGCCGTTCCTATCAGAAAGGCGTGCTGGACGGTCGCGACATGGCCAGGGTGTTCGCCTGGATGCGGCCCAACGATCTGATCTGGAGCTACTTCGTCAACAACTACCTGCTGGGCAAGGAGCCGCCGGCGTTCGACATCCTCTACTGGAACAACGACAGCACCCGCCTGCCAGCCGCGTTTCATGGCGACCTGCTGGACTTCTTCAAGCACAACCCGCTGATTCATTCGGGAGGCCTGGAAGTCTGCGGCACACCGATCGACCTGCAGAAAGTCACGGTCGACAGTTTCAGCGTGGCCGGCATGAACGACCACATCACGCCATGGGACGCGGTGTATCGCTCGACCCTGCTGCTGGGCGGCGAGCGACGCTTCGTACTGTCCAACAGCGGCCACGTACAGAGCATTCTCAACCCGCCGAGCAACCCCAAAGCCACTTACGTCGAGAACGGCAAGCTGAGCAGCGACCCGCGCGCCTGGTACTACGACGCGAAAAAGGTCGACGGCAGTTGGTGGCCGCAATGGCTGGAATGGGTCCAGCAGCGTTCCGGCACCCTGCGCGAAACCCAGATGTCTCTGGGCAACGCCAATTATCCACCGATGGAGGCAGCACCCGGCACCTACGTGCGCGTGCGCTGACCGGCCTCAATCCCTTTAAGAAAACTGGATGAAAACAAGCGACCGGATCCTCGAATGTGCCCTGCAGTTGTTCAATGAAAAGGGCGAGCCGAACGTCTCCACCATGGAGGTTGCCAATGAAATGGGGATCAGCCCCGGCAACCTCTACTATCACTTTCACGGCAAGGAACCGCTGATCCTCGGGCTGTTCGAGCGCTTCCAGAACGAACTGGCGCCACTGCTCGACCCACCCGCCGATGTCGAACTGGCGCCGGAGGATTACTGGCTGTTCCTGCATTTGATCGTCGAGCGGCTGGCGCAGTACCGGTTCCTGTTCCAGGACCTGTCGAACCTGGCCGGACGCCTGCCGAAACTGGCCAAGGGCATTCGCCAGTTCCTCAACGTGCTCAAGCGTACGCTGGCGTCACTGCTGGCACGGTTGAAGGCCTCGGGGCAGTTGGTCAGCGATACACAGGCGCTGGGGCAACTGGTGGAACAGATCACCATGACCTTGCTGTTCTCGCTGGACTATCAGCGGATTCTCGATCGCGAAGGGGAAGTGCGGCTGGTGGTGTACCAGATCATGATGCTGGTGGCGCCGCATTTGTTGCCGCCGGTGAAGGTGGCGACGGAGCGGATGGCTTTGCAGTATCTCGAAGATCACGAGTAACCCGACGGCTTTTACCCAAACAAAAACGCCCGACCTTCACAGGCCGGGCGTTTTCTTGAGCCCTGAAAAATCAGGACTGACTGGTCGGCGTCGACGGCGTCGATGCAACAGTCGAAGCTGGCGCCGGGGTTGGAGCCGAGGCGGAGTTCGACGTGCTGGCCAGTGCTTGCGGTGTGGTCACCGGTTTTGGAGCAGCAGCTTTCGGCGCAGCGGCTTTCGGTGCGGCCGGTTTTTTCACGGCTGGTTTTTTCGCCGCAGCCGGTTTGGCGGCAGGCTTGGCAGCGGGTTTGGCGGCAGCGGTTTTCGCTGCAGGCTTGGCCGCAGGTTTGGCAGCTGATTTTGTTGCCGGCTTGGCGGCGGCCTTGGCGGCAACCGGTTTGGCCGCGGCCTTCGCTGCAGGCTTGGCGGCTGCGGTTTTGGCTGCTGGTTTTGCTGCCGGTTTGGCGGCGGCTTTAGCCAGTGGCTTGGCAGCGGTTTTGGCCGCAGGCTTGGCTGCTGCGGTTTTCGCCGCGACAGGCTGAGCTTTCAGGCCGGTGAGTTTTTCGATCTGCTTGGTCAGGGTATCGACCTTCTTGTGCAGATCCTTCACCTCGTTGCGGCTCGGTACGCCCAGGCGCGAAATCGCACTG
>Ga0105243_10000922_pt1 | contig 27542 bp, 26 predicted proteins | sample KBSM34metaG_FD_81525 | JGI IMG/M metagenome (GOLD analysis project Ga0105243, IMG submission 81525) | Miscanthus rhizosphere microbial communities from Kellogg Biological Station, Michigan, USA - KBS M3-4 metaG | ecosystem: Host-associated > Plants > Roots > Rhizosphere > Soil | place... | reverse complement strand
TACACAGTCGGTGCGGGATAACAGCGGTATTTCCGCAGGCATGGTCGGCGTACTTGTTGTGGTAGCTATCGCATTGATAACAATGCTGGTTCTGTTTTGGATGAGCAGTCAGCCAACAACCGACAACGCAAACCTCGCGGCGCAACAGCCAACAACCGTTGTGCAGCAGCCGGCACCAGTGCAACAGCCTCCGGTGATCATTCAACAGCCAGCGCCCGCAACTCAGCCGGCGCCAATCATCGTGACCCCACCGGCAGGTGGCTCGACATCGACGTCGACTGACACCATGAACATGGATTCGACGATCCAGGCGGCTGTCGACAAGAAGCTGTCGGACGATCCGGAGCTCTCCCAACTCGGTATCACTGCTTCAGTGGTGAATGGAAAAGTAATGTTGATTGGAACTGTCAAGACTGAGGCGTTGAAAACTCAGATTGAAAGAACCGTCAAACAGGTCAAGGGTGTGAAGGCGGTCGACAACCAGATCAGCGTGATTCCGTAACGCAATATAGACGCGGATTGATTACGGATTATCCGTTTTCAATCCGCGTATCTACATCTCAAACTTCATCAGACTTTTTGACTTCACTGCAGCAATCGCCGCGGTGATCAATGAACCAAGCCCACCGATCACGACTGAAAGCGGCGCGCCGATAAATCCAGCCAGAACACCCGCCTCAAGCTCGCCGAGCTGTGGTCCACCCATGAAGAACATCATGTTGATTGACGTCATGCGTCCGCGCAGATGGTTCGGAGTGACGAGTTGGCGAATAGTCTGACGTAAGACTGTGCTCACGGTGTCCGCGGCACCCGTAATCGCAAGCATCAGCAACGAAACCCAGTACACCGTCGAAACTCCAAATGCCGCGGTAGCAACTCCAAAAATTGCGACCGCAGCCACAACCAATCGTCCCTGGCGGCGCAGCGTTCCCAAACGCGCCAACACGAGGGCAGTCAACACCGATCCGATTGCGGGCGCAGCCGCGAGGAAACCGTATCCACGAGCGCCGACGTGCAATCGTTCCTGCGCAAAAATCGGCAGGAGCAGAGTCGCGGAAGCAAAGAACGTCGCAAGAAAATCGAGCGTCATTGTCTGGACAATAATCGGAGTGTGCCAGACAAATGTTAGACCTTCTTTTAACGCCGCGAGACTCAACGCGTCTTTTCGTTCAGTCTGCAACTCTGGTTGGCCACTTGCTCGCATTGCGATGAGCGCTGCAATCACAGCCAGAAACGAAAGCGCGTTGATGCCGTAGATTATGGCCGGTCCACTTTCAGCAAGCAGGAAGCCCGCGATGGCCGGCCCGGCGATAGTCGCGACGTTGAAAACAATAACCGCGAGACTAACTGCATTCGGAAAATCTTCAATCGGCACGAGTGTGGGCATTAGTGCCTGGCGAGCGGGAGTGTCGAACGCTGTTGCCGCCGAGGCAATCGCGCTGAGCAAGTAGATCGGCCAAACGCTCTTGAATCCCGCGAGCGTGCCGGCCGTCAGGAGTGCGGCGCTCGTGAGCATGATGGTCTGCGTCACGATCATCAGTCGCTTACGATCGATCGCGTCCGCGACAACACCGCCTGCAAGTGAGCAAATGATGATTGGTACGCCGCGGAAGAGTCCTACGAGGCCGAGGGCAAAAGCAGATTTTGTGAGGAGGTAGACATGCCAGTTAATCGCGACAAACTGCATTTGCGATCCGGTCACGGAGACAATCTGGCCCAACCAAAGAAGCCTGTAATCGCGGTGACGGAGAGCAGCAAATGCCGAATTGCTGGAAGACTTCACGTATCGCCGTAAGACTCGTTTAACTTACGAAAATGGTAGGCCATCGCGGCATGGCGCAGCAACTCAGTCATGCGATCGTGATGTTTACGCGCAGCCTCGAGAAAGAAACGCCAGAACTCGCGCCGCTCGGCATCAAGCACGCCGAGCTTGAAAGCGATACGCAAAAAAGCCGTCACTGCTTTGAAACCGTGATACTGGTGTGCCTCTGGGACATCATGCGGCAGCACGCGCTGCAGAGAGTCGAGCGCCCGGCGATAGTATTCGCTCGGCTTGTAAATCGTCCGCATGATGCGCTGGTAGCCGCTGATGAGAGTATCAACGTCCATCTTGGGAATGAAGTTCACAGTCGCAATCGTGTTGTTGCCTGTGGCGTCTGCGCCGAGGAGTCGTCCTTCTCGCTCGAGTCGTTTCCAAAGCTGCGTATCAGGCAGCGCATTCAGCATTCCAACCATCGCCATTGGAATTGCGCTTTCGCGAATGAAATCGATTTGCCGTTCGAAGATGTCGTCGGGATCATTGTCAAAGCCAACGATAAAACCGGCCATGACCTCCATTCCGTGATTCTGTATCCTCCTTACTGAATCAAGCAGGTTACCGCGGTTCTGCGACTTCTGCGCTTCCTTGAGGCTCTCCTCAACGGGAGTTTCGATACCGAGAAAGACGCGACGGAACCCGGCGTCCTTCATCGCAGTTAACAGATCGTCATCGTCCGCGAGGTTCACGCTCGCTTCAGTCAGGAGTGAAAACGGATAACCGTTTTTCTTTTGCCACTCGATCAGTGCAGGCAAGAGTAACCTGACGTTCTTCTTGTTGCCGATGAAATTATCGTCGACGATGAATAATGGACCACGCCAACCGAGCTGTTTCAGCGCGTCGAACTCGGCGATCATCTGCTGGTTGCTCTTCGTTCGCGGGACACGCCCGTAGATCTCGATGATGTCGCAGAACTCACACGAGAACGGACAGCCGCGCGAATACTGCACCGACATGCAACTGTATTTCTTGAGATTCACGAGACCGAAGTCGGCAACCGGCGCGAGTGACAACGGCGGACGCTCCGGTGCTTTGTAAGTACGTTTCGCTTCACCACGCTCGAGGTCGATGAAGAATTGAGGAAGCGTGGTCTCGGCTTCACCCTGAAAAATGTGGTCCGCGTAAGGAAGCTCTTCGATGGTGCTGGTGACGTATGGCCCGCCCAGTACGATCATTTTTCCCTTTTCTTTGCAGCGCTTCACTGTTTCGTGAAGTGATACCTTCTGCGCCAGCATCCCGGTGATGAAGACCATGTCGGCCCATTCAATCTGGGAATCTTTCAGCCGCTCGATGTTCATGTCAACAAGTCTTCGTTCGCAGGAGCGGGGCAATAGACCGGAAACAGTTAGCAGGCCGAGCGGCGGGAATACCGAGCGCTTACCCTCAAACGGCAGCGCGTATCGAAAACTCCAGTACGTTTCAGGAAACTCCGGATTAACCAATAAGATTTTCATGGCGTCCTTCTCCCAGATTTGGGCGCACTATTCTTTCGTTTACTGCGAAGTTCTCTGAACGAACAATCGCCGCCAACATAGATATAGACGATGTTTGATTGCGAAACCACTTCAAGCCAGTAATAGTTGTGTAAAACTACGGCAACTCAAGGCTCGATGCAAACATCAGTGTTGTGCTATAAAATCGTTTGCTTAACTCGCCGAATCTCTAAAGAGGTATATCGAACTATGAAAACACGACTTTCACGTGTACTTGCCGCCCTTCTAATGCTTATGTTTTCACTCTCACCGGCTTGGGCCACTTGCGGCGGCGGCGGTGGTGGTGGAACGGGTGGCGTTGGCGGCGGCGGTAGTAGAAGCGAAGGCCCGGCGCCGGTTGTTTACAAAGTGCCGTGGAAGATCTGGGAAGCTCGTACTGCACCACAGAAGGGACTGGTTCTTTATTGGTTCCCGGCCAGCAACAACGAGATCAAGAATTCAAGCCTGCTGGCGTCGCGAATTCTTACGCTTTACTCATCGCAGTGCGTTTCCATGACCGTGGCGGACTCCAAGACGCCCGAATTGCAGCCAATCATCGGCAACTCTGTCGTACCAGTTGCCGTGTTGGTGAATGCCGATGGCTCTCCAATTAATAAAGTCGAGAACACTGCCGGCAAACTCAAAGTCGAACAGGTCGAGAAACTCGTCGATGCGGAGATGAAGCAGCGCGAGACTACTCTCGACTCGCAGTTGAAAGAGGCGAAGGAAAAAGCAAAAGCCGGCGACAGCCAGGGTGCCATCGCACTTTTCAAACCCGTCGCCGAAGAAAAATGTCTATTTCCGAAAAAAGCTAAAGACGCGGCGAAAGAGTTGAAGAAACTTGGCGTTGACGAGATAGGCAGTATTCCTGATGCACCGATTCTCGATCGTGTTTACGGTGCTCGCGTCGAAGCCGTTATGCGCAGCGGTTTGATTGCCGAAATCGGCGAGCGATATGTCACCGCCGAGAGGCTCTACCAAAAAGCGCACCGGATGGATCCCGCTGATCCAACTCCATTGCGTTACCTCGGCGAACTTTATCGACATCACACCGGCCAGTGGGACAAAGCAAGAGAGACATTCAACACGATTCTCAACATGCCTGCTGACGCGATCGCACGTGCAGTTGCACTTCATGGCCTCGGCAAGATGACGATTCACGACGGCGAGTTCAAGAAAGGCTTGTCGCTGATGGAACAGTCAGTCGCGGAGTATCCACTCGCGCTCGCGTACCGCAATCTCGCGGTTTACTGGAACTCCGAAGGCGATCTGGAACAAGGCAATGCGTACACGCAAAAGGCGCTTGCTCTCGATCCGAAGGATCCATACAACCTCGTGTTCGCGGCAGTATTCATGGCGGCTTCAGGACATGGTGACGAGGCTTTGAAGATCGCGCGCGCAAATCGAAATCTCTTACCGGCGTCTTACAACCTGGCCGCGATCTACGCGCAGACTGGTCACAAGCGTGAAGCTCTCGCGTTGTTACAGCGGCACTTCTTCCAGTACGAGCGTTACCAGGCTGTTCGCGCCAAGGAAATGATGGAGGCGCGCGTCGATGCGGTATTTGACTCGCTGCGCCAGGATTCCGCATTCCTGGCACTTACGAGTGGTGCTGACGGCAGACTCCAGATGCCCATGAAGAATATGACGGGCTCGGCCAATCGAGATTGATCATCCCATAGCGGCCACGGATCTGCGCAGATCCGTGGCCGCATAGGAGTCTTCCCATAGACCAAGCCCGCGACTATCGCATCTGGCAAGTAATCGCAGCCTCCGCCGTTGGTACCATGATCGAATGGTACGACTTCTATATCTTTGGCAGTCTCGCCGTAACCATCTCGCCGCTCTTCTATCCGAAAGGCAATAACACTCTCGCACTCATCGCTTACTTGTCGACGTTTGCAGTCGGCTTCGTGGTCCGGCCTTTTGGGGCACTCTTCTTTGGACGTATCGGCGATCTCGTGGGACGCAAGTATGCGTTTCTGGTGACGCTGATCATTATGGGTGGCGCCACTGCGGCAATCGGATTTCTGCCTACTTACGCGACAATTGGTCTCGCAGCTCCGGTAATTCTTCTGTTGATTAGAGTGCTTCAGGGACTCGCGCTCGGTGGTGAGTATGGCGGTGCTGCTGTGTACGTCGCCGAGCATGTGCCTGATGGGAGGCGTGGGTTCTACACGAGCTTCATTCAAATAACGGCGACGCTCGGACTGTTTGTTTCCCTCGTCGTAGGAATCGTTGTGCAAAACTCGATGACGGACGAGACATTCAAAGCATGGGGCTGGCGTATACCATTCATTATCTCGATCTTTCTGGTCGGCATTTCGCTTTACATTCGTCTGCGCATGAAAGAGTCGCCGATCTTTCAACAGATCAAAGGCGCAGGCATGACGTCTTCACGCCCGCTTGTTGAAGCCTTTACACATTGGGACAACCTGAAGCGTGTTTTGATTTCGTTGTTTGGCGCGACTGCGGGACAGGGAGTGGTTTGGTACACGGGTCAGTTTTATGCGCTCTTCTATCTGCAAACTGTCTTGAAGGTGAACCCTCGCTCGGCACAGTACATCATCGCGATTGCGCTGTTGTGTGCGATGCCGTTGTTTGTGTTTATGGGTGCGCTTTCAGATCGCATCGGGCGCAAATGGATCATGATGGCGGGATGTTTGCTGGCGGCGATTTCATACATGCCCATCTACGGAGCGATGCAACGTGCCGCAGGTTCGAATGTGGTCACAACTCAATCAAAGCCTGATCCTGTCACGGGTGCAATCAGCCTGGTACCGCAAACAGATGTGAATGGTGCGCTGCAGCCTGCAAAGGAAGTGCTGACTTACGTGGATTTCGGGACACTGATTAGTTCACCAGTGGCGCAGAAACTCATCCTGCTCGTGTTCATTCAGGTTTTCTTCGTGACGATGGTCTACGGGCCAATCGCCGCGTACCTCGTGGAGGCGTTTCCAGCAAAGATCCGATACACGTCTCTCTCGCTTCCCTATCACATCGGCAACGGCGTATTTGGCGGCCTGCTTCCCGTAATCGGCCTCTCAGTGATCGCCAATACCGGCAACATCTACGCCGGTCTCTATTACCCAATCATCGTCGCGAGCTTAACGTTTATAGTGGGCTCATTGCTGCTGAGAGAGACCAGGCATACGCTCATTTGGGATGAGGTCAAGTGACAGGATCTTTCAATCAATCTGCGGTTATGGAGTACGAGGAGTACATTACGATCGATCCCAACAAGCGTGGCGGAAAGCCTTGTGTGCGTGGTTTACGAATCACTGTTGACGAGATACTGCAATATCTGGCTTCAGAAATGACTGAAGACGAAATACTCGCCGATTTCCCTGACCTCACACGAGAGGACCTGAAAGCCTGTATCGCTTTCGCAGCGGACCGTGAACGCAAGCTAAGCATTACTCCTAATTCATGAGGAACGTAGTGCTAGTTGATCTTCGGAGTTCATGTTTAGCACTCGAACAGTCGTTCTTCCCACCACAGTCCTTCCGTGCACGTAAATACCAAGCCATTCGAAATGGTCTTGCCAACGTTGTCGTCTCGGATGGAATAGTTCAGTGACTGTACCGGTTTCAGGATCGATCCCGGATAGATTTGTTCCCTTATGCAAATTGCAGTCGATACAGGCTAACGCCAGGTTTGAAATATCGTCTCCACCGCCATGCACCTTCGGGATAATATGTTCTAAATGAAGTGAGGCTAAGGGAGAGTCGTCTTGATGGAGATAACAGTACTCGCAAGCGTTCCCAGCGCGTTCACGTACAAGCTCTCGAATAGACGCGGACATCTCTCAGGATCGAGATTCGAGCAGTTGTCGTGCTTGTCGTTGCAGAATAGCTACAAACTTGTTTGCCCTCACATAACCTGCGTATTCGGCCCTTTCTGCGTCTGTGAGTTCTCCCTCAGTAGACCTGCTAGCCAACTCATCGATCCGTGCCTGAAGCTCCGGATCGGCCTTGAACTCAGCTATCTCTTCGGCCTTTGCGGGGGAAACGAGTTTGATAATAGGTCTAACGCCACGCTCGAATGCACCTGTTTCAGTAGTTGGTTGCATAGATTGAAATTACCACGCTCAGCCGGGTCAGGCAATTGAATGTCGCTTTGAGGGGATTTCTATCTCTCGCTAGTTTTATAGATCACGCCGTTCTTCATCACGAAGACTACTTTCTGCATGTTCTCAATGTCCTGCAACGGATTGCCGGAGACGGCGACGATGTCGGCCCACTTGCCGGGAGATAGGGAACCGATGGTTTTGTCCCAGCCTAACAGTCGCGCGGCGTTTGAGGTGCCGGCGACGATTGAGTCCATCGAGCTCATGCCGCCCCATTGGACCATCAACACAAACTCGTGCGCGTTGGTTCCGTGAGGTACGACGCCCGCGTCAGTTCCCAATGCGATCGAAATCTTGTTCGCAACGGCAAGTTTGATCGCGTGACGTGCCGCTGCCGCGGCGGCCAACGCCTTCTCGGCACGCAGTCCTTTCAATACGCCAGACTTCGCGGCTCTCTCAACTGCCTCCGCCGCGGATAGTGTCGGCACGAGGAACGTGCCGCGCTCTTTCATCAGGCGCGCGCCTTCTTCATCGAGAAACGAACCGTGCTCAATCGACGAGACACCCGCGCGCACGGCGATCTTGATTCCTTCAGTTCCATGCGCATGTGCTGCTACTTTCCGCTCGAGCTTGTGCGCCTCATCGACCAGTGCTTTCAATTCTTCATACGTATACTGAGTCGCCCCGACTGCATCTCCCTCGGATAACACACCGCCCGTTGCGCACGTTTTGATCACGTCAGCGCCGTATTTGATCTGGTAACGAACCGCCGCGCGGATCTGATCCGGCCCGTCCGCGATCCCTTCTTCGATTCCAGGGTCTAACAATCCGGGCCGAAAACCATTCTCATCGCAGTGTCCGCCACGCATGCCGAGCGCATGACCCGCAGTCATTATTCGTGGTCCCGGCGTCCAACCTTCGATGATGGCCTTTCGCAAAGCCATGTCGTCAAACTTTCCGGCTGCGCCAACATTGCGCACAGTCGTGAAGCCTGCCATCAACGTAGCGCGCGCATGCTCCACACTGAGAATCGCCGCAAACGATTCGAAATCTCTGACCGGAGCATTCTCGCCTGCCGGATCACCCAGCACACGCCCGACCAGATGAGTGTGAGCATCGATGAATCCGGGCATGAGCGTCACGTCGCCGAGATCGATTACTTTGGCATTCGCGGGAACGTTCACTGATCCTGCGGCGCCCACGGCTGTGATCATGTTGTCGGTTACTACGACAACGGCGTTATTGATCGCAGCGGCACCTGTGCCATCGATCAATCGAGCAGCTTTCAGTACAACTATGCCCTTCCCGACGGGAGCTTGCGGCGTGATTTGTGACACGACTGCCAAACTCATTGAGTGGATCAGCAAAAATGCCACACAGGCAGATCTCAAGTTTTTCAATGGTTCTTCCTTTGAGTGGGATCGAGATTCGAGCGGCGGTATTTTAGTAGAGATTCAATCGAGAATAAAACATTCATTTGCGACGCGATTTGATTGACAGCCGGACCAGTCTTTGGCAACGTCTATCGCGTCCCCTTTCCGGTTTACAAGAGCGCTACACGATGCCAAGTCGCTGGACTGCTACATCCCCGATGTCCGGCTATGCCGTTGCCATGGCTGCGACGCTGGCTATTGTTGTGCTCAGACTCCTCCTTTCAAATGTTCTTGGCGATTCAGCGTATTTCTTTCCTTTCGTAATTGCTGTAACTGTCTCGGCCTGGTATGGAGGACTTAAGCCGGGACTGCTTTCAACGGCGCTGGGAGCGTTGGCTGCTCTCTTTTTCTTCGTTCCACCACACTATTCCTTGAGAATCGACGATCCGAGAATTGCAACGGGATTAATCTTCTTTTTTATTGCCAACGTGACAATCTCGTTCGTTTGCGATGCTTTGCACAAAGCGCTGCGACGCGTCGAACTAAGCGAAGCCAAAGCAGTGCAACACGTCAAGGACATCGAAAACAGAGACCAGGCGTTGCGCGACGCTCAACAACAGTTGCACCTGATAACTGACTCGATGTCGGCCCTCGTTACGCGCTGCACACCCGACTTGAAATATTCATGGGTGAGTAAGCCTTACGCCGACTGGCTGCAAAGATCTCGAAAGGAAATCATCGGCACTGCCATCGAAGATATCATCGGAAAAGCTGCGTTCGACGTTCTGCGTCCTTACTATCAAAGAGTCCTACAGGGTGAAACTATTCAACTGGAACTCGAAGTCGAATTTCAGACAATCGGTCGTCGCTGGGTGAACTCCGTCTACACCCCAACGTTCACAGCCGATGGTAAACCTGACGGCTGGGTCGGCGTTGTTATCGACATCGACGAACAAAAGCGATCGGAAGAGGCACTGCGAACCACTGATCGTCGCAAAGACACTTTCCTCGCAGTGCTCGCCCATGAGCTGCGAAATCCTCTCGCACCGATGCGCAACTCCCTCGAACTCTTAAAACGCTCGACGCAAACGCGGGAATCAACGAACGTGCTCGCGCTACAATGGAACGACAGCTATCGCACATGGTCCGTCTTGTAGACGACCTGCTCGATCTCTCGCGCATCAACAGCGACAAACTCCAACTACAAAAACAGCCGGTAGCGTTGTCGGAAGTCGTTTCGCAAGCTGTCGAAACCGTACGACCATTGATAGCGGACTCGCGTCACGAGTTATCAATCGAGCTGCCATCCGAACCGTTGCAATTGAACGCAGACACGGTGCGTTTGTCACAGGCGTTTTCGAATCTGCTCAATAATGCGTGTAAATACACCGAACCCGGCGGACGTATCTCGCTATCGGCAGCTCATAGAGATGGACACGTTGTCGTGTCGATACGCGACAACGGCGTGGGAATCCCGACCGATCTCAGTCCACGAATCTTCGAGATGTTTACTCAGGCAGATCACACTACCGAACGGCAACACGGAGGACTCGGAATCGGACTCGCGCTCGTAAAGCGGCTGGTGGAGATGCATGAGGGTGACGTGTCAGCCGGAGCCAATCCTGCCGGACAGGGCAGTGAATTTTTAGTGAAACTTCCGCTGATGAAAATTCCCGAGGCAAGCAAATCATCAATTCCGGATTCGGTTCCCGCGGCAAGTGATACGCCGCAGCGCATTCTCGTGGTCGACGACAATCGAGATTCAGCAGACTCTCTCACAATGCTGCTCGAGTTAATGGGCAACGAGATGAGTGTTGCGTACGACGGAGAGCAGGCGCTGGCGATTGCCAACGCGATCAAGCCCGATGTCGTGTTGCTGGACATCGGGTTGCCGAAGATGAATGGCTATGAGGTTGCTCGCCAGATTCGTCAGGAGCCATGGGGCGGCAATCCGATTCTTGTTGCTATCACTGGTTGGGGACAGACTGAAGACAAAGATCTTTCTCGCGAATCGGGTTTCGATCATCACCTCGTAAAACCCGTCGATCACGATCACTTAGTAAAGCTCATTCAGAAACGTAAGAGTGCGCAAGCTTAGCAGCTGATCGGAATACTGGTTCCAAACGCCGCGTTCACGTAGGCTAAGAAGCCTTGCGCAGAAACGGTGTCGAGCCGGTAATCAACGTTCGTTGAGCGGCAGACAGCGTCGCCCGTGATCGTGATCGAGACGATCAACTGCTGCCCATTGACTGTCAGGAATTGTGGCCCACCGGAATCGCCGAAACACGTCCCGCCATTTCCCGTTGATGGATTCCCCGACAGACGCAGATAGCCGCCGTTCAGCGAGTTGAAACTCGAAAATGAGAACATGCGTGGAACAGGATTGATGTCCTGAAAGAACGGAACACCTCCGCCCACGACGCGGTTTTGGAGTCCATAACCGGCATTCGTAAACTGCGCCGATTTTAATCCGTTCTGAGCTGCGAGTTGGTCCAGGAGACCACAGCTCGGCAGCACCGCGGGTGTAACGCCGTTAACCTTTCGCGCAAGAATCAACGCACCGATGTCGCCGGAGTCGCTCTGGCTCTGGTTGTAGTTGGGATTCGTAACGACGTGGGCCACTGCTAACAGGTTTGTCTTATTGCTCGTAAGCGCGCCGAAAGGTATCGACTGATCAAGACTCACGTAGGCGACGAAACCCTGTGGTGCGAGATCCTGCGTGTAAAAGATTGTGCAGTGGCTGGCAGTAAGAAAAACGTTATTCGTGATCATTGTGCCAGAGCAGATCGGAAAGATCTCTCCGGTGGTAGGCGACTTGACGATGAAAGCGCCGGTGTTGCGAAACGTATTGTTTGAATCGACGAAGCCGTAAGTGATCGCCGATGCTTTGGGCGACAATAACAACGACGCCGTTAGCAGACTCACCGTTAATACAAAGAAGCCGATCAGTCGTTTCATTGGAATCTCCCCAGGATGAAGGTTGCAGGGTGGTCGGGCCCGTGAATTCTACCGTTATGCAGGGACACTCTCAAGTTGCCCCGCTGCGGGACATTGCGATAGGCTGGCAACGCTTTCCGCTTATATCCATGAACATCAATCGACGCGAATTCAACTACGGTTTAATTATCAGTGTTGGCTCGTTAACACTTCGTCGCTTTCCTGCGCAGACAACATTACGTGTCAACGGCAAGCGGATCATGGACCACATTCTTGCGTTGGCCGAGTTTGGCAAGAATCCGCAAGGCGGTGCGAGCCGTGTTGCATATAGCGATGCCGATAAGCAGGGCCGCGAGTACGTGCTCGGACTACTTCGAGATGCGAAACTCAACGTCGTGATCGATGCGGCCGGCAATCTCGTGGGCCGCCGTGCTGGAATCGCCGGCAACCTCAAACCGATGTTGATCGGTTCACATATCGACACGGTTCCTGAAGGTGGGAACTACGACGGCGTGGTCGGGTCGATGGGCGCGATCGAAGTTGCACAAACGCTCGCTGAAAACAATGTGACAACCCTTCACCCGCTTGAAGTCGTTATTTTTCAGAACGAAGAGGGAGGACTAATTGGCAGCCGTGCGATGGATGGCGAGTTGACTGAGAAAGAGCTCGATCTTGTTAGTCGCAGCGGCAAAACAATTCGCGAAGGGATAAAGTTCATCGGCGGAGACGTCGCAAAACTTGCGGAAGGGCGACGACAAAAAGGCGACGTTGCTGCTTATCTCGAGCTACACATCGAACAAGGCGGAATTCTCGACGCTGAGAAGATAAACATCGGAGTCGTTGAAGGAATTGTCGGAATCAACTGGTGGGACGTCACGATCGAAGGGTTTGCAAATCACGCCGGCACAACTGCGATGAATAATCGACAGGATGCGCTATTGGCCGCGGCGAAGTTTATCGAAGCCGTAAATCGGGTAGTGACGAGCGTGCCGGGCAGACAAGTAGGCACGGTTGGCCGGATCAACGCACTTCCCGGCGCGCCGAACGTAATTCCCGGAAAGGTTGTTTTGAGTCTCGAGCTGCGCGATCTGGACGCCGCCAGGATCAATATGCTCTTCGAGAAAATTCAGGCTGAGGCACAAAAGATCGCCGCTGATAGTAAAACTATATTCGATTTCAAGGAGATCAACGTCAACATACCGGCGCCCACTGATCCACAAATCCGTTCAATGATCTCCGTCACAGCTCGCGAACTTGGTCTAACAACGAAGCTGATGCCATCCGGCGCAGGTCATGACGCTCAGGATATGGCCCGGCTTGGTCCAGTCGGCATGATCTTCGTCCCGAGTGTCGGCGGAATCAGTCACTCACCACGAGAGTTTTCACGTCCGGAAGACATCGCGAACGGTGCGAACGTATTACTTCACACGCTGCTGAAATTGGACAGAGCCTAACAATTTCTTTTTGTGCTTTATGTGCCTTTTGTGGCTCTACTCATACCGTAGTGCGATGATCGGATTCACTCTCGTGGCACGCCGAGCCGGTATGTAGCTGGCAATCGCAGCGACCGCAACCAGCAACAGCGATATCAGTGTAAAGGTCGTTGGGTCAGTCGCCGTAACACCAAACAGCAACGTCGACATCACTCGAGTCAACGCAAACGCAGCGACCAGACCGATCCCGATGCCCGCAGCTACGAGCTTCAAGCCGTAACCGACAGCGAGTTTGAGCACGGCACTAGTTTGAGCACCGAGCGCCATGCGAATGCCGATCTCATGTGTCCGTTGTGCCACCGAATAACTCATCACACCGTATATTCCGACTGCCGCAAGCACGAGAGCTACGGACGCGAAGATCGCGAGGAGCAACATGCTGAAACGTTGTCGTGCGATCGAGTCGGCGAGAATCGTCTCCATTGGTCGAATGTCAGAAACCGGTTGGTCCTTATCAATCTCCCAAACAGCTTTCCGTACGGCACCTGCCATGCTTGCCGGATCCACATCAGTCTTAACGACGAGATCTTGAGCGTCAAAGAAGCCGTATTGCCGGTGAGTCAAATACATCTGCGGTTTTGGATCGGCAGTCAACTCAAATTGCCGCACGTCCTTCACCACGCCAACGATCTGAAGCCAGTCTTCCTGCGATTTGACTCTACCTACCGCAATACGTTTGCCAACCGCTTCTTCACCCGGCCAATAGCGACGCGCCATGCTTTCGCCAATCACGACTACGTTCGGACTGTCGTCCGTATCCTGATCGGTCAAAGGCCGTCCCTTCAATAGCGGAATAGTCATCGTATCGAAGTATCCGGGGCTGATAATTCTGGTGACTATGATCGGTTCCTGGCCGGGTGGCGGTTCGGGCCTGCCTTCGATGCTGATTGAGATCGAGTTTCCCTGAAGGTACAGCGGCAGGTTTGTTGTGACTGCGGCCGACCTAACGCCGGGCAACGATTGCACTCGCTGGACCAGGTCTGTATAAAACGCCGATCGTTGTATCTTCCTCTCGTACTTTAGATCCGGAAGCACGATCTTCATCGTCAACAGATTCTCCGCACGAAAGCCCGGATCGACATTACGCAGTCGCAGAAAACTATTGATCAGCAATCCCGCGCCAATCAGCAGCACAAGCGAGATCGCGACTTCCGCCATCACGAGCAAGCTACGCAAACGTTTACCGCTGCCGCCGGTTGCCGCGTCGCGTCCGCCTTCTTTTAGTGTCTCGGCCTGATTGAAACGAATGGACTGAAGCGCGGGCGCTAGTCCAAAGATCAAACCTGTCGCGAGTGAGACAAGCAGCGTGAAGCCGAGAACTTTGTAATCGATCGAGATTGCGCGCGCCTGGGAAATATTCTCAGGGATGAAAGCTTTCAGAACGATAAGTCCGACGTAAGCGATCACGAGGCCAACGAGTCCTCCCAAAAGCGAGAGGGAAACACTCTCGGTTAGAAACTGCCGGATCAGACGCGATCGTCGAGCACCGAGTGCCACGCGTACAGCGATCTCTTTTTGTCTCACGGCTGCGCGTGCAAGTAAAAGATTAGCAACGTTCGCACATGCGATCAGCAACACGAGTCCAACTGCACCCAACAGAATCAACAACGCCGGCTTGATGTCTCCCACAAGATGTTCGTGTAACGGCGTAATCACGGCACCCAGATCTGTGTTCGATTGCGGGTACTGTTGTTGTAAACGCGTCGCAATCGTACTCATGTCGGCTTGAGCCTGGGCCAACGTGACGCCCGGCTTGAGTCGCCCAACTACCCGAAGGTAGTGACGATCACGATTCGCAGCGTCCTCCTGCGTGAACGCAATCGGCACCCATACCTCATCATCCGCTGTTGGAAACTGAAAACGCGCCGGCATTACACCGACAACTGTGTAACCCGCGCCGCTAAGCTGCAAAGACTTTCCGACAATACCGGCATCTCCGCCAAACCTTCGTTGCCACAAACCATAACTCAATAGGACCACTCGTTCATTACCGGGTTGATCTTCCGCCGCGGTAAAGACGCGCCCGATCTGTGGTTCTACTCCAAGCAATGGAAAGAGATTCGTGGAAACGCGTTGGCCTTCCAAACGTTCCGGATCGCCGGAGCCAGTTAAGTTGAAACTGTCATCGGTGATTGCAGCCATTCCTTCAAAGGACTGATTCTGATCGCGCCAGTCGACGAAGTTTGCGGCGGCAGGGGTGTCCTGTGGATAGCCGGCTTTAGTCGCCTCTTCCCAAACCATTACGAGTCGCTCGGGATCTTTGTAAGGCAGCGGCCGGAGCAACACGGTGTTCACGACACTGAAGATCGCCGTGTTTGCGCCGATTCCCAAAGCCAACGCGATGACAGCAACGATCGTGAAGCCGGGGTTCTTCCGCTGCAGTCGTATCGCGTAACGCAGGTCATTCCAGAAGTCTGCTAACACGCTGGTTCTTCCTCCTCCCGCAACGGGCGCTTGACTCGTGGGCTTGTGCGAACGCCGCATTTCTTTTTGCATCAACTCCGTATCGGCGAGCTCTTTGAGTGCGACTCGTTTTGCTTCGGCTTCAGTTAGGCCGGCTTTGACTGAGCGCTCGTAAATGTCATCGAGATGCTGGGCTAGCTCTTCGACGATCTCGGCCTCACGCGCGGGCTCCAGATTAAGTCGTGACAAGCGTCGCCGAACTTCTTCTTTCCAATCAGGCATGCTCAATTCCGGTAATGCGGTTGATCGCTTCGACAAACTCCTGCCAACTGTTCCGCTGTGCGGCCAGTACTCTTCGGCCCTCGGCAGTCAAACGGTAATAACGACGACGACGTTGGCCCGCTTTCTCGACCCATCGCCCCTGAATCCAACCACGGCGTTCCAGTCGATACAGTAACGGGTAAAGCGAAGCGACATTAAACCGCAGCCGCCCACGCGAGCGCTGTTCAATCAAGTTTCCGATGTCATACCCATGCCGCGGCTGGTCTTCCACGAGCGAGAGTATCAGCAACTCGGCACTCCCCTTCTTCAGCTCACGGTCGAGCATCTGCGAAAGCTTATATGGCATAGCGATATATTATTGAGGTGTATATCAGACGTCAACCGTGGAGTTTTCGTGTTCGGGATCCTGTTTCTGGTAGCTTAGGGATAAAAGCCAAGTGTAGCGGATTGTTCGCGAGACTCAAGACGACTGGCCAAGTTCAGCTTCAAAAGCCTCTCAGTCGCCCGCCCTACTGCCGTAAGTGGAATGATCCGACACCCATTGAGGTAAAAGTGTTCAGTCCACCTCAGCGTTCGTGGATTGAACAAAGCCACAAGTTCACCCGTGAGTGGATCGAGCGATGCAATGTCGGAGCCCTTGAAGCGATTACAGTCAAAACACGCCAACACGAGGTTGGCAGAGGACGTCTCGCCACCGTTTCAAGGCAATGAGGTGATCAGGCTCGTGAGGACCGAAGGCTTCGGATTCAGCTACTAAACAGTATTCGCAACGCTCTCTCGCTCGCTCCCGCACCTCTCGCCGTAAGGCTACTGAGATACGGGCTCTTGTCACGTTTTCTTCTTTACGTACTTGTGTGCACGCGCTTTTACGAGTTGCATAAGGTGTTCGAGTTGACCAAACCACTCAAGCTCTAGTGCATCGTCTTCCGTCAGTTCATCAGCAGAGTTTAGTTCGAGTAACTCACGCACACGCTCTTGTGTTTCCGGTGAAGGTCGGAAAGACAGAATCTCCTCCGATGACGGGCCACGAGCAAAGAAATCTACGATCTCAGCGTAGCTCCTTTGCTGAAACGTCAACGCAGCAACTGCGACGCTGTGTTCGTTCTTGGATTCCTGCTTCATTACCATACGCGGCGAATCTTAGCAGTTTTTAGCCCTAACGATAAAGGCCGACCTCATTTAGTTTGGGCCGGCCTTCTCGTAAGCTCCCTTCATAACTTACACACTTACATCGGCAGCTCTTAACCGCACGGACAAATAATAACGCCTTCGATCGTGCCGACCACGGCGCCGCTGCCTCCTTTAACTGACGGGTCAAACTTAATGCGGTAGGCGGCTATTACCTGGCAGCCTTTGAGTGCCGGATCTTGGGTAGCTGTGACTTGTCCACACAGGCGACCCTCCATGATCCCCAGGTCACTGCATTTTTGACAGGCCTTGATGGGTAAGCGGTGGGAACCTTCGTTGGTAACGCCTGACATGCGTCCTTCGACCCTGAGGCCATTAACTCCTAACCAAACAAAGTCCGCCGCATGAAAGCCACGATGCATGCCGTCGGTATCAAAAGCGGTGGAGAGATTGCCTAATTCGAGACCGCCGTTAAGGGATTTCGCCAAGCCTGAGTCGCAGTTCGTTCCGTTAACAGTGGCTTTCATTTCGTGAAGGGTGCGAAGCGTCGTGCATTTCGGTTCTTTGCACTCCTGTTTCTTGCTGCTACGGAGTGGCATCTTTCCCTTTAGGTCCTTAGATAAGGCGCTAACACAAAATGGTTTGGTGAGGATTCCCTCGGGATCGTCAAAGCATCTGAATGTTGCCATTTTTATTCTCCTTCTGGGTGACGAGGCTGTCTGAGTGATGAGGAGATCGCTTCTGATGGCGCAGGTAACTCCTCGTTGGTGGTGTAACGAACTTAAGCTTGCAAGGTGTTCTTAAATTCAGCCTTCCTCGAAGGCTAAGCTCATTCGCGCGGGCGCACAGGAGGCGAGAACTCGTGAGAAATTCGCCCAGCCGCGAAAAGCGTCGCCACAATATTCCTATCTGCGGCTGAAAGTCAATGTATGAGTTTTCGGTCTGGTTAACTTATTCCGGGCTGGTTTCGCGCAGGCTCGAACGTGTAGAATGCCGAGAGATTTAATATGCGCCAGACAATAACTGCACACTTTGATGGTCAACACATCCTCCTTGATGAGGCAGTGGAACTTGAACCCAATACCAAGTTACTGGTTACAGTGCTCCCAAAGGATGCAGATGTCGATGCTTGGCGAGCTTTATCCGCCAAACGTCTTGCAGAAGCATATGCAGAAGAGGAAGAGGGATATCCTTTAGACCTGATTAAAGAACCCAACACCGAATAATGAATCAAGGTGATGTAATCCTCACTCCCGTCCCTCAAGCCGACGGGAACCTTAAGAATCGTCCAGCCATTTTTCTCAGAGAAATGCCGCCTTATCGAGATGTGCTCGCGTGTGGTGTAAGCACGCAGTTGCATCAAGAGGTGAAAGGCTTCGACGAAGTAATCAGATCAACCGATTCTGATTTCATCGCCACTGGTCTGAAGACCGATTCACTTATTCGACTCGGATTCCTGGCAGTGTTACTTCGAAAGGTGGTATTCGTAACTCAGTTTTGATATGCAATGCTCGATTGCCGTGTGAGTATGCTGAAGTTCATTCTGGTAATCTCGAGACTTAGATATTACAATCGATTGAACGGCGATTTGTGAGCCTTAAGAATTTTACCAAACCCTTAAGATTCGACCTTGCTCATTAGATAGAGCGCAAGCAACGCCAGGCCTCCCCCAATGGCCCATTTTGCTATGTTCTCTTGATTCTTCCTACCTTCCAGTATCGCACTGATGTGAGCGAGTGCAGGGCTAGGGTCGGCGCGCGTGAACTCAACATACTGTACGCCAGGGATGACTCGAAACGAAGCTACGCCTTTTTCAATCAAAGCCAGGGATGGTTTCGCCAACGACGCAGCGGCGCCCAGTTCCAACTGGACGCTCGAAGCGTAAGCACTATCAAGTGAGACTATGGCAATCACAAAGTCACTGTAAAAAATCGCATGTTGAATGACCTGTGTAGCTTCAGTTACCGGCGCTTGGTGCTGCGAAGTCTCCACCACGATACCTTTGGCCTGTGCCTGTCGGCTTAGTAAAACCGCGACTTGAAGATCTGTGGGTGCTAGTGAGTGTGAAATAAACAACCTCATTACGCTCCCTCCTTCCCCGTATCGTGTACGCGAGTACTATCGGCTTGAATAATACTGTTGAGCGCGGCGAGCGCTTCGGGGGAAATTGAGCCATCAAACCGCTTTGCCCATTCCTCAACCTGGCAACTCTCAATCAATCTCCGCTGGCGGTTGTATTCTTCAGGAAAGAACTGCTTCATAACATTTTCGCTACTAAAGACAACCTCACATAGTTGCGCATAGTCCCACACGATGTATTGATACGTGTTGCTGTCGTTCGTTAAGCCATCGAAGAGTGCCTGCAGCTTTGCGCTCGGTCGCGTACTGCAAACTAACAGATAACTGTTTGCATTGTGATAACGAAGGATATCGGGAAAGGCGAAATCATTAACAAAGTCTTGAGGAGAGACTGATCTACCGCTTACTGCCTTGTGTTTACACTGAACTACCCACCTGATGAGTCTAGGAGCAATGCAATCCCTCACCATCGTTGTAACCAATAAATCCCTCCCAGCGTCTTGGCCACGGCCCGATCGAGCGATGGAGATCACTGTAGAGGAGACTTCCCTCGTTGGCTCGGGGTTCGGCGGTACCTTGGCACGAAAAATCGCTTCGACCAAATCCTCAAACTGCTCGTCGTCAAGCTCTGTTAGATTGAGGGGAGAGACAGGCATACTAATCAGGCCTCGTTTCACACAAAGAGCAAACAGGTTGGCACATAATAGCCTGGAGCGATTCTCTCGTGACACTGAACCCAGATCGTCGCATTCAACCTATGGCCCAGGAAAAGAGCTAGGAATGCAGGGCCTGCAAAGAAGAGATCCAATTGTCGAGCGCCAGTTTTAGAGAGCGCGTCACAAATGAGGGTCTTAATTCCCCGAACAGCCAGATTCGCTTGTTGAGGGGAAGTGATTGGTTGTTCGCCTCTGATATGGAGTGTGGACACATCTGTTAGGCCCCTCTCTTTTAGGCTGCTATCAACTTCCGTCCCGATGTTATGAATAATGCTAACGCTTACTGCTAACCTCTCCGCCTTCATGAGCTGTGGTGGCTCAACAGAAGTTAGGGGGTAGGGGGCAGTCTCAGCATCTGCGTGTGCATCCGTGGCCCACACAAGGCCGTCACGATAAATCATATCAATTGAGAAGCCGGCGACTGCCGAAAGGACAGAGCCAATTGCGAGTGAGGCTGAGAGACGACGGTTTCCTGAAAGAACGATCCTCCTTGTCTCACGGTGTTTTAATATCCAATCCTTGGTCTCTCGCAACTCGCCGAGTACAGCGGTGTTCCAAGTACTTGGTGGAGGATAGCCTCCGGGGCCAGGCTCAAAAAACCGCGTCCATTGGAAACGGATGGCGCTCTGATCAGTTGCTGGTTCAAATTCTTCGATCGCTGTGTGAATTCTGATCCGGTTGACTACCGGTAAGAAGTGTTTGGGTACGTTCTTCCGGAGAACTCTTTCCAATTCCACGCGGGAAATCGGAGTGTTTTTCCTGCTTCTAACAAAGGTGGCAAGATCAGAGTAGATGCCTTTGACAATCGAAGGAGGCACATCCTGATAATCTGGCAGATTCAGGTGTAAGGAATGCTGAAAAATAGCGAAGCCGTGATCCCGGACGGTGCTCAGATTTCCGTCTATAAGAACTCGGTTAAAGAGAAACTGCGCGTCTTCGTCGGACCTGCCCGCCTCTCTTACTCTTCTAGAATACTCGTCATAGGAGTTGTCGATAAGGAGTGATCCTTCATAAAAAGTGTACGGGTCTCGTAAACGACGTAGTCCATTGACAATCGGGTGCAGTTCCTTCGAAAGTCCCGCCGCGGCAAAGGTGAACCACTGATAATCGCCTGGGCTCGCATCGTCTATTTCTTTGAAACGGTCTACCTCTGCCCAAAACTTCGACGGGATAACGACATTGTCCTTAACCTCGACCGCCTCTCTCTTGTAACCGTGTCCCGGCACGAAGAACATGGCTTCAGCATCAACCATTCCCTCTCGCAGCATCGAGGTAAAACCTTCGACGCTAAGCCATTTTGGAATGTAGGACAAAACAACGTCGGCTTGGAAATTAATACCTCCCTCGCCGATGTCGCCGCCACTTGACTGTCGCTCCAGCAGCGATGGAACCGCTCTCGGCTCATTTATCTTTTTCATGTTTTCTCTTCCTCAACTACTAGTTGGCCGCAATAACGTCGTCCTCCAGGCTGATATATTGTGAGGCTGCCTTCGAGATCTCGACTGGAAGAGAGTTTTACAATAACTAGAACCACGAAGAATGCCCCGACGTCTGGGTTCTCCACAATCGAATGCATGGTGCTGTGATCTGTAACGCTTGGAACTGGAGCAAATGACGGATGAGAATGCCACTCTCCGATATAGTTGAATCGCGTGTAGTTGTGATTTGTCGCGCGAAAGAATTCTTGGAGCGGGCCAATTATGGATTGGACGGCCCGAACGAACGTTGCGAAACTACCGCCCCGACGCTGAATCGTCAATTTCCTAACTCTGAAAACGCTCTCAGCCAGATGCTCGCCCATGAGGATTCCGCCGATTTCGCGCTGTTTAGCTTTTTGCAAAGCACTAATAAGACGTACAGCAATGTCATGAGGGAGAAGAAGCTTCACTTCGTTTCTCCAACAGCGACACGATGAACGCGCCGTTGTCATCTTCCTCCGCGCTATCACTAGCAGTCAGAGGTGACGCCACCACTTCGCCCATTAGGTGGTGAGTCGCAATGGGAATTGTTGCGAACGGTGCGTCAAATACCCACCACTTGGCGAGCCCGATCAGATACATTGAGTATGGGTAAGTTGAAGGGTCACTCCCCAAGAGAGTATCTGCGACGAACCGAGCTGCGTGATTCGCAATGACTCCAGTATCGGCGTCCGAAGCCGCCAGAATGTTTCCTGAGGAGTCTACGGCGGCGTAATCGCGGATGTCCTCCATATTGGGAGCAGGAAAGTTATGGCAATAGTCCAAGTAGGCGGCCCGCATTGTTTGCGCAGGTGGATCAATGGTGGGACGGCTCCGCGCAATCATTCCCCCGAATCCGCCTCCATAGACCTTAAGCCAGACCATAGGCTTCTGGTAAGTTGCTGCAACGGATGAGAGGAGGTTGAATACACCCGATTCGGCAGTTGCGTCTATGATGAGGTCGCATTGTCCGAGTCTGTCGAGCGTGGCGCTCACTAACGCTGTAGATTCCTGGCCGGTCAAATGCGCTCTGGAGATCTCAACTTCGAAATCAACTCCTAACCGATTGATGGTTTCCCTGACGGCAGCGACCTTGTGGTCCCCAACACTGTTCCAATCGAGCGTGTGACGCGCGATGTTCTCAGGAAGAAAAATGTCATAGTCAACAAAGTAAAACCGCCTAACTCCAAGTCGTGCCAGCGAAACCGCGATCTTGCTACCTACCGAGCCGAGTCCAACCATCCCAATGGATCTATTCCTCAAACCCTCAAGATTTCTTGGCGTGCGTTCCACGGAGCCGTCTGACTCTGATTTGACCACAGCCAGACTTCTCGTATCTCCATCCTTGAATACAACCCAAAAGTACGGCTTCAGATTCTGATCTAGAACCAACGCCGCTGCTGGTTGTCCTTCGATCTCCAAAGCCTTCAATGCAGCCTCATCGTTAAACAAATCCCCCCGATGGCCTGACTTCGTGAGTAGGTCGCTGATGCCTTCGATTCGGTCTGTAGCCTCTATTAGAGACGGCTCGACGTCGCTCTTGAAGAAGATGCCGTGCTTAAGCGCATCGTCGTCGGAACCGCGCAAGTATTTCGGAATGGTAGGATCACTCCAAGTTGTCACTTTGTCCGATATTGCCATACGGACTTCGTGAATTACTGCCAGAAACGACTCCCCTCGCCACGCGATAGAGAATTTGAAAGTCGCTACACGATCACTAGGGAGTTGAGACAAATGTTCAATAGTAGAATGACTTGCAAAGAACCGACCAAACCGACCCCGCAACTCCTGTCCCTGTTTGAGCGCATGTCGCGAAGCTACCGTCGCCCCATCTGCTTGTCGCGCGGTGTCCAACGGATTCTCTGCTTCCAACAGCTTGTATGCACTTTCCAATAATTGCGCGCCGGTTACTTCTGGATGCCAGTTGTCAGGACCCCATTCAAGGCACAGTGGTCCGTCATTTCCGTATTGATGACTTGTCCATCGGCCGTTGGCATTACGCGGTCGTACGGTGGGTGGAACTTCAGGGAAGAGAGCGGGATACTCTAACCGTACTTCGTACGCATGGCCGTGCACGTGAAGAACCGCATCAACACAAAGTCCTCCACTGAGCTGCCATTCTGTTCCGACTAGCCAGTCCGCGGATTGTCGCAACTGTAGGATCGCATTCCTCTCCAAAGACAGTCGCTTCTGGTTAGCTAGGAACCAATGAATCATGAAGCAAACCCCCCTGGATCACGGGGTGCAAGCGGTCGATTGGGGAATCTCAGGTTAGTAGACGCTGCTGCTGATTTTAGCAGGGGGCCGCCTCGAGCCAGCGAAGCTACGATCTCGTGCCTCTTGCCGAAAAGAGTCTGCCAAAGCTCCTGTGCGCGACTCTGTGAAGAGCTGGATAAAGCTTCCTGCGCTATGGTCAGCGACGCTTCAAGAGTGTCGAGGAAAAAGCCAAACTCGTTCTCCGTTATGGAACTCTTGATGGTGCTCCCTATTAAGCCGGGATCCCTAAGCTCTGGAATCTTTCTGCTTGAGCGGAAACTCTTGAATGCGCCGAACGAGTTTGTGAACAATGAGGCGATGAGTTCCGGGTAAGACGATTTCCAAACATCGACATACTGGCCCGACATGGTTTCAATCCAGAAGCTCTTGGGTTTACGCTGGTGTGACTCGATAGATGGCCGGTTGAGTTCAAACTGATACTTCCACCACCACTTCATCATTTTTACCATCGGCACGAAATAACGTGCTTGGTAAGACTTGGCGTTAAGGCTGCTCGTGTATGCCATGTGGCCTCGAGGGTGGCTGGGGATCCATGTCCGCTTGTCTCGGTCTGGAACCCATAGCGGATCATCAGGGCCACCCTGATAAATGGCGGGTATGACATCGAGCGTAAGCGATGAGTCGGGAACATCTGGAAGCGGTCGCTCTACGCGAATCGATCGTCTCTGGTCCGCGAGATCAGAGCCGTGGTAGAGATGATTGAGCGAGTCCCGTAACTCATTGAGTACCGCAATTGGACTAGCGGACGTCGTATAGTTTGTGATTACCACGATGTCCACATCCTTGATGCTCCCTATTGCCGTACAACGCGCGTACGATCCGTAAAGGAAAGTGTTCACGTGGCGATCTGCGAAAGAGCTATGTGTACGAAGGTGCTCTCGAACAGGGTCGTCTGCCTTTTGCGCGTGCTTTTGGTATTTGGAATCCGGCTCGATTGCTGATCGCAGGACTTCAAAATATTCTGACATATTAAACATACTCAAATCTCCTTATTATCATTCCGTCGTCGTCATACTCCTTAGCCTGTTAAGCAGGAAAGGTCCGACATGAAACGCAACATCCGGCTGGAACTTTTCTCCGGCAGCGTTGGGAGTTCTGCGGAGTACTGTGATTCGGAGCCAAGTGCATATGATCTATAACTCGCATTGATTTTGTCCCAGCCAGTGGCCGCGTATATCCATTGCAGCGAAATTTGGTTACACCGCTCACACTCTGGCGGAAAACACGTGACGCTTGTTACTACTGAAAACCCTTCGTAAAAGCAGGAGGGGAACACCTTTGTCTTAACCCGGGGCGATATGGCTGCGGTCGCTGTATCCTGGGGCAAAGGCAAGTAGGCCGGCAGCTTTGAGAATTTTCCTCGTCCATGTATGCCGGTTCCCACGAACCACCGCGACTCGTTCTCCAATCCTGCGCAATACTCTCCTATAATTCGATAAATTTCCGACATTACTGAAGTGTCTTGTCTTCCAACTAGCTTTGTAACGTCCAAGTCACATACGCTCTCTCGGGAAAAGAGAACAAAATTCAAAGAGTCTATATCGATAGGAAAGCGCTCGCCGTCCCGACTTGGAAACGGACCAAGACATTCCGCAGGTTCGTCGTGGTCATCATTCTCAAGCGCGGGCAGATTCTTGTTTAGGTAGTTCTGAACTGTGAAGGTAGTTACTTTTCTTGAGAATCGGTACAGTTGGTTATGTCTAGAATTCTGACGCCTAATCCAATTCTTCAACTGCTTAACGATCTGTGGCTGATTTGATTCGTCCGCTTGATCTCCATGTAACTTCTCACTTTCAGTTGTGCAAGAAGGTGCTAGGGGCTCAATCTCTTCAAAGCTTTCCTCGGTTATAACTCGCATCAACTCATCGACGCATTTCTCTCTATGCAGCCCGTCCTGAAGTTGGGCCGCCTCCAAATCGCGGATGGGAAAACGTAGTTCAGCAAACTTAGCAAAGTCTTTGACAATCTCTGAGGACTTACAGTGTTCGCGACCGACCTTAAGGTCGGAGTAGCCGTCGACAAGCGAGTCAAAATTGTAAACAGCGTAACGCACGTCAGAGGCGCGCGGGGCAGTACAATGAACTAACACGCTGATATCGCCCCGTTCGTTACGGGATGCCTGAAGAGAGAGAGACTGTCCATTTGTGAATAACAGAGTGGAAGCTTCGGGTTGCTCGGAACCGCACTGCGGTAAGTCGCACGCAGCAATTCTCACCCTATCGTTATGTCGTCGACAAAAGGTCCAGAACTGCAATACTCCATCACCCTTATTTACTGCAAAACGCCAGCTACCCCCATCGTGAGTGATGTCGAAAGCGCAGAGGATGCGTTCACCGTAGCGAACCTGCAATATCTCCAGAGGGCAGCACTGATCTGACCATCGGCGATAGCTATCGTAAAGAGGATCGCCGGTACCACCAATGGCGATCGCTGCAGTGGCTTCTGACAATTCCGATTCAATGTCGCACGCCAAAAGACTTTTTGCTCCGGTTGAGGTCTGGGGGTCAAATCCATTCGAAAGCAAGCTTGAAGTTTGCTTCAGGTCGGCCAAAAATTTTTCCTCATCTTCATCTAAGAGAGATAGATGGTACGAGCAGTCCGCGGCATGCTCAATTAGAACATCTAATTCTTGGGCATCTAACTGCTCGATAGACTCGGGCCAAAGACCTGGCTCAGAGCATAATTGTTGCATGATTAACCCCCTCCTTTTTCAGACTTGCCTTGGAGAATCAGCTTTGCACGGTGGAACAACTGACGAGCGTTGATGGGTGGTATTCCCGTACGACGATTAATTTCATCGTAGTTAAGACCTTCGGATCGAAGATCAAGAATCAACATTTGTTGAGGCGATAACAAATCCAGGCGTTGTGATACGACGATTCTCTGAATATATAATTCTTCAGGACTGCGCAGCCGTCCTTTGGTGACACCGATGGACTTTGGCTCTTCATCAGTTTCGCCAAGACAACGATTTCTTTCTTCAGCGCAGCGCTTGAGGTGATCAAACGATGCATTTCTCGCTATTCGATAGAGCCATGGCACCGGAGCTCGATCGCATTGTAGGAGAGATCGCGACGCCCGAAACCACGCCTCCTGACGAACATCCAACGCATGGTCCGGGGGATCAAAACAACTTCCCCGCCGCAAGAGTTTCGTCACGTAGCGCCGAAGTGGTGCTTCGTGTTGCTCATACAGATATTGCCAGACCTGTGGAAGCTCAGCAGACGCAACTGCTGATAGCCCAGTGCCCGATATGATGCGGGCAAGTTCTGAAGGTGTCATACTCCTCCCGCGATTGCTCTCCGCTAGTCGCTGACGAGGAATCGCCTCGCTAATACTTCAATACTCGTATGCCTACTAGCCACTCACATTCATCACTTCCTACTAACAAAGACTTGTCCAAACTGGACTTTGTGACGGCGCTGATCCAAACAATCTCAAATGTGCAATCAAAGCTGCTTATGCCGGAACCACAAACAAAAAAACTGGATTGAAGCGAACGGCAATCGCCCCATCCAGTTTTTGCGTCCTAAATTTCGGAATCAAACAAAAGGGTAGAGCTAGAAGCCCCGCCCTCCGTATACTTACCTGCTACGGCGCTCGGATCGCTCTCCAGCGGCGTTGTCCTATCCTCCGAGCAGGGCACGCAAACTCTAATATAAGGAGGATGTCGGCAGACTAATTTATTTTCGGATCCGGCATTACCACGAGCAAATGAGTTTATCGCTTTGTTACTAAATCATCGGATTAGAAAAGTTCCCTTACAGTTTGAATTCATTCCAAAGAAAACTGCGGCTGTGGTCGCTGGTTCATAACTTTACGAAACTAGCCAAGATGCAAAATAGATGCAGCCCGATCACTCAGCGACACTTGCTGTAGCCGCAATCCCTGCAAAAATCACAGCCGCTCGCGTGTTCGAGTTGACCGTGGCACTCGGGGCAGATTCCGATCATGTTGGACATGATGGCGCCTGTGACGGGTTTCTGATGGACGTGTGATTTGTTGGCAACGGCGCGGGCGGAATCGGGAAGATCCTGGAC